>Ga0209501_10004920_pt1 | contig 12569 bp, 21 predicted proteins | sample ArcticOcean_MG_C_4_FD_187434 | JGI IMG/M metagenome (GOLD analysis project Ga0209501, IMG submission 187434) | Marine microbial communities from western Arctic Ocean - ArcticOcean_MG_CB4_134 (SPAdes) (version 2) | ecosystem: Environmental > Aquatic > Marine > Oceanic | place: Arctic Ocean...
TAATTCATCGAAGCCATGTCGAGCCACAAGTCTATGTCCATCTCAGCACCATCAAAGTTACGCGCCTTGCATAAGCTAAGATAAGCATCGGGCTGGTGTGGGTCTAACTCAAACGTGCGCCCCAATAGGAACACATTGTCAGCCCTGTTGGTCAAGTCTGCACTTCCCGCTACACTCCACTTGTCAAGACGATCCTTGACGCTGGCACCCTTCCTAGCGTGGGCCACTAGCATGACATGGGTATCCAAACCCCGTGCCGCACCAGCTAGGCCGCAGACTACATCTTTCTGCCCATTCCAGTCATCGCTGGCTGTACTCAAGGTCATCAGGGAATCCACCAGAATAAAGTCCACAGCGTGAACGTCTACCGCGTAGCGTATGATGCTGAACAGGGTGCGTGGGTTGACTGAGCCATACTGATCGTAGAACCATATGCTTTCACCAGACCACTTGGCAAAGTCTAACGCTGCGTCCATGTTGGGGGTAGATTGGAGTGATGTTTGGCGAATCATCCGCGCCAACTGCATCCGTGGGGACATCTCTAAGGAGATAGACAGGCATCTAAACCCCTGCTGCGCGGCTGATAGCATGACCTGACTAGCCAACAGGGACTTGCCAGCACCATTGATGCCAGCTAGTACTGTCAACTCACCAGCGGCAAACCTGAACTTGTCCTTGAGGATCGAGTCGCCGCCCAAACAGTCGGGCAGCTTGATACCATTAAGCTTGGTGCCGTTGAGATAATAATCCATTACTTCCTTGAGATACTCTGGATCACTGGCTGACCGTACCTTCCGCTCAGCATCGGTGATCTTCTCGTACTTCCGTAATGTTTCTGTGTCTAAATGTATAACGCTACTCATTTCTTATATTCTCCTTTGAATACCCAATAGTCAGTGTCTTCTATGTTTGAATCGATATTGTACCACGAAGGCCAGGATGTGCGAAACCACATGTTCTCATGCTGACCATCTTTCGGTACAGCCATTAGCGCTTTAGCGTCCCATCTGATATGCGTGTAACCATGCTCAGTTCCAGACCACATCACCTCTTCAGTAGATGCGGTTCTTTCTGGGGCATGTCTGCGATTATCCACAAAGTATTGAGGGTAATCTCTCATTCGCTGTAACCTCCTATATATTTTCCACGCATCTCGCATGTACCTGTCTACCCTTGCTTTAGGCTCCTTGTACAGCTTGATGACCCCGATATGCTTTAAAGCCTTGTTCATCAGGGCATCAAGTTCCACTCTGCCGCTTCTCCTCATGGTGGCAGTAGCCATCTTAGGTAGGTTTGCCAGCTTACGCATTGCTCTGTCTAAATTAAAAACACCTTGCATTATGTTAGCTTCTCACTTCTAAGTCGCTGTAATCTAAGCCATTAAAATCCACGTATTCATCCATCGAATACTGTAGTTGAGCGGCCTCGTTCTGCGCCTCAATATCACGCGAACACCAGCCGCCCCACTCGTAGGCGCACAGCTCATGCCCATGTTCACAAGTGCAATCAGGACTCTCTATTTCATACCTAAGCATTTTTCATATGCCCCATAGCTAACCCCCAATCCTCTGGGAATCTGTCTCTAAAGAACTCATCGTCATCCCTTGCGGCTAATGAAGTGTAACCGCAACCACCACATCTGCAATGGTAGTACTGTCTTAAACCTCCATCTCTTTTGGAGAACTTACCAGCAGTTTTAATCATCCTACCATGCCTGAATCTACAGTATGGCCTCATGTGTATTTCTCCTCAAAATGTGCCTCTGCATCCTTCAGCCTTTTGAACTTCAGACTACGCACGAAGTAGGGTTCACCGTGATCACCGTATTCATAGATATCCAGGCACGAAGTACCCCACCTATGTTCGCAGGGTCGCCACACGCCTTCGTACTTCTCACCGCTCATCAGTCGGGGTTTACTTTTCATCAGACTTCCTCATAAAATCATCATCACGTTCCTTTAAAGCTACGTCCAGTTGGTACAGCAACTCTTCAGAATCTGACTCTGTTAGGGATAATTCCCACTTGGTTCCTGTGGGACTTTCGCCAATGAGTCGCGTGTAAGTACCGTCCCAATATGCATGCTTGATTGATCCACCAGCCATCTCAATTCTCCTCAAAAAATAGTTCGTAACACTCTTCACAAAAGAATGTCTCTTTAGGTAGCCAGCCCTGCCATGGGCCAGGGCGTAGTGGAATATCGACCAACGTCGGGCAATATTCGCACTCCCATTTAATATAATCAGTCATCGTAGTTTCCCAAGTAAGTTGCTTTTTCCACGTACTGATCAGACACTTCAGATTGAGCCAAGCGCCGCTTGGCGTGGTCAGCCGACCAGACTGCGTTCCGTAATTTCATGGCTTCAGAATACCATACGTCGCCGTCATATTCAATATACTCTTCGATAAATGTCGCGCTAATTTCGTGTAACTCGTTCAACTTTTCGGTGGCATTTATTACGTCTGCTTTCACTTCCTTTTTTGTTTTGCTTCGCGTCATCATTTCAATCTCCTGTTTTAGAGATTCTAGTATGAGGGATGCAACTTCTCACTGCAGTCGTATATGCGACACTCCCTGTCCTCCTAGCGACATCCAACTTACCCAATTGTAGACCATTTCTCTTTCTCTTTTTCTTAATTAAATCAATTAGTTACAGCTAATAGATTAGTATGTAAGAGTACTAAAGTTTAACATACTACAGTTAAACAACAGACTACAGATAAATATAAACTAGAGTTTAACAGTTTAACCAAAGTAAGTTTAACTATAGTTGAGCGCCAACGAATTCAGTCTAGCATACATTTTTAAACAGGTCAAGCGGGTGCCAGAATCAGAACAAAAACAACGGCGCAATATTCGCAGACAGCGGAATCTTGTAGCTAAATATGACCACAATCGTGGGGCTGTCCACAAAACCGCGACTACCTACAGACGTAGGGATAAACATGGGCCAGAATGGGCCACAGAGGGGTCAAAACGGGGGTTGTAGCGACGTTTACACTGTTACCCTAGCCTACCCTACAGGGTAGACTAGAGCGTGCGTTGGTGTGCTTGTTTTCGTTACTTGTTTGGTGTGATTAAATTGCAGTACTTGATGGAAACATAACCCGAATACCCCTGATATTCATTGTGGCGGGTGTTCTTTTCCCATATAAAGATAACGGGGTCTAGTGATGCAGCATGGGTTACGACTCCATCAGTCGACCACCGCTTACGTTTTCCGCTTGTGGTCTTATCCATCAGCGGCAGATTTATGTAAGTTTTCATCGGGCGACATCCTCGCACTCTTTTAGCGTGTCCGAGCAGTGTCTGGCTGTTTCGCGCCAATCAACGTCGTTTAGAAATGCCCTAGCGTAATCTTCGACCAGTCCGCTATCATTGTCTGACATGCTGAACAGCACTTCTTCGACCCATTCTTCGCACCATTCTGCGTCTAATTCGTCGGACGTTAGTCCAGACTCGAGGTAATCAGACCAGTCTATATCGTTGAACAGTTCTAAGTTTATTCGCCAAGTCGCGTAATTGGCCCATCCGTTGTATGTTTTGTCGGTCATTTTATATGCTCCTATTGTGGTTTACCCGTTCCAGTCGCCGCAAAGGGCTGATAGTTTCCTTGAGCCGTAGTCCTCGCTGTTGTCACTATGTCTGCGAATCATAGTCACATCAACGCTACCACTTGGGTAATCATCGTGAATGTGCATGTAGTAATCGGTCTTATTCGCATGGATAATAAATTTGCAGTGACTGCAGTCATGCTTGAAAACTGGTGATTCTTGCCTGTCTCTAGTTGCTTTTTTCATTTGCTTATCTCCATGTTTGCGTTTGAACGCCTCGCGGCGTTTTCGGGTATAAAACCCTCATCGGAAACGCTGATTAGTTGTTAGGAGTCCAGTCCGAGAACAAAGATATTGAGTCTTTATCGAACCTGATTACCCAATGAGTGCTTTTGCTTTTGTTGTGGTAATCGTTCACGGTTTGGCCCGGCCTTACTTTGGCGATAACGAACATTTGGCCCATGTTGTGGTTGCCCCATGATCTAGCGGCCTTTAACGATGTAAACCTTTTGTGGTATGTCATGATTTATTCTCCTTACTTGGTTGCGATAAAAAGTATATAAGCGAAAACAAACAGCAGAGTTATCGAGACTACCCAGAATTCAAGCGGGCTCATGTCCATTCCGCGTCATCTGTCTGACTTGTAAGAGTGATACTCGGAAAAGCCTTTTGACATAACCCTGATTGCCTCGGCCACAGTGGAAAAGCCAGCTTCAACCACATCACTCTCGATTTCCTCTACCGTCATACAGTAGTAAGGGACTTCCCAACCTATCCACTGCATGTCGCCCGTGGGTTCCGACGCCATTAGCGCGTCGTTTTCGTGTAGTTGGCTGTAGGCCATTATTGCCTCGGCTATCTGTCTTGGGGTTTGCTTTTCGTTTGTCATTGGTTTGCCCATAGGTTGTGTGAATTCGGATGATAAACACGAAAGAGGTTACGGTGTCAAGCACTATATGATGTCGCACCCATACACCCACACGTCCCGCTGTGGTGTTCGGGTTCTACGGTTCCGGTTACCGTATGGTTCTGAACCTATGGCAATTACTGAGCGGCTAGACTGCGGCTAGTGTAGCGGGCAAGGTCTTGCGTCCTTCATGCGCGTGATGCGCGTGCGCGCGTGCGACCCCCCCCCGGCCCCCTTTCTTCATTTATATATATATATTTATTCTATCCATTCAGCCATCAGTAATTTTAGATAACATAAGCATCCACTAATATGGCAGATAAACGTAAAAGAGAAATGGGGTTAAATGGTCGATCTAGCCTGCTGGGAGTTCTAAGTGGACACCCGGTGTATAAGGGGTTCCAAGGTGCTAGGGGTCTTCTGGATATATTAATTCCATCAGCACAGGCGAATGAGTTTAATCTACCAATAGATGATAGATTATGGCATTCTGAGTACCTGTATGGAAAACCAGCAATTCCCGGCGTTGCCGGAAAGTATAAAGATGTTAAGGCGGGTAGGGGTAATAAGGTATTAGCTAGGCTTGATTTAACAGCGGGAGAAAGGGCTGGGCAGGAAGATAAGGTTGCTAGAAAAAGCCAAGGGCAACCCCTCAAGGCAGAACAACCAAAGGGGGCAAAAGGCCCGGGGTTGACTAATATACATGTCTTCGATGAGGAAGCTGGAAAGTTAAAAACTGAGAGGATAGGGGTTACGAGGGGTGCAGCTTTAAAAGGTAAAATAGATTTTGTAGTAGACCAAAACGCTAGAAAGAGTACTTTAAAGTCTGGCAGTAAGACCGCTAACACTGGAGTTGTTGGGTCTAACTTTCCCAGAATGACTGAAAAGCAAATAAACAACTTAAAAACAAATGGAGTTGTTTTGCGGTATAACCCCATGACGCAAAATGCGTTTACTGATTTACATGGTCGGATCGTGAAGCCCTTAAATGGTTACGCTTGGAGCGAAGGTGGTAGGGTATGGGTATTGGATAACAACTGGTCTAAGAAGGGGGTTAAGTTCTATGAAAGTGGGGCATCCTTACCAAAAGATATAAGAGATAATATTAAAAAGGGAGATATGAAGTACAATTTTAGCCCTAGAGATGAAAAACCTAGTCGGAGAAGAAGCGCGACAGGTGGTGGTGGATTTGGTGGTGGTAGATGGGTAAGAGACAAAATGGGCCGTAGACACTTGAAGATAATGTGAGAAGTACTAATGGCTTTAACCAAATCACAGAAAAAAGCTAGAAATAAACCCGGCGGGTCTAATGTCGGTGAGTACAATAGAGTAAAAGACTCAGACTTCTGCGGCCCTGCTGGTGGCGCACCCAAAGGGAGCTTCCCTGTAAACACGTTAGCGAGAGCTAGGTCGGCAATCAAGTTAGCGCATAATGCGCCCAACCCTTCTGGAATCCGATCTTGTGTTTATAAAAAATGGCCCACTTTAAAGAAATAATATGAGAACAGAAAAGCAAGAAACATTCATTGAGCAATACTGTCTGACGGGTAATGCTACTCGTTCAGCAGAACTCGCTGGCTATGGTTCTCCAAAGCAGCGGGGCTACGAGCTAAAGAATAAGTACGCCAGAGAGATAGAAGAGCGACAGAAGAAGATGTTGCAGGATTGTGTGCCGGGAGCGTTGGCACAGTTACGCAGCCTTGTTGACGCAGCGGAGTCTGAAAGTGTTAGGCTAGGCGCGATAAAGGATGTTCTTGATAGAGCTGGCCTAAAGCCAGTGGAGAGGGTTCAGCAGGAAATATCCCATGTCGAGCAAGCTTCAACAGATGAACTGAAGAGGGAGCTAGAGGCTTTGATGGGGACTTCTACAATAGATGAAAAACCGGAACTTATGAATTGATGAGTCATTTAAAAGAACAGAATAAAAACTATTTTGAGCATTTAGCTTTTTCTTGGAAAACCAGCAGCCAGCTATTAGTATTGGTTGTGGTTGGGGTTGTTCACGGAGTGTTCCCATTTATATTCCCTACTTGGGTTTCCTCAGAGCTTCACAGAATAGATAAAAAATTAGACGTATAGTTACACCCACTTATGATACAGGCTCAAAAAGCCAGCAGGGTAGACCTTCAAAAAGCTGTTGAGGTGATGAGGGAGCTGAGGAAGCGAGAGCGGTACAACAAGCTCGATTTCTACGACCCCTACCCCTACCAGAAGGGATTTCATGAAACTGGCTTAGAAGCTAATCAGAGGCTTCTGATGGCGGCTAACCGAATAGGGAAGTCCTACTGTGGTGCTGCCGAGATAGCCTACCATATAACAGGGCTTTACCCTAAGTGGTGGAATGGTCGTAGATTCACGCAGCCAATCACAGCGTGGGCTGGTGGAGTATCAAACGAAACAACAAGAGATATAGTACAAGCAGAATTATTGGGTTCCCCCGATGACCCTACGGCTTATGGTTCCGGCTCGATTCCCCGAAATACTCTTATAAAAACGGAGCGCAAGCCCGGAGTACCAAACGCTAAATCAATGGCGCTAGTTCGTCATGTCAGCGGCGGGAACTCATCTTTATTTTTCAAGGCTTATGAGATGGGTGTTGAAAAGTGGCAAGGTCGTTCAGTAGACTGTGTATGGCTGGACGAAGAGCCTTCTAGGGACATCTACTCCCAAGCAGTGACAAGAACGCTAGATAGACGCGGCATGGTGTATATGACGTTTACGCCTGAGTCTGGCATGACAGAGACGGTGGCAAGTTTTGTAAACAACTTAAAGCCGGGACAGTCTTTGACCAATGCAACTTGGGATGACGCCTCAGAAAGGATAATGTCTATGAATGGGCATTCTGGTCATCTAAATGAAGCGGTGATGGAGCAGATATTATCTAGTTATTCCCCGCACGAACGGGAGATGAGGAGGTACGGAAGACCATCTCTAGGGTCGGGCCTTGTTTTCCCAGTAGCGGAGGATAAGTTATTCATAGACCCGATAACTATAGAAGAACACTGGCCTAGAATAGCCGCAATAGATTTTGGCTGGGATCACCCAACAGCAGTAGTCTGGTGCGCTATAGACAACGATACAGATACATTTTACATTTATGACTGCCACAGAGCTTCCAAAGCTTCCCCGGCAACTCATTCAGGATTTATAAAAAGCAGACCCAGTTTTATACCCATAGCCTACCCACATGACGGCAATCGCAGGGATAGTATGGGAAACCCGGGTCTTGCTGACCAATACAGGAACTTAGGTTGCAATATGCTCCTAGAACACTTTTCAAACCCCACCCCGTTAGGAGAGAAGAAAGGGGGTAATAGTATAGAAGAAGGAATTATGGCAATACTGCAAGCAATGGAGGCAGATAAGTTCAAAGTCTTTTCAACTCTGTCAGACTGGTTTGAAGAGTTTAGAATGTACCACAGAAAGGAAGGTAAGATTACGCCCCTAAGAGATGACTTAATGTCTGCAACAAGATACGCATTCCAATCTAAAAGGTATGCCGTAGCTGGAGCAGACCCCAGCTGGACTAATGAAGTAGAGTATAAGCATTATGGAATTATTTGATGGCTGAAAAAATTAGCGAAGAAGACGTTGTAACAAGAATACGCGGAGAAATTACCGACTCTCTGGGATATAGTGATACTATATCTAAGCAGCGTGAAGCAGCTATGGACTATTACTATGCATTGCCTTTTGGCAATGAGGTAGAGGGTCGCAGTCAGTATGTGGATTCTACCGTTCAAGACACTATTGAGTGGATAAAACCATCCCTAATGCGGATATTCGCCTCTGGGGATGAGATGGTTAAATTTAGCCCTGTTGGGCCAGAGGATGTTGCGATGGCAAAGCAGGCAACTGACTATGTAAACTATGTCTTCGCTAAGGATAACGATGGTTGGGAGGTTCTATACTCTTGGTTTACAGATGCTTTAATGCAGAAGAATGGTATTGTTAAAGTATGGTGGAACGAATACGAAGAAGAGGCAAGAGAAGAATATCATAACCTTGAAGATATGGAGTTACAAGTCTTAGTCTCAAATGACGATGTGGAAGTTGTAGAGCATACTGAGTTCGAAGACGGAACGCATGATATTGTAGTTAAGAGAACAGCCTATAATGGTAGGGTAAAGGTTGAGAATGTCCCACCAGACGAATTCCTAATCTCAAGAGAAGCTAAATCTATACAGGATGCGAGATTTGTTTGTCATCGAGTCCCTAAGACGTTATCAGATCTTAGAGAGATGTATCCGGAAAAAAAACTTGAGCCAGAAGATTTATCTAGCGGCGGGTTTAATGAGGATGAATATTCAATGGAGCGTTTGTCAAGGTACGAGTTTGACAAGTCTGCAAAATACTGGGGCAATGACTGGGGTGCGGGAACAGATGATGATAGCCTACAGGTTTACTGGCTACATGAAAGTTTTTTAAGGGTTGATTATAATGGTGACGGAATTGCTGAGTTGCGTAAATTCTGCACTGTTGGTGATACTGTTCTAGACAACTCAGAAGTAGACTCTATACCATTTGTAAGTATCACGCCAATAAAAATACCGCATAAGTTTTTTGGGTTATCCGTAGCTGACTTGGTAATGGATCTTCAGCTAATGAAGAGTACATTGATGCGGAACCTCATGGATAACATGTATAACCAGAACTTTGGTCGGTACGCAGTTCTTGAGGGTCAAGCGAATTTGGATGACCTGCTAACACAACGGCCCGGTGGTGTGGTTCGCGTAAAGTCTCCCAATGCTATCACCCCTTTGGCGACCCCATCACTGGAGCCGTATACATTCCAGATGCTTGAGTACTTAGACAGTGTAAGAGAGTCTAGGGCTGGAGTTTCTAAAATGTCTCAAGGGTTAAACGAAAACGCTCTGACATCGCACACTACAGCAACTGCTGTTAATGCAGTGATGACAGCGGCGCAGAGTAGGGTTGAATTGATTGCTAGAAATTTTGCCGAAACAGGTGTTAAAGAGTTGATGCGTAAAATATATGAATTACTGTTAAAGAATCAAGATAAAGAAAGAACGATAATGATTCGTAATGAATGGATACCTGTTCGCCCTGACGCTTGGAAAGATAAAGCTGACTGTACTGTGTCTGTAGCGTTAGGTGGTGGAAACAAAGACCAGCAGTTAGCACACCTTTCAGCAATGCTAAGCTTTGCTGGAGAGGCTATGAAGGGTGGTTTGCCTATAGTCAACGCTCAGAATATGTACAATATAGGTGCGGCTATGGTAAAGAATATGGGTTTTCAGAATGTAGAGGATTTCTTAACCGATCCATCTAGCATCCCACCAAAGCAAGAGGGGCCAGATCCTCAGCAGCAGATGGCGGCTATGGAGATGCAGCTAAAGCAGAAAGAGCTTGAGATAAAGGCTGCTGACATCCAAGTTAAACAACAAAAGATTCAGCAAGTTGCCGCTGCTGACGCTGTGGATGCAGAATTGAAAATGGCTGAACTTCAACTTGAGCGCGAACAAAAACGTGCAGTAGCTATAGGAGCCACATGAACCGAGAAGAAGAGGCAAAGAGACTCTTAGAGAACGAATTATTTGTAGAAGCATTTGACACATTAGAGAAAGAGTTGTTATTGAGTTGGTCTAGAAGTGGATCAACTGAAGTAAACCAGCGGGAATCTTGCTGGTTAGCGACAAGACTGCTTGAAAGAATCAAGGCACATATAACGTCCATAGTTGAAACTGGACACATGGCTAAGGTTATGGAAAAGCAACACCCACATATATAAGGAGAAGTACAAATGGCGGATACGCAAAATGCCCCGTCCGTGCCGCAAGGCCCAATAACTGCTGAAGAAAGTATTGACGCAGCCCATAATGCAATTCTTGGCTTATTAGATTCCGCAGAGGAACCAACTGAAAGTGAAGAAGAGCGACCTTCAGAAGAGGAAGAGTCTACAGAGGGAACTCAGGACGAATCATTGGAAGAAGTGTCTGAGGATGATGAAGATTCTGAGGATGATGAGTCCGAAGAAGAAGAAGAGTCTGAAGAAACCGACGAAGAGGAGTCAGAGGAGCTTTATTCTGTCCGTATAGACGGAAAAGAACATGAAGTAACTTTTGATGAGCTTTTAAAAGGCTATAGTCGCCAGTCGGATTACACTAGAAAAACGCAGGAGGTTTCAGAAGAACGCAGAGATATTGAATCGCTAAAGAATCAAATAGGTGAGGAGATAGCTGCGACTCAGACCAATCGCAAGCAATACATGGAAGCTTTGGCAGTATTAAGCCGACAGACCATGAGCGGGTTACAGCAGTACGAAAGATTGGATTGGGAATCTTTAAAGGAAGATGATCCAATCGCTTATGTAACACGAAGGGAAGAATACAGGGACGCGCAGGAAGCAATACGTCAGCAACATGCTCAGTACTCACAAGCTAAAGAGCAGAACAATGCTGAAACTCAACAAGCGTTCCGAGAGCAAGTTATTAGTGAAAAAGAAAAGCTAATTGAGAAAGTTCCTGATTGGGGCGATCCTGAGAAAGCAAAACAGATGACCGCAGAAATACGATCGTATGCGGAAAATAATGGTTTCACAAGTGACGAGCTTAATTCTTTATCCGATCATAGGTCTTTGATGGTTTTGTTAAAGGCGGCAAAATATGATGAGTTGCAAAACACAGACATAAAAGCCAAGAAGTTAAAAAACAAACCAAAGGTTGTAAGGGCTGGAACGGGGAGCACCAAAAAAGACTCCACCAAAGCAAAACGTAATGCCCAAATGAAGCGTCTTCAAGCGACAGGTCATGTAGATGACTCAGTAAGTCTCTTTGAGGATTTCGTAGAACTTTAAAATAGGAGGATTGCATTATGGCAGTTCCGGGCAATACTAGGTTGACATTCGGTGGTGTTCAAATCCGTGAAGACCTAAGTAATATTATTTATAACATTTCGCCAATGGACACTCCGTTCATGAATGGCTGTGGTAAAGGTACGGCTTCTAATACTCTATTTGAGTGGCAGAAAGACGAGCTTGCTGCGGCTGCGGCGAACCGCAAACTTGAAGGTGATGACCCAACGTCGTTAGCTGTTGTCGAGCCTGTCAAGTTGACGAACCAAACCCAAATCAGTGAAAAAGCAGTCCAGACTTCTGGCACCGCTGAAGCAGTGGATTGGGCGGGTCGTAAATCTTCGCAAGCCTATCAGCTAGCCAAACGCGCAAAAGAAATTAAACGCGATATGGAACTCATGCTGACAGGTGAGGCAGTGAAAGCTGCTGGTGGTGCTGGTGTAGCTAGAGCAACCGCTTCTTGCATGACTTGGATGGGTACGGCTGTTATTGGTACTTCCAACCTTGTTGATGGCTCTGCTGCTGGTGTAGGCATTGTAAATGCTGGTACTGGCACCAGTGTAGCGGCCCCTGCTGGTGTTGATGTCGTATTGACGATGGCTTTTCTTAACAACTGCGTAGAGCGTGTTTTTAATGCTGGTGGTTCACCAGATGTTATTATGTGCGACTCTGCGTTGAAAGTTAAGATGTCTTCGTTGGCGGGTTCTGTAGTTGCTGACATCGTGTCTAACCACGACAAAGCATCACCCGCAGCAGCGATTAACTCTGTTGACGTTATCGTAACAGACTTCGGCACTTTCAAGATTGTACCTAACCGCTTTTGTTTAGCTAACCAGCTATATGTTCTAGATTATGATTTCTGGTCAGTGGACTATTTACGTCCGTTCCAGACTGAGACTCTAGCTAAAACTGGTGACTCTGTTAAGCAGATGATGGTTGCTGAGTATGGCCTTCGTGGTAAGAATGGTCAGGCTTCAGGTGCTGTCATTGGTGTTAAAGCTGCGTAAGATGTACTGGGGGCGGCTCTTAGGGGCCGCTCCCGTTCACTTAAAGGAAAACCATGAGCGTAAAGAAAGCGTTAAAGGAAGGACTAAAGCCCCAGAAAGAGTCCAAAACTGCTAAGTCTGACTACTCTGAGAAAGGGTCTAGGGATAAAGCAATAAAGTCTTTCAGGAAGATGTCAGGAAGTCGAGGGGATATGCCGTTATGAGGGAAAAGTATATTAGGCCATCTACGATTGAAGATCATAAAGATGGGACATACAGCGTTGTTACTCATCAAGATGTTCAACCAAT
>Ga0209501_10004921_pt1 | contig 12568 bp, 19 predicted proteins | sample ArcticOcean_MG_C_4_FD_187434 | JGI IMG/M metagenome (GOLD analysis project Ga0209501, IMG submission 187434) | Marine microbial communities from western Arctic Ocean - ArcticOcean_MG_CB4_134 (SPAdes) (version 2) | ecosystem: Environmental > Aquatic > Marine > Oceanic | place: Arctic Ocean...
AAAGACCCGCCATAAACAAATTCACATCATTAACATCTATCAAGCGTCTCATAGTTCCGTCCAATGCTTATTGGCGGCGAGATGTAACGCCCACCAACCAAAGCCGGTATTGGGCAATGGTTCCTGATCGCCTACCTCTTCGAAGATGAAGGGTCGACCATTAACAAACGAGGTATAAATTTTAGAGTTGTAACCAAACTTGCCGTTGTCGAAGAGAATTTTCCCACCAAAGTTAATGTCGTTCTTCGGGCAATGGTTCGTGCCGATCAAAAATGCTTTAGCCTTACCTTCGATCGCGCCCTTCGGAATGAACAGCACACTGTCCTGCTCGAACTGCTGACCGAGCGACCGGAGTTCTGCTTCCATTCTGCCCGTGTCTTGAAGGTCGACCACAAAGTAGCTCTCTTCCGTCGAGGTGACACCACCTTCGGGATACTTTCCGTGTAATGTGGTCACACCATACCCGTGGGCTTTGAGCTTTGCTAGCAATGAGCGATTGCGCTGGCGGTTCTGTGCGCGTGTGTAGATGTTTCCCTTATCGCACTTCTCAGCTTTCCGCCAGGCAGTCAGCGCACCACAATCGTGTAGTAGGTTGTGCCTATACACTCGACTGAGGCTGGACTCATTAATTTCGTGGTCGCAGTGGTCTGACATGTTCTGCTCCTTCATTACCAAACAATTATACCACACACATCGCTAAATATCAACCACATTAAACGGGCTGACCCGAGCTATCTAAAAATTCTAAATCGAGAATCGTAATCTCCAGGCCCGGATGCCGACGCCTGAGATACGACAGTATGCCTGTTTCACTCCGCGTGGATGGGTTGTAAAGATTAGTCGTCGATGTCATTAATCTGGTACGCGTCCGTGAGCCACGGTCTTCCTTCCCGTATGTATACTCTACCCGGAATCGTGCTGCTCTTACTCTCGCCATATCCGTTGCCCTCCTCGATGTGCCGGTTGACCAATTTCGTTGTCCTTATATTTAGTCCGGCCATTCGTCGAAGGCTAGCTGCCCCTCTGGGCGCTTCCGGCACATGACACAGGTTTTGCCCTTTCGGTCAGTCGTCCACCTCTTACAGACGGGGCATTCCCATCTGGTGGGCCGTTCTATATAAATATCCTCCGGCTCCTCTTCCACGAACTTTGTCTGCCTCGTGGTTTGACTACCCCGAGCGGACCGCCCACGCGGGCGTTCACTCGGTGCGGGTGACGGTGAGCCCGTTGCGAGGTCCGCTAAGGCTTGTGTGTTCTCAACATCCGTCCTTGCTCGTGGAGCGCGACTCACGACTGCCTCCGCGGCATCTCTCGTGTGTAGCGTGGAAGGTAATAGTCATACGTCGTCGAATCCAACATCATCGTCAACCCATGTTCGCGCCGATAGAACCGCTCTAACTTATCATACTCTACCGGCGGTGTCACTCTCGGCAACGACGCAGCGAACAACTCCTCCGCAGTCAGGCTTCGTATCGGCCGATTCTCATCTTCCACGACAACTACACGTTTTCTCTTTATACCGTTTCGGGTCGCAAGGGCGGCCATTGTATTGGTTCTCATGATCATCTTCCTGTTAAATCTTCCTTAATCGATGGCGCCATCTTATTCACCCGTTGCGTTGAACGGAAACTCTAGTTGCCGGCGATATTCGTCATCATCGTCCGGCGCTTGGTCGATCATCTCGTTGTACATCACCCTCCACTTCAGCTTGTTCAGCAAAGACTCTTCGTCGACGAGTTGGTCGACAAGCCCGTGTGTCATTTTATCAGACGCGGTCGCCAGTTCAAGCAGCCCCAGGTCAAGATATCCTCCACTCATACGGCGGAATACCATTGCGCGAAACTCGCGATTCAGAACGACGAGTGTCTTGAGTTCCTGCCCTGTCAGGACCGCCACGACCTTGTTTTCTATTTGTGTATTCATTGTCTCACTCATAGTGCCTCGCATTCAACTAGCTGACGCCGCGTGTTTTTTCGTTCTTCCTGTGTTATCGGGCCGATCAATGCGGTGATCTTCTCTGTGTTCATTTCACTCTGCCGTATCGCTTGGACATATGGGGCCCACACCTTGCCACTCTTCCTCGCCTTGTCCAACTCATCCATGAATAGCTGCGTATAAAACGAACGTTCCTTCGCTCCGGCAAATATATAGAGAACCATGCTTGGTTTGCCGTACAGCGACTTCTGATTAGTCAACCCGTACCACCCATAGTCAAACAAGATTAGGTCCCCAAGATACTTTTTGTCGATGCTGTCTGTCTCGTTTCCTGAGCCAGCCTTCACCTCCACGTAGGTCCCGGCCCCATCGGCCGTGTCTGGTAGAAGTCCATCAGCGTGTTGCCAGGAGCCAAGCCCACCTTCACTTCGTTGGAGTGATTCGGCCATGCGAATCTTACACTGATGATGCGTCTTCTCGTAGACACGCCCAATATCACACTGACGCAGGCGCTCCCAAACAAGTTTCTCGTAGTCCCCGCCGTTCTTCTCAGCGTTGTCCAATGCTCGCTGTGTTGTTATCTTTGTCCTCGTCATCGTCATCTTCCTCTCACAACACTATGTCAACTTCCATCACTCGTAATCACGAACACTCACGCCGATTGGGAACCGTGGCACACCGCCATTGGTTAATCCCTGATACCGCACCGTCAACTGCTTGCCGACCGCATGGTCTGGCGTCACCAGATACGACTTCAATGTTTCCAATGCACCTTCCATTTTACACGAAAACGCCGCGCCTGTCAAGGTGACACACGTAAAGATCGCACACTCGGACATCCGCCCTCGCCCAGGCTGTACGCCTGTCACCTCAAACTCTGCGTCATCGAACTGCTTCAGCTTCTGCAAGCCCATCGAACGCCCAGCTTCATACTTGCCCTCCGCAGAGCGCACGATGGTGCCCTCATACCCCGCCGCACGATGTTCCTTATCCACACCCATCACATCATCAATCGAGGTGACGCATTGTGTGCGCACTGCCACCAACGGCGATTTCAAGTTCAACTCATCAACCGCCCAGGTTCGTGCGGCAAAGCTGGCATCCTCGACCACATCATAGACATGATACTCAACGCACTCATGCCCCGCCTTCGGAACACTCTGCCGCACGAACGAGACAATCTTCTCAAACTTATCCCGATAGGTATGCCGATACAACTCACCATCCAACACCAAAGACCCGGGCCTCCCAGGCCATGAACGACACGTTGTCACTCGCTCACCATAGAGAAACTGTTGCTCAATGGCCCGAATGATATGTGGCACTCCGGTGATGGGTTTGCGTGTGCGTGTCCACAACGTACAGACACCTTTTTCAAGGATAGCCACACAGCGCACGCCATCGAGCTTTGGCTGGACGTATGCGGGATACTGTATCTTACTCCCATGTTGACTGAACTTCTGCGCCAGCATCACCTTGATACCGCCCTCAATGAACTGAGTATCGACTTTGCCTGTTTGTGCGTCAGACAACACACGCACATACCCAGACTTGAGCTTCTTCTCCCATTGAGATTGTGCCTCCGCACGAGCTTGTGTGATCGGTGTCGTGGCATTTGCCCGGCCGATGTTCTTTCCCTTCAGGATGACATCCGTTGTGGTTTGTAGTGTGCCATTCACTTGCCCATACACTTTCGTGATGGTCGCATCACTCACACTGATGGTCCACTGTTGGGTACTGCCATTCTTATTACCTTTATAGAGCGTTTCAAATTGTTCACTTCTCACGGGTGTCTCCTTTGCATTCACGATAACACGATACTTGGGCCAATAGGTACGCCTCATGTGTGACTCGCATCTGTTGCGAGTGCCTCTGCGTCACGCTGTGCGTGTTCGCGTTCTTCACGGCGTGCGAGTGTGACGGCGCGGAACCAATAGCCGAAACCGTTGGTATAGGAATCAACTACGGGTTGTGGCGGTGTTGAAATTGTCTTAGTGTCGTTCATGATTGATGCTCGTTTCTCTATTTGTTCGTATGTTATTGTTATCACTCAGTGTATTTTACCGCCCTACGGAACTGCTAGGGCAGAGTTGTTTGGAGTTTAGCGAACGGGGACATGAGAATTCTCAGAGGTCCCCGCGCATTTTTTTATACTCAGACTCCCAACGCCTGTTTCCTCTCCGTCTCTCCCGCAGGAACCGAATCATAAACCTCGACCGGGTCGCCGCCCATCGGGGCGATCACAGCAACTGGCGGAATCACATACACTCCACGGGCTCCAGCGGACCGCACAAAACCCAGTGGCGTTCTGAAGGTCTGCGCGAGATCGCCACGACGCGCGACCCACTGAACGGTCACTCCGGCAGATTTCTCAAACGCTTTGAGTTCCTTCCGTGACACGTGCGTTCCGTACGCATCACGTAGCTGTGTTGTCAGTGTATCTCTCTTGGCTTTCGCGGCGAACTGCGCGGCGATTTTGGCATCAGGTTGCATAATATTAGTTCTCTCTCTCTGTATAGTAGTGACGATTGTTAGGCTAGGAATGGAACGACGGTCTGTACGAATACTCTATTCTTTGTGGCGCCGACACTGTGCTTCACGAATGCCTTTCTGATTTGTGCTGGCGTCTGTGTGCTGGTGTCCTCCTCGTTGTTTGTGTTGATGACGAAGCGCGTGGCACTCACGAGAATGGCTGCGTCTCCGATGATATCGTTTGCCTTGAATACGACTTGCCCGGTGGCTTTGAACGATGCGCAGGCGACGTCTTCCGTGAAACTCCACGGGCACTCGGCGGGGCGCCCGGTGCGCAGCGACTTGGCTGGGTTCGCGAATTGCTCAGCCGCTCTGAGCAAGGTCGAGTCGCGACCGGAGTAGCGTGAGTTCCGGCGTGTCTTGTAGCGGAAGCCGGCGGACAGCACCTTGATGGTCACCACGCGGCAAGCATGGCGCTTCTGAATGCTTCCGATGAGCGCGGCAGGAATCGCGTTGATGTCTGCTTCCCATCCGTGCGTGGCGTCGCCGACGATGACGCGGCGGTAGTTCGCATACACCTCACGGGTCACGGTGTCACGGATGGTCAGCGACTGATACCGGGAGATGTTCGATGCGTGAAGGGGTTCGCGTGGGAGCCAGGCGGCGAGTCCAGAACTATCCTCTCCGTCTGTCACGATGAGCAGTGTGGTCTTGTCGAGTCGGTTGGCCGACTTCAAGTTAGCCACAATGTTTTCAACAATCAGCAACGAGCTATACAGTGGTGTTGAACCAAGGCTTGTATGCGGGAGACTATACAGCGCGTTGACCCCACCGGATGCGGCGAGTCCTCTATGGATAATCGAGTTCTTGCCATAGTCAAACCTCAACGCGAATGCGGCGACCGCAACGAGTTGGTTCTTCCACTTCGGCGCAGTCGTATCCAGAATCGTGACGAGGTCGCATTCCTGGGGAATTAGCGAGGGTACCGATTCCACGGGCGCGACATTGGCGCTATCGTTATTATGGCGTGATGTGTAACGCGAATCCGTGAAAATCAATGCCTTAAATGGGATGCCGACAGCTTTCGCGAAACTCCCAAACAACAGAGCTTGGTCCAGCGTATCGCTCATCACATTCTGCATACTCCCAGACGCATCGATGAGAACAACGATGCCGTGCGACTTGCCGTTCGGCAGAATGGTGACAGACTTGAAGAGGTCTTCGCGGAACTTATACGCATACAACTTAGTCACATCAAGACGACCCGTGCGTGAAGTCTTCGCGCGTTCTGCAAGTTTCGCAGTCTTCCGCAGGTCGAATTCACGCGCGAGATATTTGATAGTCGCACCGTGTTGCTTGGTGAACTCGTCGAGGTAAAGTTTCGCAGCGTTCTCCACATCAGGGTAAACCTTCAGGAATGTGAGAACATCGTCGGTGTACGTCTCAGCGGATACGACGAACTTCGAAACAACTTCATTGGTCAACGGTTGTAGGTTCACCGATATCGGCGTGCTTTTATTCTCCTCTTCTTGCGATGTGATGCCCTCTAAGGCTTTCGTGTTCGCGACATCTGTCTTCGCAACAGGACCACGACGCGGTGCGGTGTTTGCTCCGACTGTGTTCGCAGTATCGCCCTCTGCCTTCTTGGCATCATCATCACTCGATTGTCCGTCGTCAGAGTCTGTCTCGGCATCACCCTTCTGAGAGTCGGCCTCACTTTGACTATCGCTTTCGCTCTGGGTGTCATCATCTCCGTCACCCTTTGCTTGGCTCGATGCCTTCTTTTGTTCGTTGTTCTCTACGTCCTCAGAGTCCTTCTCGCCATCACGCTGTGCGCGACGCGGGGGCTCACTGGACCGTTCTTCGTCAGAGGCATCTTCCGTGTCCTCTGCGTTGGCTTGGTCTGGATTGTTCTTTTGTGCTTCCACATCAGCGTCGTAGAGTTCCTTGGCTAGCACATAGACAGCCTCAAAGGAATCCAGCGCATCGATACGCGGAAACAGGGCGCGCTCTTCATACGAGAATGGCACTTTGCGATGGGCGCCAACCTTGTATTGAATGTTGATACGGTCAATGAAGAGATTGTCACCAATCGATTCGTTCGGGTCCTCTTTGAACAGGGGACCATACTTCGCAAAATCCTCATACCCTCTACGGAAGCTACCGCGTAGCCCAGGGTATTCTGCTTTCATGAGACGTTCGATCCGCGTGTCCTCCAAGACATTGACATAACTGTGGAGACCGTCAAACTCTTGGCACTTCTTGAGAATCCCTATTGACTCGGGACCGCTTGAATACTTCGCGTGACCGACTTCGTGACCAATCAGAAGGTCATACTGGTCAACAGTCACATTATCAAACTTCGGTAGCACCAACGTCCGGTCTTGAATGTTGAAATACGCTGTCGGTACGGCTTCGTGCCGAACGGTGATGTTCTCACGCGCTAACAACTTAGCAAGACCGCGCTTGGTCTCGTCGAGGTGCGTCAGATAGTTTCCGATGGATACTGTCGCCCTGGTGGCGTCGGCAGTTGGTTGTGTGTCATTCATAAGGTAATTTTATCAAATTGGCGGCTTGGTGTCAAGGCGCGTGTCTATTCGCACTGAAAACTGTGTCTGTAAATCCTTTAGACACAGCAAGTTAAACCCACGTAAAATAGATCAAAATAACTGATAATGTCACTAACCCCAAGGCTATCAACAACTTACGGGGATTTAATCCATTTCGCTGTAACTTTTCGAGTCTTTCGCGACGTTCAATACGGGCAAAGTCTTGCCGACTGTACTGACGGTCGCGGAGAATCTGGTTTGTTACAAACTGATCAGTGTAGGGTATGTTCATAATCTTATACCGTTTCCTTCGACTCGACATCGACGACCGTATCAGCCGGGTCAATTCCATTTTCCGTATCGGATGATTCGACAACCGGCTCAGCAGTCTCCGGCGCGAACTTGTTGTAGAGGTCAACGAACTGAGATTGCACCGACTTGTCAAAACGATTCAAGCATAACGCCAACGCTTGTTGCTCATCTCCAAAGATGGCATACGTCTTGACGATATGAACCAGACGCCGCGTTGAGATAAGATCCTCAATACCTTCTTCGAAGTATGTCACGCGGATGGTTTCGGCCCATCGTGCGAGTGTCGCGAAGAATTCCACATCACCTGCTGATGCGGTGGCACCGAGTTGCTCATACGACTTGAGCAGAATTTTCTTCTCAATGTTAATGGAAGGATATGCCTGCTCAACGGTAATCGGAAACCGCTCAAGGAACGCCTCGTTCAGCAGATTGGTTCCGACAAAGCGACCATCGTCTGAACCGCGACCCTTGGTGTTCGCCGTCGCAAACACGGTAAACCCAGGCTTCGGCGCAATCGTGATCCCCAACTTCTTGATGGTCAACGGGCGACCCTCAAGCACGGGTTGGAGGCACAACACCTTTGGAGAGGCTAGATCAATCTCGTCGATGGTGATAGGGCAGCCGCGAAGCATTGCGACTGGAATCGGTCCCAGTTCAAACACGGTCTCGCCGTTCTTCAGACGAAACCCGCCGATCAAATCATCCTCATCGGTTTCGAGGGTGATGTTGATGCGGATATGTTCGACCTTCTCAACAGCACAGGCTTGCTCCACCTGAAACGTCTTGCCGTTTCCAGAGAGCCCAGTGATGAACACAGGGTGGAACTGTTTCGACTTGATGATCTTGCGGATGATATTGAACTCACCGAACGGCACGAACGCTGAGTTCTTCTCAGGAACCTTTGCGAGTGCTGACGACTGCGCAACCAAATCCTCTATGTTCTTGAGGAGGTCTTCACCACTCGTCGAATCGTTGATCGCGAATGTTAATGACTCGGTGTCATCAACGACGCTATTGGCAGACGCGACAGGCGCGGCAATCGTGTTATCCGATGCGCGAATCTTCGACGCCGACCTCGATCCAGCCGGAGCAACATAGATAGCAGGGAGTGTGTACTCTCCGCGACCTGACCGATACAACTTACCGATGAACGAACAGTTGCCGCGACCGGCTTGCTCGAACTCGATGAGTTGTTTCCGTGTGACTGTGGTACCGTAAGTACCAATCACACTAGTTAAAATCTCTTGCTTCAAGTTACTCATTATATAAACTCCTTAATATTGGCACACCGTGTGCCACACTCAATTTCTAATGTAATTTTATCAAATTGGCGGCTTGGTGTCAAGGCATTTGGCGCGAATAAGCAAAATAAATGAAAATACCTTGTATCCTCTTTGTTTTCAACGAGTTGCAAGGGTGTCCCAGGGACCAGCCAACTGATAATATGACTGAACTAGCGCCTCGCGAGACGATTCCAGCGCATCAAGCACTTGGTCGGACGATACCCAGGACAACTCCCTATCGATGAAATCAATTTGGGTAGCGATTGCTGCGCGCCGGTACCGGTTCGCAGACTTTCTCGCCGCGCGTGATCGTTGCACGGCATACCGCGCACTCGCCGGCTTTGGTTTGTACCGCAGCACGGGGCGAATATCACTTCTCTCACGATAAACATTTCTCTCACGGTACACATTTTCCTTATTCATTCGTATATCTCCTGTGGGTTAGCTTCTCGATAGGCCTCTTTGATGGCACCCGCGACGGAACTGCCGACGGACCACGAAGAGACATTCACATCTTTACAATACGGTTCCTCACTGTTATCAGCACGCCCAGGAAGCGATTCCCAGTCACTGACATGCGTTGAGATACCTGGCTTACACCGGGTGATGACACCTCCACGTGCGAGGTACTCATCGATAGATTCAGCTATCTCGAAACGGTCTCGTTTGCGACTCAGCTTGTCAAGTTGCTTGCGTGTTTTCGGTGTTGGTGGTAGCGCACAAAATTTATTCATGATAATTCCTATAGACCCGAGTCAACTCTCGAATTTTTCGACTGTAACGGTAAGATACGATCCACGAGTGCGAGAATGACATGCGCATATCGCGAGTTCTGCTCGACGTTATTCGCCTCATACGCAGCATCTTGCAAAGCATCAACGAGAATGTCGACTTCATCTTGTGACAGCCTGATGTCTCCCGAAGACGCTCCAACGGGGGCGCGTAATGTCGCCGCGTGGGTTGACTCATAGGTGTTATTTGTGTATGTGTTATCCATGATATATTCTCCTCTATGACAACAGCTACTCATCGTAGTAGTCATCAAGACCGCCGTCGTCTATCTCTTTGTTCCGACGCCCAGGCGCCGAGCGTAGATCACCATCGAGTGCTGGGTTGTGATAGTCGCGGTCGATCCGCCACAGATCCCCGAACTGGTCGCGCGCCCATACCTTCTGGGCGTTCCAAGGCGCTCCAAGCCGCTGTTCTTCTTGTGCTTCCTTATTCGCGAGTGTTACTGCGTTCTTCTTATCCATTTAATATTCTCCTCATCGGCACTGAGTGCCCGACTTAATTTCTAATGTAATTTTATCAGATTGGCGGCATGGTGTCAAGGCCGAGGTGCGCCGCGGTCCATTGTAAGTTACTGCGGGCATAGGACTTACGGAATAGCGAAAATAAGTGAAAATAAGTGAAAATACCTTGTAACCCCTGTGTGCGCAGAGACTTACAGAGATATTGGGGTGAATATTGCGGTGAAAGGGGGGGGGAGGGGTAAATATGAATAACTTTTTACCTGGGACTCCCGGGCGCGGGTGTAGCAGATTATAACCCACTAGAATGTCGCCAGAACAACGTCTGCGTCCTACGACATATAGATGCTCACGAACGGCGCCGTGTCGCTTACAGACACGCTGACGAGGTTTTTTGACAAAACCGATAGATTTTCGTTGGCACTTTCTAAAACGGTGAGGATTCGGTGATTTTCGACAGGTTTGAGAGGAGGCCCCCTCCCCGTCATGTATTTTCGCAAGGGACTCCCCACGAAAATTTTTAATCGCGCCGGCCGGCGGCGTAATATGTTATTGGAGTGTCACCTGTATCAAGCATGTGGGTAACAGCAAACACACGAACGCGACAATCCACAGTAACAACACCCATCTGTCCATGTAGCGACCTCCTCTTCCTATTATATATTTTCTTCAATTGAGCCGGCGTCATATGTTAATGAAAGAATATATAATGTTGGAGTGTCACCTGTATCATAAGTGTGGGCAACAGCAAACACAAGAACGCAATCAACCAGATCAATATTACCCATCTGTCCATGTAACTACCTCCCCCACCCGTCATCTTTTTTCTTCATGGGACTCCCCCTACCCCGATATTTTTTTCACAGGGACTCCATTTATACCACTCGGGTTTTTGTAATATTTTCTCAGCAATGCGTTGGCGGATAATCAACAAATCTCTATCTGTAGCCTGCCAATCATTATACAGTTCGTCTGGAAACTGTTCTCTTTTGAATGTCCGCGTTGGGTCGGGGTGCATGCCTCTGCGAATCATTTCTGCAATGAGTGTGACATACCTTTTGTGTAAATATTTGCCCTTGTTGTAGAAGAATTTGACGTGCCCTGTATTGAGTGTGAATGCTTGCGGTAATGATTGTTTGGTGGCATGCCAGTGTGGTGATCGGAGCGAACGCTGTAGCGCAGACCCAATCATAAAAATTTCCCTATACTCTGCCACCAAGTGTTGATTGGATAGTTCATCGGGTGTTATTAAATTAATTCTCGTCATCTGTCACGTCGAATGACAGCGGTCGAGCATCATCGAGGCGGGTCTTTGCTCTCGCATAGTATTCCGCATCGGGTTCACCGCATATATAAATTCTGTTTGTATTTCTAGCTGCTAAAGCAGTAGTACCGCTTCCAGCATACGGGTCAACGACGACATCTCCGGCATTCGAATGTTTAGTAATCAATGCTTCAAATAACGGTAAAGATTTTTGAGTAGGATGACATCGATCTTTTCCGCCATATATCGGATAGTCATAAATGCCTTTATCGTACTTGCTGTTGAATGTCGCCTTACCGCCCTTCACACAACTAACCGCCATCTCTCTTGCATTCGATAGATATGTGGCAGACTGATTGATAGGCATCGGATTTGTTTTAACCCATTCTATAAGTCTGTGCTTGGAAAATTTACTCAACAGACCTTTCAGAGTTTCGATTTTCCACAAATCAAAAAATATAATACAAGACCCTCCAGGCCGCAATATACGATAAAACTCAGTAATGGCTTTTTCCAAATCATCAATGGCATAATCTGTATCCCATTGACCAAATTCAGTAGTGACGGCAAATTTCTTTCCATATTTTTCATTCACCGTCCCACCGTGTTCTAGACTGTCCCTATAGGATTGCATACCAGATTGTTTAGAAATGATATACGGGGGATCGGTCAGAACGAGGTCGATAGAATTATTTTCAATTGTAGAAAGTAATTCGAAATCCGTTTGTCTAGTGAGCGATGATTTCAAAATTTTCTCCGATTAAATCTTTCGTTGAAATTGAACCGCCTATTCTCGGATCTTTTTTATTGGAATGTTTCCAACTATTTTCCCACTTAGGCATCAGTAATTTACTAACGGTTGCGGCAGGAACTCTAAATGTTTTTACGATCTTCCCCTCTGCATAATCAACGACAGACCAATAATGAAAAGGGTCTCGCATAATTTTTCTCAGACAATATGCTTTTTGTTCTGCCCAAGTCGCAAACCGACTTGTTCCGTTATAGGCAAAAGAGTATGTCAATTCCCGACCCCGCGCACCATACCCCTTCCACGCAACAGCCTTAAACTCCGCTGTGACACCAGCGGCATCTTTCCCATCAGACCCACCACCGACAGGAGTCAATGAAAAACCAAGAAGTTTCGCTTGCGACCATTCGAATGCACGATTATAATTAAACGGATTGCCAAAACCTTTCGCGTTAAACCACCGGAGAACAGAAAATAAAATCACTTTCATTTCGTCATCAGACGCATGTGTTATTGTTTCGCGTATTGATTTACTCATTATAATCTCTCAATGGTGGCGCCCATGCGCCACACTCAATTTCTAAGACTATTATACCACACATTCCATCAAACAACAACAGCAAGTGCGGCGCGTGTGCGCTCAATCGCCTCCAGCAGATACTCCTCATCCATCTCAATGCCCACGAAGTTCAACCCGAGTTGTGCCGCAGCGACAGCCGTTGACCCCAATCCGAGAAACGGATCGGCGACCGTGC
>Ga0209501_10004922_pt1 | contig 12567 bp, 10 predicted proteins | sample ArcticOcean_MG_C_4_FD_187434 | JGI IMG/M metagenome (GOLD analysis project Ga0209501, IMG submission 187434) | Marine microbial communities from western Arctic Ocean - ArcticOcean_MG_CB4_134 (SPAdes) (version 2) | ecosystem: Environmental > Aquatic > Marine > Oceanic | place: Arctic Ocean...
GCCTCAATCTCTATGGGCGGCGGGAAGAACTCGATGGCCACGAACCTCTGACGGGTGCTGTGCTTGAGGTCTTTAAGCGCGCTCTGATAGCCGGGGTTGTAAGACAGGACGAGCAGGAAGCCATCGGCGGCCTCCAGTAGTTCGCCCTTCTTTTCTATGGGTAGAACGCGCCTGTGGTCTGTCAGGGGGTGAATAAGTACCGTCGTGTCCTTGCGGGCCTCGACGATCTCGTCGAGGTAGCAGATACCGCCCGCTTTCACGGCCCTGGTCAGCGGGCCGTCGATCCACACCGTGGAGTCGCCCTCAAGAAGGTACCGTCCAACCAGGTCGCTGGCGGTCAGGTCTTCATGGCAGGCAATGGTGACGAGCGGCAGGTTGACGCCGTCCTTTTCAGACTCTGCGTCTGACTTTTTGCCCTGCCTAACTCTAGTTAAGGGGCGACCCAAACGGTATGACATGTACTCGACGAACCGGGTCTTGCCCACGCCGGTCGGCCCTTTGAACAGGATGGGAATACGCTCGGCATAGGCCGCCTCGAAGAGTTCGATTTCGTCCCCGGTGGGAACGTAATAGGGTTCTTTCTTGAGGTGGTATTCCTCGATTATGTAGCTCTGGTATAGGCTCTTGGTCGACTTTTCTGACGTGGTCATGTTTGGTTAGTGCCCCCCCGGGCCGCCTCTATCCGTGTGTTATAGACCTGCTCAATTCGGTCTCTCAATTGGTCGAGAGACCCGTCATTTTCTATTATCGCGTCCGCTGCTCCGCGGCGCTCGTCCGACGGCATCTGGGACCGTATTCGGGCCTCTATGGCCTCTTCGTCGGAGCCGAAGCGCGGTCCCAGTCGACGCTTCACCAAGCTGGCGGGTGCGTCGACTACCCATACCTCGTCCACCATGTCGTTCCAGCCCGCTTCCAGCAGGATGGCCGCCTCAACTACCGCGACCGCTACGCCCGCCTCTTGCAGGCTCTCCAAGCGCTCGGTCACCGCTTCGCGGATAAGAGGATGCACCAGGGCATTTAACCTGGCCATCGCTCTCTCGTCTGCGAAAACAAGCTTTCCAAGAGCGGCCCGGTCTATCTCGCCGTCGACACCAACGACACCCGGTCCGAAGGCGCTCACGATAGCGCCAAATCCGCCTGTGTCTGCCGCGTACACTTCGTGGCCAACGACGTCTGCGTAAATAGCCGTCACGCCCAGCCGCCTCAGAATGTCGACGACTGAGGACTTGCCCGTGCCAATGCCGCCGGTTAGTCCGATTACGATCATGTTTTCGGCAGCCAAGTTGCCATTCTAGCAACGAGCTTCCAGAGGGTCAATTTGGCCGGGCTGCCGACGCCAGGCCAGTGCTGAGTTGGATGTCCGCAAGCGTCCTTCAAAGGGCTTCAACCGCTCTCATGGGATGCGCTGCCATATAATTGCACCGCATCCGGCAGACCGGAATCGACGCCGTAAGAAGTTGAGTGAAAATGGTTCGGCTGTGACCCAAAAACTACGCGACCTTCCGAGTGTGGACCGGGTGCTTATGGACGACCGAGTCCAGGCCCTGGCCGAGCGCTTTACTCGCGACGCCGTTGTGGAACTGGTACGCGACGGCCTCGACCTGGCCCGCGCAAGCGTCGGTGCCGGAGGCCAAGTGCCCGACGTAGACGCTCTAGTGCATGACGTTCTCAACGCCTCGTCGGCCTGGCGTACATGGCCCACTCCGGTCATAAATGCCACCGGCGTTGTGCTGCACACCAACCTCGGCCGCGCCCCACTCAGCGACGACGCCATCGCCTCCGCTCGCGCCGTCGCCGGGTCTTACACCGACCTCGAATACGACCTCGGCGTCGGCCGTCGGGGTTCGCGCCAGGCGGCTATTGCGGGGCTCGTTTGCCAGGTAACGGGCGCAGAGGCGGCCCTGGTCGTTAACAACAACGCCTCGGCGATGCTGCTGGGGTTGATGGAGTTCGCCACAGGCAAGCAGGTAATCGTTTCCCGGGGCGAGGCGGTCGAGATAGGCGGCGGGTTCCGCATACCCGACGTACTCCGGCACAGCGGTGCCGAGCTGGTCGAGGTCGGCACCACCAATCGAACTTACGTGCGCGACTTTGAGGAGGCCATTGCCGACCGTACCGGGGCCATTCTCGCCGTACATGCCAGCAACTTCCGCACCGTCGGGTTCACTCACGCACCTTCTATTCCCGAACTGGTCGAGCTGGGCAGACGGCGCGGCGTGCCGGTGTTGCACGACCTCGGTAGTGGCTGTTTGCTCGATACGACGGAATACGGCCTGGCGCACGAGCCCATGCCGCAAGAAAGCCTGGCCGCAGGTGTGGACCTGGCGTTCTTTTCCGGCGACAAGCTGCTCGGCGGGCCACAGTCCGGGATTATCGCGGGCACAACCGAGGCCGTCGGCAGGCTGGCAAGGCACCCGGTGGCCCGGGCTGTGCGCACCGACAAGATGTCACTGGCGGCCCTGGCCAGCACGCTGCTGCACTACCTGCGCGGTGAAGCGACCGAGAAGATCCCTGTATGGGCGATGATCGCCGCCAGCCGCGAGGGCATCGCAGAGAGAGCCAGGGCGTGGTGCAAAGAAATCGGAGCAGGGTCGGACGTTATCGAGACCCGCTCGACCATCGGCGGCGGCAGCCTGCCCGGCGAGACGCTCCCGTCTTTCGCCCTGGCTATCGACCCAGGACAGATTGCCGCATCTGCGCTGGTGGGCAGGCTCCGGTCCGTCGCCACGCCGGTGATCGCCCGCATTGAAAACGAGCGAGTATTGCTCGACCCGCGCACCGTGCCACCAACACAAGACGCCGCCCTCCTGGCCGGATTGGCCTCGGCCATGAGGAGCGACTAGCGTGGCCCGAGACCCGGATCAGCGACGGCCCAGCATCGTCGACCGCTTGTCGGTTCCGCAGGAGGTTCACCTGCGGCTGATGAGGGTGCGGCCCGCGCTGGTAAAACTCGATGCGTATCTACGCGATGCCAAGGGCGCGGGCTACCCCAGGGTACGCGTCATCCACGGTAAGAATGGCGGCATAATGAAGGCGGCCGTGCGCGAGCACATGACGGGCCATCCGCTGGTCAAGCGCTACTATGACGCCTCTCCGGCCGAGGGTAATGGCGGCGTCACGATAGCCGTAATGAAGTAGGGCACATGACGCTCTTCGAACACCAGGAAGAATCGACGCTCCGGAGCGAGGCTCCCCTCGCCGCGCGCATGCGCCCGCAGTCGTTCGAGGAGTTCTTCGGTCAGGACCATCTCGTCGGGCCGGAGCACGTGCTGCGACGAAGCATCGACGCCGACATGCTGCCCTCGATGATCCTCTGGGGGCCGCCGGGGTCGGGCAAGACGACACTTGCCCTGCTCATATCCGGCATGACGAAGGCCTACTTCGAGCCGATCAGCGCAGTAACTTCCGGCGTGGCCGATTTGCGCAGGGTGATAAAAGAGGCGCGGGACCGACTGGGCATGGACCGGCGGCGCACCGTACTGTTCGTGGACGAGATTCACCGCTTCAACAAGGCGCAGCAAGACGTTGTGCTGCCCCACGTCGAGTCGGGCGTGGTTACGTTGATTGGGGCGACGACCGAGAACCCGTCGTTCGAGGTGATCGGCCCCCTGCTCTCCCGCTCGCGTGTGTTCACGCTTAAGCCGCTATCTGACGAGCAGATCGGCGGCATTCTCGCCCGCGCCGTCGCCGATTCTGAGCGCGGCCTCGCTTCACTCAAACCTCGCTTTGACGACGATGCGAAGCGGGCGCTGGTGGCGTTCTCCGGCGGCGACGCGCGAGTCGCGCTAAACGCGCTGGACCTGGCGGTGTCCGCGGCCGAGCAGGGTGAGGACGGCACCCGGCACATAACGCTCCAATTGGTGGAAGAGACGATGCAGCGCCGGTCGCCCCGCTACGACAAGGCGGGCGACAACCACTACGACACCATCTCAGCGTTCATAAAGTCGGTGCGTGGCTCCGACCCGGACGCGGCCATCTACTGGCTGGCCCGCATGCTGGACGCCGGGGAGGACCTGATGTTCATCGCCCGCCGCATCGTCATCCTCGCCGCCGAAGACATCGGCCTGGCCGACCCGCAGGCCCTGTCCATCGCCATCGCCGCTCAGCAGGCCGCCCACTTCGTGGGCATGCCCGAGGCCCGCATTCCTCTGGCCGAGGCCGTCATCTACCTGGCCACGGCACCCAAGTCGAACTCCGCCTACAAGGCGATTGGAGCGGCACTAGCAGACGCAAAGAAGACGCCTAACGAACAAGTACCCCTGCACCTGCGCAACGCCGTCACAGGGCTGATGAAGGACGAGGGCTACGGCCAGGGCTACAAGTACTCGCACGACTTCGACGAGCACTTCAGCCCCATGGAGAACCTGCCCGAAAAGCTAAAGGGCCGCCACTACTACGACCCATCCGACCAGGGCGCCGAACGCGAAGCGGGGCAGCGCCACCGTGACCGCTGGGGCGAGTCGGACGACTCCTAGCCCTTGGCCACCACGTCGCGGAACCGCTCCATTGACGCCGTTAGCTCGGCGGGCGTGTCGCCGGGGAATAGCCAGAAGATGTTGCTCACGCCCGCTTCTTCGAAGCGCTTTACGTCGTCGGCTATCTGCCCGTCGCTGCCGGTGAAGGCCTTTCGCTCACCATCGACGGTCTCTGCTTCACGACCATAGGCACCGGCGTGGTAGGTGATCTTGATGTCGCCGGGGTCCCTCCCCGCCTCTCGGGCCAGGGCGTACAGCTTGTCCAGCGACGCCGTGAACCGCTCGAGAGTGTCGAGCGGGTTGGCCGGGCTGAAGCTGATGGGGTACCAGCCGTCGCCCAGTGTCGCCGCTCGCCGAATGGCCGGGGCGCTCTCGCCGCCTATCCAGATTGGCAGAGGCTTCTGCACGGGCTTGGGCTCGAACGCGACGTCTGCGAACGAGACGTGATCGCCGCTGAAACTCGGCGCGTCGGCTGTCCACAGCTCTCGGAAGGCGCGCAGGTACTCGTCGGTGACCCGGCCCCGCTCGGCAAACGGGGGCGCGTCTACGGCCTCGAACTCTTCGCGCATCCAGCCCACGCCTACCCCTACGACCAGGCGGCCCCCCGACAGCACGTCGATGCTGGAAAGCACCTTCGCCGTGTGCATCGGCGCCCTGTACGGCACGACCATAACGGAGGTGACCAGCCTGACGCTCGAGGTGGCAGCCGCCAGGTAGCTTATGGTCGTCAACTGCTCCAAAAAGCTGGTGCCGAACGGTGCCGACCCGTCTGCGGTATACGGGTAAATGGAGTCGAACGATGTGGGGACGACGATGTGGTCGGAGACGTAGGCGTGCGTGAAGCCCAGGCGTTCCCCGGCCTGAGCTATTGCCGTTATCGGCTCGGGAGTAGCCATGGGCCCGCTCATGGGAATGTCGAAACCGTGTCCTACCATTGTTTCACCTCGGCTTGGGGGTTCAGTTTGATCGGGGTACTTGCGGGGTATTTGCGGGGCATCAGGGTATGGATTGCCGCTTCGGAGGTCAATCATCGTCCGATTGGTCGGCTGCCCGCTCGTCCACGCGCCAGAGCCACGGCGCCACCTTGAAGACGTTGACGAGCAAAGCGCCCCCTACCACTACGACCAGAACCACGGCTCCTCCGATCGCGATGGTGATTGGCGCTCCGACCGCTGTCGCCATCGCTCCCATGTGGAAGCCGGAGACGCCCGTCAGCCCCCAGGTCGCGGTCTGGAAGCTCAACACCCGGCCCCTCATTTTGTTCGGCACCACGGTTTGGAGTAACGCCGACAGCATTGTTTCGTAGGCCATCGCGCCGCTGTACGCCACGGTAATTAGGATCAACGACAGCGGGAACCAGGGAGACAGCGCGAACAGCATCAAGAACGTGCCGAACATTCCCAGTCCGACGAGTGCCACGATCCCCTTGCGTCCAACCTGCCGGATGCTGGAGATCACGATAGTAGTGACCAGGGCCCCCGCCCCGGCGGCCGAGAGCAGATAACCCATGCCGGACGGGCCTACGTTCAGCGCACGCTCCGCCATTACAGGGAGTATGGATTCGTGCGACCAGACGAACACCTCTGCAACGATCGCCAGCAGCATGAGAGTGCGCACGGTGGGGGCGGTGAACACGTATCGCACGCCTTCCATAAACTCGCGCACGGGCGCCCCACCCTTGGCCGACGGTGGCGGTACTCCGCGCAGACCGAACAGCGACACCAGCGCCAGGCTGGCCACCACGGCGACGATGACGTAGGCCCAGGCGAAGCCGTATGCGGTGATGGTCAGACCCGCCGCGAGCGGCGCGAAAATGGTGACGAACTGGAGGGCAGCGAAATTGGCGGCAGTGGCTTTTAGGAGTTGTTCACGGCCGACCAGGTCGAGAGTGAGGGTGTTGCGGGCGGGAGCGCGAATGGAAATGGAGACCCCGTTCACGAAAGAAACCAACAGCAACTGCCACAGAGCCTCGGCTCCGAAGAAGAGCAAACTGGCCACAACTGCCGCGACAGCCAGGTCCATCACCGCGGCCAGGCCGACGAGGATCCGACGGTCGATGCGGTCTGCCATCACCCCGGCAACCAGGCTGAAGGCCATGATTCCGATGCCACTGGAACCCGCCATGGAGGCGGACCAGAAGGCCGAATCGGTCACCTCCAGGGCAAGTAACCCCTGGGACATGATCAGGATGACGGTCCCGGCGTCGGAGAAGACCGAGTTTAGCCAGAGGCGACGGAACCCGGGATGTGTAAAGACGAGCAGCATGGCGAAAAAATAGGCAGGCCGCACCCGACCTGCCTATCAAACAATCAAGTAGAGGTAGCGGGCTAGAAGGCCGCATACTCCTTGAACGTGCTCTCAACGACGTCGAGCGCATGGTCGATGTCGTCGGAGGTTATGCCGTAGTGAGTGACGAATCGCCAGCCAGCCGGGAGAGAGAGGGCTCGCACGCCGCGCTCATCGAGTTTTTGCAGTATCTCTGTCGGGTTTTTCGCCGAAACGTGACAGAAAACGAGGTTGGTCGGGTTGGCGTCCGGGTCGCATTCGATGCCGTCGATACCGGCTAGGCCGACCGACATTTTGCGGGCGTTGGCGTGGTCTTCGGCCAGCCGGTCGATCATCGTGTCCAGCGCCACCACACCGGCAGCAGCGATCACTCCGACCTGGCGCATCCCGCCGCCCAGGGCCTTGCGCCACTTGCGCACCTTTTCAATGTCTTTGTGGTTGCCGACGACCACCGAGCCGACCGGGCAGGCCAGGCCTTTAGACAGGCAAAACGAGACCGTATCTGCGTCTTTTACCAGCTCGGCGACCGGGGTCTCCAGTGCAACGGCGGCGTTGAACAGGCGGGCGCCATCGATGTGGAACTTGATTTCGTAATCCTTGGCCACTGCGGCCACGCTGGCGACCTCTTCGGCCGTCAGGGGCGTCCCACCCGCCTGGTTGTGGGTGTTCTCCATACCGATGAGCTTTGTCGGCGGGTAGTGAATGTTGTCCGGTCTGACGGCTGCCCGAACCTCGTCCGGGTCCATCATGCCTCGAGCGTCATTGCGAACCGTCTGCACCGGGATGCCGCCGAGAGCCGAGTGGGCTCCCGCCTCGGCGTTGAACATGTGCGACTTGTCGCCCACGAGCATTTCGTCGCCGCGGCCACAGTGCGCCAAACCGGCGGCGATGTTGCCCATCGTCCCACTGGCCACGAACGTGGCGTCTTCCTTGCCCAGCAGCGCGGCAGACATCGCCTCCAGTTTGTTGACGGTGGGGTCGTCCCCGAACACGTCGTCGCCCAACTCTGCCTCGAACATGGCCTGTCGCATCTCGGGGCTGGGGTGAGTAACGGTGTCGCTTCGCAGGTCGATGACTCTGACGCCGTCGGCACTGCCACTGGAAGTCTGTTCAGTATTGGATGCGTATCCGCCTCGCATGCCTGTCCTCTCCTGTACGGTGGGGTAAATCGGGGGTTGGCACATTCTAGCAACCCCCTTTTTCAAATGCTATAGTGACCTTTGCCATGCGGCAGACGGCCATCCAATTCTACAGCCACGACATGGCCCTAGAAGCGGTTCTTTCAACCCCCGGCGATTCGTCCTCCGATTCGCCCGCTGGGCCCACAAAACCCTCTGGGCCCTCTAGCCACGGGCTCGTCATCGTCTGTCACCCCCTCCCCCTCCTGGGCGGCAACATGGACAACGCACTGATAATTGCCATATGCCGTGCGTTGGATGGGCACGGACTGGCGTCGCTCCGGTTCAACTTTCGGGGTGTGAAGGGGTCGGAGGGACGGTTCAGCAACGGCCCGGGCGAGCAGGACGACCTTCTCGCGGCTATGGACGCAATGACCCATTGGCCTGGTATCGACCGCAAGCGCATGGCGGTGGCCGGTTACTCATTCGGTGCCGGTGTGGCACTAGGCCTGATGGACAGGCTAACAGCGGCGAGAGGCTTTGCCGCAGTCGCTCCTCCCATTTCATCGACGCGCTCAATGTCGGTTGCGGGCGAGCGGCCAATACTGTTCGTTGCCGGAACCAACGACCGTATATCCCCACCGGTTGAACTGCAGCGAGCGTTGGACGGAATCGACGGACCGGTGAAGTTCACCGAGATGACAAACACAGACCACTCCCTGGCAGGCCGTGAAGCAGAGGTTGCAGACACCGTGGCCGAATTTCTCGCCCAGGCCCTAACCGACTAGCTTTTTACTGGCAGCCCCAACCCCGCAGGAGAGCAAATTGACTGTCGACACCAGAACAGAGAGAGACTCTATGGGCACATTCGAGGTGCCTTCCGACGCCTATTACGGGGCGAACACCATGCGGGCTGTGGTCAATTTCCCCATTAGCGACCTGCGCTTTCCCCGCTCGTTTATTCGGGCGATTGGCGAGATAAAGAAGGCCGCGGCTCAGGCCAACGTCGAACTGGGTTTGCTGGACGCTGGCCTGGCAGATGCCATTCAGGGCGCGGCCGATGATGTGATAGCCGGGAAGCTGGACGACCAGTTTGTCGTAGACATTTTCCAGACCGGGTCGGGCACTTCTACCAATATGAACGCCAACGAAGTCCTGTCTAATAGGGCCATTGAGAGGCTCGGCGGTGTGCTCGGGTCACGCGACCCGGTTCATCCAAACGATCACGTAAACGCTGGGCAGTCTTCCAACGACGTCATACCCACGGCCATCCATGTAGCGGCGCTCACGGCTATAGGCGACGACCTTATACCCGGCTTGCAGGCGCTAGAGGCGTCACTGAGCCGTAAGTCTGAAGAGTTCATGAACGTGGTTAAGACGGGCCGCACCCACTTGCAGGACGCCACCCCGGTGCGGCTGGGCCAGGAGTTCCGGGGACACGCCGGGCAGGTCGAGCGAGGCATACGCCGCGTGCGGTCGGCTACCGAGGGGCTACGAGAGGTCGCGCTCGGCGGGACGGCCGTGGGCACCGGCGTAAACACTCACCCCGAGTTCGCCGCCAAGGTTTGTGCGCGCGTCTCCAAGGCTCTCGGCATAGACATAGTCGAGACCGAGAACCACTTCCAGGCCCAGAGCACCCTGGACGGGGTGGTGGAGATGAGCGGGGCGCTCAAGTCGGTGGCCGTTAGCCTGATGAAGATTGCTAACGACGTGCGCTGGTTGGGCTCGGGCCCGCGCTCTGGAATTGGTGAGATAGATTTGCCTGAAGTACAGCCCGGCAGTTCGATCATGCCCGGCAAGGTTAACCCGGTCATCGCCGAGTCCGTGTGCATGGCCGCCGCCCAGGTAATTGGCAACGACGTGACGGTGTCCATCGCGGGGCAGTCGGGCAACTTCCAGTTGAACGTGATGATGCCGGTTGCGGCCCACGGGTTGCTGGAGTCGATAGCCTTGCTAGCCGCTTCAGCGAGCAATTTCAGCGCCCAGTGTATTGACGGATTGACTGCCACAACCAGGGGCCCGGAGATGGTGGAGCGAGGGCTGGCAATTGTTACGACGCTGGTGCCGGTAATTGGCTACGACGCCTCGGCAGCCATTGCCAAGGAGGCGCAAAAGAGTGGCCGCACGGTACGGGAAGTGGCGTCGGAGACGACCGACCTGTCAGCGGCAGATCTCGACCGCATCCTCGACCCGGGTTCCATGACCGAGCCGAAGGCCGGTTAAATTAAACGGGGAGCCTGAGCCCAAAGCGGGCTCGTAACCAGGAGCGGGCCAGCTAGTCGTTAGAGGGCGGGGCCTTGTGGGGGGACAGACACCGTGTTGCCTCCGAGCTGTTTCGAGGAACCCAGCGCCATCTTGGCCAGGCTCATAAGCTGCTCCGTCTCGCCACCATGCTCGGGGTAGGAGGCCACCCCGGCGCTGAGAGTGAACTCGGTGTTTCGGCCCATGACGTGCCGAGAGAACTTGATCGCCTCTTGCGACGTCATCTCGGAAAGAACCACGCCGAACTCCGACTCGGCTGTGCGGCCTACGGTGTCGCCCGGCCCTTTGAACATTGAGACCGCCTTCAGCGAAGCCTCCATTGCGGTGACCGCCGCATCGATCTGCATGCTGGCCAGGCCGTCTACGGACGCGATCATCAGGCTGCAGTTCCTGTTGCGCCACTTGGACCTAGCCAACTCCGCGTCGAGTATCTGGGCGAACGCCGTTGCGTTATAGACACCTGTGAGCGGGTCTATGGCCGCTACCTGGTGCACCATTTGATACCTGGCTTTCAGGTCCGCCACTCTTTGGAGTTCCAGAACTTTCGCGATGGTGACCCGGATGAGTGAGGCGTCGAACGGTTTGATGATGTAGCCGATCACCCCCATGCTCACCAGCTGGCTTACCCCTTCGGTAGAGGGATATTCGGTGATGACGACAATGGGCAAATCTGGTGCGATTCGCTGGGTGATCTCGATCAATTCCACGCCGCCCATTTCGGGCATGACGATGTCGGTGACAATGAGATCGAACTCCTGGGACGTGATCAGTTCAACCGCCAGCCGCCCGTTGGCGGCGTTCGTGATCGTGTAGCCCTCTTCGCGCAGGACTTCGGTGAGCAGGACACGGATCATCTCATCGTCGTCCACGACCAGAATTCTGGTCGCGCTTTTGCTCGGTTCGGGTATGACGGGAATGGGATCTGCGGGTGAAAGCAAACGGAACGCTCCGTGCGAGGGCGCACACAGGGATTGATCTACATTGTCGCGACGAGAGCTACATCACCGGAACGCAGGCTACACCGTTCGGGTGTGGGCCGATGCCCCACGTTCGGTGGGTATTTACACCCAGGCAAAAACCCGCGTCAGACGGCCCGTGGGGGTGATTTGGGGGCGCGAAAAGGGGCGGAGCCTGCTAAGCGGGGACTAGAGTTCCGGGCCCGGCGCAGGTCCGGTCTCCGGATGGGGTCCGGCCGAATGGGGTTCGGAAGCCTGGGGCTCGGAAATGAGTCCGAGTCGGCTCTGCACGAACGCCCTCTCTTGTTCCGGGGTTGTTACTTCTCCGTCGAGTCGGGCGTAGAGCAACTGCCGCAACAACTGCCCCACCACAGGGCCCTGCGGTACTCCCATTTCCTGGATGTCGTGGCCGGTCAGTGACGGCTCGACATCTATGAGTTCGTCCAAATAGATGTTGAGCGCTACCCGCAGCGTCTCGTCTTCGGTGGCCGCTGCGCAGGCGCGAATGGCGGCCTCGGTGCGGTACGACAGGAAGGAGTAGATTTCGCTTTTCCTGGCCAGCCCGGACCTTAGACCGTGAAACCCGAAGCATATTCCCGCTACGTCCCGCACCACCCTGCCGGTACGTGAGCCGAGGTTGAGCCGCTTGGACAGTGCCTGGGAGCGCTGCGGTGGTACCGGGTACGCCAGTAGGCCCGCCCACGCATCGCGGCCGTCTTCGCCCGCTGGGAACTTGGCGGTAACCAGCACGTCGGCGTCGGCGCCCATTTCTTCGAACACCGCTTTCAGCACGCCCATTTCCTGTGCCCAGGCGAGTATTTCACCGGGCTGCGCCTCATCGAAAATGCGCTCAAGTTCGTGACGAACCCGGTCACCGGAGAGTCGCTGGATGTAGCCCAGCGCACTACGCAGCAATTTGCCGGTGCCTGTTTCCAGCCCGAACCCCAGCCGAGCACCGTAGCGCACCGCCCTGAATATGCGGGTGGGGTCGTCGATGAAGCTCTCAGGGTGCAAAACGCGAATCAACTTGCGTTCAATGTCTCCCTCGCCGTCGAACGGGTCGATGAGGTCGCCCCAGGTCATGTCGGAACCCGTTGGCGGGGCGAGAACCATGCACATGGCTCCGACCGAGAAGTCCCGTCTGGCCAGGTCGTCGGCAACGCTACCAGGCGAAACATCGGGCAGCGCGCCAGGCTCTGCATAGGTTTCGGAGCGGGAGGTGACCAGGTCAATCTCTATATCTGCGCCGCTTGCCGGGTCCACTTTACTTTCAGCCGTCTCCGGCGTGGCCGCATTGGGCACGATCAGCTTGTAGGTGCCGAAGGCCGAGCTGGCGACGAACCGGCCGCCCAGTGCCTCGGCGACTTCAGAGGCGAAGCCCCGGTCGATACTGGGCCCGGCGATGTCGAGGTCGGGAGTGCCCGTATCGCCGATGCCCGTGCCCGTGTCGGACGAGGGGGGCGAAGGGGT
>Ga0209501_10004927_pt1 | contig 12557 bp, 9 predicted proteins | sample ArcticOcean_MG_C_4_FD_187434 | JGI IMG/M metagenome (GOLD analysis project Ga0209501, IMG submission 187434) | Marine microbial communities from western Arctic Ocean - ArcticOcean_MG_CB4_134 (SPAdes) (version 2) | ecosystem: Environmental > Aquatic > Marine > Oceanic | place: Arctic Ocean...
TTGAGGGGTAATAATGCTAATTATTTCAGTTAGCAATACCGGATAGTGACTTTTCACATCTGGTATTATGGTGGCTATCATTTATTTTTTTGAAGACCATTAATTTTTTTGTCTTCTTAAAAATGCAGGAATTTCCAGATCATCATCCTCAGCAGTATTTTCACTAGTCTCTGTCAATAATAATCCTTCTGTTTCTGTAGTTTCATTGTCTGAACTAAATAAATCTGGTGCAGTTTCACCTTCTACACCAAAGTTTTCAAGTCCATTAGAAACATGCTCTTCTTCTGTTGAGTTGCTTTCTTCAATTTCATTATTAGCACTAATTACTTCCTCTGAAAAAGATTGTTCATAATCATTTGATTGATTACTAGCAGTTTGTTCGCTCAACATTTCTGATGCCGAACTATTTGTTGCTGGTTCTGCAATAATTTCATTTTCTAACTTTAATGCGTTTGCTCCATGAGAAATGGGACTAGTCATTGTGGGTGAAAAATTAAACGATTGAGCTGAGTCTGCAGTGTTAAAATCTGAATAACCAGGATTTCTATTCTGTATTCTATGAACCATATTAATTACAGATTTACTTTCTGGTTGCTGTCCATCTAATGCTGTTGCAACAATTGATACTCTGATTTTTCCATCAAGTTCTACGGAAGTAATAGCTCCAATAATAACTTCAGCTTCCGGATCTACTTCAGCTCTTATTTTGTTAACTACCTCATCAACTTCAAAAAGTTTAAGATCTTTACCACCAGTAATGTTTACTAATAATCCTTTGGCACCTTTTAATGTATAATCATCAATTAATGGGTTGCTAATTGCCATGTCTGCTGCTTTTGCTGCTCTACCTTCTCCTTCAGCTTCACCTGTTCCCATCATTGCTTTGCCCATTGAAGCCATTACAGTTTCAACATCAGCAAAATCTAAATTAATTATACCCGGTCTAACCATTAAATCTGTTACACTTTGTACACCTTGCATTAAAACATTATTTGAAAGATTAAACGATTCCTCAAATGTAGTTTGTTCATTTGCAATCTTAAATAGATTTTGATTTGGAATCACAATGATTGTATCTACATGTTTTCTTAATTCTTCCAAGCCTTGTTGAGCTCTTCTCATTCTTGAAGGTCCTTCATATAAAAAAGGAAGCGTCACAACACCTACTGTTAAAATATTTAATTCTTTTGCAGCTCTTGCAATAACGTGTGCCGCACCCGTTCCAGTTCCACCACCCATACCAGCTGCAATGAATACCATGTTTGCACCTTGGAGCGTGTTCACAATTTCATTTAGAGATTCGTCTGCAGCTGCTTGACCAATGTCATGCTTAGCACCCGCTCCTAAACCTTTTGTTAAGTTTAGACCAATTTGAATTCTTGCGTTAGCTTTACTTAATTTTAAATCTTGTGCATCAGTGTTCACAGCAATAAATTCCACACCTTGTAATCCATTATCAATCATTTCATTAAGTGCATTTCCGCCTGCTCCACCAACTCCCACAACTAGTAATCTTGGTTGTAATTCTTTTATCTCCGGTGATTTAAAGTTAATTGTCATTTTTATTTCCCCTCATTGTTATTAAAATGTTTTTCCCATTTAAGGCTTGCACGATTTAGATTTGCTTTTTTTCTTGCATTGACCTTAAATTTTTCAAATGCTGCTGGTTCCCATATTTGGAATGTTTGACCTTGACCAACAAACAACATGCTACTTTTTATTTTTGCATGTTTTAATAATTTTATTGAAGGTGAAATTCTGCCTTCACTATCAAATTGTAAATTCATACTTTCAGATAATATTGATGTTGCAAAATAATCTCTTTTTTCTTCAAATGGACTAAGAGAATCGATACTTGTTGAAAGTTTTTCAATTCTATCCTGTGAACAAGCTTCAATAGACTGATTATTAAATGATGGATAGCAAATAACACCATTGTATCCTAAATTTGAAAGATGAGACCTGAAACTAGCAGGCACTGATACTCTTCCTTTTTTGTCTATTTTGTTCTCGTAAGTAGATAAAAACATATTTTTTATAATTCATAAATTCCATATTTGGGAATATATGGGATAATATGGGTATTTTAAACTTTAGTCAATATGCTCATTTTAGGCGTATTCATTAACAATTGTGGACAACTTTTATGTATCTTTATTGGTTTTAAAATCAATTCTTAGTTTTAATTTAATGCAATTTGAAAACGAAAAAGAAGAACAGAAATGATTCAATTATGAATCAAAAGGTGAACATCAAAATATTAGGTAAGCTCATGCTGTGGATAAGTCTGCTAGACAAACTATAAGCCGGGTTCTGTCATTAAAACTTATCATTTCTCTAGGCTTAAGATCACTCTTAAGCTCAAGCAACTAACCCTGATGACTAGCCAAAGACGGCTTTTAGTTTTGCAACAATGTCATCTCTACTTAGTCTTGCTCCCAGTGGGGTTTTCCAGCGTTCATTGTTACCAATAGAACCGGTGTGCTCTTACCACACCTTTTCACCCTTGCCATGTTATGGCGGTATATTTTCTGTGGCACTATCCCTAGGGTTTCCCCCGCCAGGTATTATCTGGCACTGTGTCTTTGTGGAGCCCGGACTTTCCTCTTTAAAAAAATTAAAGCGATAAATCGTTCATCTAGCAAATGTAATTTATTACTAAACTACAGAACTTCAAGAAAAATTTAATTATATCTCTTGAGAAGATTTTTGCTAATAAGCAAGCATTCTCTATCAATTTTACTATTGATTACCTCCTGCCTAAATCTTCTTTGAAAAGCTTTACTCACATCTATTAAATACCTATCTTTATTTAGACCTTTAGGAGTTTTTTTTGAATATCCAATCTTAAATAAATTATTAAAAAAAAAACTTTCCTCTATCTTGCTAATTTTAAGTTTTCTATTTTTTATTAATTCTTGTCTCTTTAACGCATGCCATAAGCCAACTTTTTTTTTAGATAAATATTCCCATGGAAATTTTTCTCCTGGATCTTTTTTTCTTTGTGGCGCTACATCCGAGTGTCCCAAAATATTCCGAGAACTAATTTTATATTTTTTTATTAAAAACTTACTTAATTTTAAAAGAGAAGAAATTTGTTTTTTAGAAAATTTTTTATAACCGAATTCATGTCCAGAGTTTGTAATTTCAATTCCAATAGAGTTTAGATTTAAAGATTTATAATTTTTCCATGAAGATTTTCCTGCGTGCCAAGCTACATATAAATCAGGTACTAAAGTGAGTATATTTCCATTATTTTTAATTAAGTAATGGCAGCTAACCTCAGATTGTATATCTGTAAGTCTATTTATAGCTTCAGATTCTTTTTTCATTCCCGTATAATGAAAAATAATAAATTTGATTTGCTTTGTGATTCTTTTTTTGGGGTTAAAATTTGGAGAATAGTTTAATATTTTTTTTAAAGCCATTTTTGCGTCATATTTAGAGCTAATTCTCGATTTACTTTTTAAGTATATACAATATATAATATTTTAATAATGATATAATATTTTAATAATGAAAAAATTTTTAACAGTATCCTTAATAAGCTTAATGCTTACATTTAATGTAAGCGCCGGAACAGATGGCGAAAATAGCTTATCTAAAAAAAACCCAAACAGTGTCAAAGATTGTTTTGAAAATATAAATAGAGCGACATTTAAATTTAACCAAGTTTTAGATGGTGCTATTATTGAACCAATTGCAAAAGCTTACAGAGTTCTACCATCACCAATTAGATCTGGAACGGGTAATGCACTTAGCAATCTTTCTTCTCTTATAACCATACCAAATAATGTTCTTCAAGGAGAGCTAAAAAAAGCTGGTGTTAATACAGCAAGATTTATTGTTAATACAACGATCGGAGTTTTTGGAATATTTGATGTAGCTCAAAAAATAGGTTTTACAGAATACGAAAAAGAAGATTATGGACAAACACTTGGAACTATGGGTATTGGCCCAGGTTGTTATTTAGTATTGCCGATCTTAGGGCCTTCAACTGTTAGGGATGCAGCTGGTTCATTTATAAATGTATTAGGTGGAGACCCTTGGTACAATGCTTCTATTAATGGTAATAATGAATATTTAAGTACATCTCAATACGCAGCAACAAAAGTTTTAACAGGAATAGATTTTAGGGCAAAGAATATAGATTCATTTGAAAATTTAGAAAAAAATTCTATGGATTTTTATGCATCAGTTAAAAGTTTATATCTTCAAGATAGAAATCAAAAAATTTCAAATAGAAATGGATCTCTTGAAATTATTTATGACGCGGACTGGGAAGAAATAGAATCTCAATAAAATATCTTAGGGATATGAAAAAAATTTTAACTTTCGTAACTTTCTTAACAATTATCCTTTCAAATATTGGTAAAGTCCACTCAATTGAAGCGGATATTTTTGTTCAATCTACTGTTAATAGAGCATCAGAAGCTTTGAATGATAAATTCTCACAAGAAGAAAAAATAGAAAAACTTAAAGAGATCGCAAGTGAAACCGTTGATATAAAAGGAATTGGTTTTTACACTTTGGGGGCTTATAGAAAAAGTATTAGTAATGATCAAATAAAACAATATGAGACACTTTTTACGCAATACTTTTTAAAAAGCTTTGCTAGTAGATTGGCTGAGTATTCAAATCCAGAAATAGAAGTAACATCTAAAAAAAAATTAAATGAAAATTATACAATGGTATCTAGCATCTTGGTTTCAACTGAAAAAAGACCAGAGGTTAAAATTGATTGGAGAATTTATACTAAAAATTCAGAAAATCCTTTGATCAGAGATTTAATTATTGAAGGTTTAAGCCTTGCAAGAACTCAAAAAGAAGAATTCTCATCTATAATTCAAAGTAACGATGGAGATATAAATGCTCTTTTTGCAACTTTAAAAGAGTTTGTTAAATAATCACTAAACAGAAAATAATTTTTGGTGGGCCCACCAGGACTCGAACCTGGGACCAATACATTATGAGTGTACTGCTCTAACCAACTGAGCTACAGGCCCTAAAAATTAAACTCTAATTATATTATAATGTAACCTATGTCTAGCATAGCTAAAAATAGTAATGATGGTGGGACTGGTTGGTTACGCTCCAACTACCCCTGCAATGTCAATGCAGTACTCTACTATTGAGCTACAGTCCCTTTAAAATTTTAACTTTCTAAAAAGCTTTTTAACTGTTTGGATCTGCTTGGGTGTTTCAATTTTCTAAGAGCTTTTGCCTCTATCTGCCTAATACGCTCTCTAGTTACCGAAAATTGTAGACCTACCTCTTCAAGTGTGTGGTCTGTATTCATTCCAACACCAAACCTCATCCTTAATACTCTTTCTTCTCTTGGTGTCAAAGTTGATAAAATTTTAGTGGTTGCTTCACTTAAGTTAGATTTAATCGCTTGTTCTAAAGGTGCTAAAGCTTTTGTATCCTCAATAAAATCTCCTAAACTGCTGTCCTCTTCATCGCCAACTGGTTTTTCTAGAGAAACAGGTTCTTTTGAAATTTTTAAGACTTTTCTAACCTTGTCTAAAGGCATTCTTAATTTTTGAGCCAATTCTTCTGGAGTGGCTTCTCTACCAAATTCACTTAAAATCAATCTTTGAGTTCTTACAATTTTATTAATTGTCTCAATCATGTGAACTGGAATTCTTATTGTCCGTGCTTGGTCTGCAATAGATCTTGTGATGGCTTGTCTTATCCACCATGTAGCATATGTTGAAAATTTATATCCTCGTCTATATTCGAATTTATCTACAGCCTTCATAAGACCAATATTTCCTTCTTGAATAAGATCTAAAAATTGAAGTCCTCTATTTGTATATTTTTTAGCAATTGAAATTACTAATCTTAAGTTAGCTTCAACCATTTCTTTTTTTGCTATTCTAGATTCTTTTTCACCTTTTTGAACTCTGCTAACTAATTTTTTATAATCAGTAACAGACATGCCAAGTTTATGACTTATCTCTATTAGTCTCTCTCTTATATTTTTAAACTCATCTTTATTTTTTGAAAAAAACTGTTTCCACATAGGGTTCGTATCAAGAAATTTTTTAAGATTTGGATTTATCTCGTTTCCAATATAAAATTTGATAAATTCATTTCTTGGAATTTTTTGATCCATTGCTAATCTCAAAAGATTCCCCTCTAGTGAAATTATCTTTTTATTTTCAACATAATGTTTTTGAACTAGTTCTTCTGTTACAGATGGGGATAGTTGAAGTGATTTAATGTTTTCTAAAATATCATCAACAATTTTTTGGTGTCCTTTTTCCTTAGCTGCTGAAAAGCTTACTGAATTTAGAATACAATCTAATTTTTCTTTTTGATATTTAGTTAATTTTCCATACTCTTTAGTTAAAGTATTAACAGTTTTTAAAACCTTAGGTTTAATTTCAGTTTCCATTGCAGCAAGTGTAGGATTAAATTCATCATCATCACCTGTGCTCTCTTCATTTTTATCTGTCTCTCCAGAATTTCGTTGTTTGGCACTTGGACCTGTGCTTTCGTCTTCCATATAGTTGGTATCGATGTCTATAATTTCTCTAACTAAAATTTCATCTTTTTGAAGTTTTTCATTCCATTCAACAAACTGTTGTGCTGTGATAGGACTTTTCGCTAAAGCAATAAGCATCACATCTTTTCCCGCTTCTATTCTTTTCGCAATTGCTATTTCACCCTCACGAGATAAAAGCTCAACACCACCCATCTCTCTTAAATACATTCTTATTGGGTCATCACTCTTTTCAATAGTTTTGCCCTCTTCTTTTGATGAGTTTTCTTTTTTTCTTAAAACTTTAAAATCTGATTTTTTTTCTACTAGTGCAACACTCTCATCTAGAATATGCATAAATGCTTGCTCTAGGTTTTCGTCTGAAAGATTTCTTTTACCTAAAGATTTATTCAACTCATCAAAGGTTATAAATCCTCTATGGGTTCCTCGACCCATCAGTCTAGCAAATGATTTTGTAATTATTCTTTCCACAATAGTATATTTGAGAAGACCTATATAAGCACAATTTTAGAAAAATCCACGTATTTTTTGTGAGTTTTAATTGATATTTTTTTGTTTTTTTAGCTCTCTTATTTCATTAAAAGTGTTTTCGCTTAAATCCTTAGAAAACCTCGATTCAAGCTCCTCAATTCTAAACTCTAAATCGTAGTTTTTAAGGTCTCTAGAAACTTCCTCTAATAATTCAAACATTTTATCCTGATCATTTTGGTGACTATTTAAGATATGTTTGATGGAAGCAAATTTAAAAATTTTTTCAATTAATTGTGGGTCAATTGGGATTTCTTGAAGGGTAAGTTTTTCACCACTTTTTAATTTTGTTATAAGTGTTTCAAGAATTAGTTTATTCTCATCACTAAATAATTCTATATTTTCAATCAAGTGAATATTTTCTTGAAATATGTCTAAATTATTCATTATTAAATAAAGCAATGAAAACTCTTTAAGTTCTACTCCACTTAGCGACTTACTTTCATTAAAGTGTTTTTGAGTAGATTGTAATGATTTAATTTTCTTAGTATAAAACTGTCTTTTCCCTACATTGCTGTGTGGTGTTAATGATGAAATTTTTTCTAAAAAAAACTCAAGCACATACTTTTTAATAAAATCATCTTTTATGGTTCCGGCAATAGATCTCAATTTCTTTTCGAATATAGCCATCGATGAGGGGTTATTATCTGTTTGTTGCTTATAATGATTAAATATAAATTGATGAATTGAAATTTTTGCCTGCTTTGTAAAATCAATAAAGTTTGCCTTGCCATTTTTGTTTGCATAACTATCTGGATCTTCCCCATCTGGTAGAAAAAGAAACGAAATTTGTTTTTCAGGTTGTAACTCTTTAATTGAATTTTCGGCCGCTCTAAGTGCTGCCTTATAGCCACTTTCATCACCATCAAAGCAAATAATTATATCTTCAAAAAATTGATTAAGAATTAAAATTTGCCTATCAGTTAGAGAGGTTCCTAAATTTGCAACAACGTTTTCAATTCCATTTTTACTTAAGCCAACAACATCCATATAGCCCTCAACAAGATATACGTGATCTATTTTATTAGATAATTTTCTAGCTAAATCTAAATTATATAAGTTTGAACCTTTTTTAAAAAAAGGTGTTTCAGGTGAATTAATATATTTTGCTAAATAAGTATTTTCTTGGATGGTTCTTCCCCCTAATCCTATGGGTTGACCTGAAATATTATTAATTGGAAATATAACTCTGTCTCTAAATCTTTCTACATATGTATTTTTTTTTTCATCTAGATAAAAAAGTCCACTTTCAACTAAAACTTTTTCACTAAAATCATTTTTTAATTTTTCGTAAAAATTGGAATTTCTTTCTACAAATCCAATTTTAAAATTTTTAACTTCATTTTTACTAAGACTTCTTTTTTTTAAGTAATCTCTAGCAATGGTTAAACTTTCATTTTTTAAAATTTCATCGTGATAAAATTGGACGTATTGATTATAAATAGAGCAATACTCTTGCCAATTTTTTTCTCTTTCTTCATCTTGTTTTGAAAATGTATAAGGTCTCATTCCAGCAAGGTTTGCTAGAGATTTAACAGCTTCACCAAATTTTAAGTTTTGAGTTTTCATAACAAAATCAAAAATATTTCCATGCTCTGATGTTGCAAAGCAATGGTAAAATTCTTTCTCATCATTAACTGTAAAAGATGGTGTTTTCTCTGTTTTAAAAGGAGATAAACCTACAAATTCTTTGCCTCTTTTTTTTAAGCTGACAGATTTTGAAACAACTGTTGAAACTTTTAAACGAGTTTTTATTTCGTCTAAATACTCTTTTGGATATTTCATTATTTATTTAATAGTTCTTTAAGTAACGGACCAGCTTTAGCAAAATCTAAATTATCAGGGTATGATTTTTTTAGTTCACCCATTACTTTACCCATGTCTTTAATGGATTCTGCACCTAGCTTACTGATTGTATCAATGCATATTTTTTTTGTATCTTCTTCGTTTAGTTGTTTGGGTAAAAAGCTAGATAAGAGATCAAATTCATTTTGCTCAACTTCTAATAAATCCTTCCTGTCATTCTTTGTGTAGATTTCGATTGATTCGACTCTTTGCTTAATCATTTTTTTCAAAAGCTTCTTTACATCCTCATCGTCTGTTTCTTTTTTATCTGCTCCAGATCGATTGACAATATCCAGGTCTTTAATTGAAGATAAAATTAACCTGTAGGTTGAGATTTCCATCTTATTTTTTGATTTTAAAGAAGTTTTGTAGTTTGTTTCTATTGTTTCTTTCAATGTCATAATAATTTTTAATGTACTTCAAAGATAAAATTCTTCAAAAGAAAAATTGTTTTTTTATAATTTTATACTACATCTGTGTTGCGATAATTAAGGTTTTATTGTATTAACCTTTAACTCATGAGTTGTAATTGATCAAAAAAGCAAAAAAAATTAGCTCACACAAAATCTCACAGATTCACACGGGTATTTTAGTTCTTGAAGATAAAACTATTTTTAAAGGTGTTGGTATTGGATATCAGGGGGTGGCTACTGGTGAAGTGTGTTTCAATACCTCGCTAACAGGATATCAGGAAATTATTTCGGACCCCTCTTATGCAGGACAAATAATCAACTTTACGTTTCCTCACATAGGCAATGTTGGGACTAATAAAGAAGATTTAGAGTCTGACAAGGTTTGGACTAAAGGTGTAATTTTTAATTCAGAAATAACAAGTCCGTCAAATTATAGATCTTTGGTTAACTTAGATTTATGGTTAAAAAAAAATAAAATTGTAGGGATCACCGGTCTAGACACTAGAGGTTTAACTAACTCTATTAGGGATAAAGGTGCACCCAAAGGAACTATTTCTTTTTCTAAGAAGGGTAATTTTAATATTAATAAATTAGTCAATACTACCACTAAATGGAGTGGACTAAAAAATCTAGATTTAGCAGAGCAAGTTACAACAAAAAAAAACTACGTATGGTCTGGTTTTAAAACTTGGAAAAAAGAAACTGGCTATTTAAAAAGTAAAAAAAATTCCTTGCATGTAGTGGCAATTGATTATGGAATTAAAAAAAATATCTTAAGATACTTTTCGGACCTTAACTGCAAAGTAACTGTAGTCTCTTGTAAAACCAATGCAAAAGACATATTAAAATTAAAGCCAAATGGTATTTTTCTATCCAATGGCCCTGGCGATCCTGCTGCAACTGGTAAATATGCAATAGGAATTATTAAAGAATTAATCAAAAATAACTTACCTATTTTTGGTATTTGTCTTGGTCATCAAATACTTGCTTTAACTCTTGGTGCAAAAACAAAAAAAATGAAACTAGGTCATAGAGGAGCTAATCACCCAGTTAAAAATTTAATTAAAGATAATGTAGAAATTACTAGTCAAAATCATGGCTTTGAAATCGTAAGAGAAAGTTTGCCAAAAAATATTAAAGTAACTCACAAATCTTTATTTGATAATTGTATTGAGGGAATTAGATTAAAAAACAAACCCATTTTTTCAGTACAGTATCATCCTGAGTCAAATCCTGGACCACAAGACAGTGTTTATTTATTTGAAGAATTTATTAACAATATGAAAAAAAATGCCAAAAAGAAAAGATCTTAAAACTATACTAGTCGTTGGTGCTGGGCCAATCATCATAGGTCAAGCATGTGAGTTTGATTATTCAGGAACGCAAGCTTGTAAGGCTCTTAAGGATGAGGGTTATAAAGTTATTCTAATTAACTCTAATCCTGCAACTATTATGACTGACCCAGGGGTTGCAGATAAAACTTATATTGAGCCTATAACTTTAGAGGTTTTAGAGAAAATTCTAAAAAAAGAAAAACCAGATGCAATTTTACCAACTATGGGTGGCCAGACTGCTTTGAATTTAGCAATGGAAGCGGAGAAAAAAGGAATTTTAAAGAAATATAAAATTGAATTAATTGGTGCAAATTCTAAAGCAATCTCAAATGCTGAGGATAGAAAGAAATTTAGAAAAAATATGCTGGATATTGGTTTGGACTTACCAAAATCTAAAGTTGTAAACCATATTAGAGATGCCGCAAAAGCTCTTAAGCAAATAGGACTGCCTGCAATAATTAGACCTGCTTTTACTCTAGGTGGACTAGGTGGTGGTATTGCCAAAACTGAAAAAGAATATCTCAAAATAGTTAAAGATGGTTTGCACGAGTCTCCTGTTAGTCAAATTCTAATAGAAGAATGTCTCGAGGGTTGGAAAGAATTTGAAATGGAAGTTGTTAGAGACAAAAAAGATAACTGTATAATTATTTGTTCTATTGAAAATATTGACCCAATGGGAATTCATACAGGCGACTCTATTACTGTCGCTCCCGCCCTAACCCTTACAGATAAAGAATATCAAGTAATGAGAAATGCATCAATTGCTTGTCTTAGAAAAATTGGAGTAGAAACTGGTGGCTCTAACGTTCAATTTGCAATCAACCCTAAAGATGGAAGAATGGTTATTATTGAAATGAATCCAAGAGTTTCTAGATCATCAGCTCTAGCGTCTAAAGCAACAGGTTTTCCAATTGCAAAAGTTGCTGCCAAACTAGCTGTTGGTTACACTTTAGATGAATTAAAAAATGAAATTACCAAAACAACACCCGCTTCTTTTGAGCCAAGTATTGATTATGTGGTTACAAAAATTCCAAGGTTTACATTTGAAAAGTTCTCTACATCTGAAGCAATTCTGGGAACTTCGATGAAATCTGTTGGCGAAGCTATGGCAATTGGTAGAAACTTTAAAGAATCTCTGCAAAAAGCATTGGTTTCTCTTGAAATAGGTTTTTCAGGGCTAGATAGAATTTTTCCACTTAATAAAAAGGAAATAGAAAAAGAATTAAGGAAAAATATCCCCAACAGAATTTTATTAGTTGCAGAAGCATTTAGAAAAAAAATAAATATTAAAAGAATTCATCAACTTTGTAAAATAGATCCTTGGTTCTTAGAGCAAATTAAGGAGATCGTTGATGAGGAAAATCAAATACAAAAAAAAGGTCTCCCTAAAGACTACAATGAATTTAATAGAATTAAATCAATAGGTTTTTCTGATAAAAAATTATCTGAAATCACTAAAATTTCTGAAGATATTGTACGAAAAAAAAGAACCGCTTTAAAGGTGTTACCCGTTTTTAAAAAAGTGGATACCTGTGCTGCTGAATTCAAATCTTTCACTCCTTATATGTATTCAACTTATCAAAGAAATTATGCTTTAAATTCAGAATGTGAAGCACAGCCCTCTTCAAGAAAAAAAATTATAATCTTAGGTGGTGGACCTAACCGTATTGGTCAAGGTATTGAATTTGATTATTGTTGTTGCCAAGCAAGTTATGCTCTTAAAGATAGTGGCTTTGAAACTATAATGATTAACTGTAACCCAGAAACAGTTTCAACAGATTACGATACAAGTGACAGGCTTTATTTTGAGCCTCTTAAAGAAGAGTACGTTTATAATATTATTAAAAAAGAACAGCAAAAAGGAAATCTTGTAGGGATCATTGCTCAGTTTGGTGGTCAAACACCAATAAGACTTGCTAAATTTTTACA
>Ga0209501_10004929_pt1 | contig 12553 bp, 12 predicted proteins | sample ArcticOcean_MG_C_4_FD_187434 | JGI IMG/M metagenome (GOLD analysis project Ga0209501, IMG submission 187434) | Marine microbial communities from western Arctic Ocean - ArcticOcean_MG_CB4_134 (SPAdes) (version 2) | ecosystem: Environmental > Aquatic > Marine > Oceanic | place: Arctic Ocean...
AGTACGGACGTTTCTACCAAGCGCTGACCGCGGCGGAACAGCATCGCGGCCATGACTTCGACAATCCGAACTACTTTGAAGGCTGCCTGCCGATTGAGGAGATCGCGCGCCGCGGTGTCGATACGCTGCGCTTCGGCGCGATGAAGCCGGTGGGGTTACGGCATCCGGTGACGGGCCAATCGTTTTACGCAGTAGTTCAGCTTCGCCAAGAGGACATGCGGGCAGGCTCATACAACCTCGTAGGGTTCCAGAACCATCTCAAGTACGGTGAGCAGAAGCTGATCCTGCGCTTGATCCCCGGCTTAGAGAAGGCGGAGTTTCTGCGCTACGGCCAAATCCACCGCAACACCTACATCAACGCGCCGGCGCTGCTCGCGGCCTCGCTGAATCTTCGATCGCACCCAAACGTCTTCTTCGCGGGGCAGATTTCGGGCGTCGAAGGCTATGTCGAGTCGATCGCGACCGGACTGATGGCGGGCCGCAATGCAGCGCGGCTCGTCGATGGTGCGGAGCCATTGGCATGGCCGCGGCCGACGGCGCACGGCTCACTGGGCGCATACATTTCGGGCGCGAATCCGGATAAGTATCAGCCGGCCAACATTACGTTTGACCTGCTGCCGCCGCTTCCCGCCGAAGAAGCCGCGCAATACCGCCGCGACAAGAAGGCGAGGCGCAAAAGACAGTGCGAACGCGGACTTGACGAGTTAACGTCTTTCTTGGAGACGCATGCCCCCGTCGCCTCGTAGCGCGGATATACCCCACGGTGCTCTTGCGGCGCAGATCGAGCGGTTTCTTGATTCGCTTCGCCGGGCGAATTTGTCCGAGCACACGATTCGCAACTACGGCCGCGATCTCGCACAGTTTCGCGCCTACCTGAGCCCGCCGGAGACCGAACCACCGCCTGCGTCGCAAATCGATCCGCTGGTGTTGCGGGAGTTCATGGCGCATTGCTTCGAACGCGGCAATGCGAATCGATCGGTTTCGCGCAAGCTTTCGGCCTTGCGCGCCTTCTTCAAGTTTCTGCACCGGCAGGGAGAGGTGGCGACGAATCCAGCGAAGTTGGTTTCGATGCCGAAGACGCCGAAGAAACTGCCGGCGGTGATGACGGCCGAGCAAGCGAACGCGCTGGTGGATGCCGTACCGGGGTTGGGTCGCGGGAGTTCGGCTGAAACGGCAGCCAAGGCCAAGACATCGGAAGCAACGTCAGCAAGAGACCGAGTGATGTTCGAGCTTCTGTACGGTTGCGGCCTGCGGGTGAGCGAGTTGGTGGGTCTCAACATTGAAGACCTGGATTTCGCGGAGCGATGGATACGGGTTCGAGGGAAGGGCCGCAAAGAGCGGCTTGTGCCGTTCGGCAAGAAAGCTGACGAAGCGGTGCGGGCGTATCTCCGGGCGCGTGGCGATGTCGAGCAGCGGGCGCTGATTCTGAATTTGCGTGGGGGGCGGCTGACGGCGCGGAGCGTGGAGCGGATCGTCAAACGCTACGCTTTGCTGTTCTCTGGGGACCCGGACTTGCATCCGCATTCATTGCGGCATGCGTTTGCTACGCACCTGTTGGCGGATGGGGCGGATTTACGATCGATCCAGGAGTTGTTGGGTCACGCTAGTTTGTCGACAACGCAGAAGTATACGCAGCTTTCGTTGAAAGAGTTGATGGATGTGTACGACCGGTCTCACCCTAAGGCTTGACGGGGCTTGGTTTCCCGCGTCTTTGCGGAACTGGCTGTTGGTTGATCGGGACCGGATCTTTGTAGGAGAACCTGAGATCGAGAACTAGGGGAGGGTTCTCACCGCTTGATTCTCGCGCGGCTCGGCTCGATGGATGGTCGATGGGTCGTGGAGCCTGTGAGCTAGTGGGTGAAGTAGGTTTCTAGGGCGGCGGCGATTTGTTTGCAGGCTTGACCATCGCCGTAGGGGTTGTGGGCTTGCGCCATCCGTTGGTAGTGAGACTCATCGTCGAGCAGACGGGAGGCTTCTGCCACGATCACGTCAGGATTCGTCCCGACGAGCCGGGCGCTGCCGGCGTCGATTGCCTCTTGTCGTTCCGTCGTCTCACGCATCACGAGCACAGGCTTGCCGAGAGAGGGGGCTTCCTCCTGGATGCCGCCCGAGTCGGTGAGGATGAACCAGCTTCGCAACATCAAATCGACGAAGGGGGCGTAGCCGACGGGGTCGATGAGAGAGACGTTCTCAAGGTCACCGAGGCGCTGCCGCACGGGCTCCAGAACATTCGGATTGCGGTGTACTGGATAGACGATCTGCACGTCTTGCCGCGCCGCCAATCGACGCAGCGCTTCACAGATATTCTGTAGGCCATCGCCGAAGCTTTCGCGACGGTGGGCGGTGACGAGAATAGGTCTCTTCGTCCCAGATAGGAACGGCCAACTGGGCCTGCTGATCTCCCCCGCAAGAAGCCGGTCCCGGATGGTGAGGACGGCGTCAACAACGGTATTCCCGGTCACGACAATGCGGTCAGCGCTGACGTCTTCGGCACGCAGGTTCGCGGCGGCGGCCTCGGTGGCCGCGAGATGGATGGCGCTCAAGCGGCTGACGAGGCGGCGATTCGCCTCTTCGGGAAAGGGGCGGTCGAGATCGCCGGTTCGCAAGCCGGCCTCGACGTGCGCGACAGGTACATGCGCGTAGAAGGCGGCGAGAGCAGCTCCAAGAGTGGTTGTTGTGTCACCCTGAACTACAACCATGTCGGGTGGATCGTCTTCGATGATCTTTGCGACGCCCTGAATCACGGCGGCCACCGTGCCGGCGAGCGCTTGATCGGGCCGCATCAGATCGAGATCGTGGTCGGGGCGAATGTCGAATGCTTCGAGGACCTGATCCAACATTGAGCGATGCTGACCGGTGACGCAAACGCGCACGTCAAAGGGGTTCGGATGCTTGCGCAAATAGCGGATCAGCGGACAAAGCTTGATCGCTTCGGGGCGCGTGCCGAAGACAATCAGAAGTCGCGGCATGCTAGTTCAGCGCTGCTTGCCCGCGCCGCATCCGTGTGATCCATTCCCGCACTTGCGTTTCGTCGGACGCATCGGGACGTATGGAGAGATAGGTTTCCAGGTCCTTAATCGCGGGCTTGGACTGCCCGAGCTCGTGATGCAGTTGGGCTCGCTGTTTGTAGTCCTCGGCGATCGTCGGCGCGAGGTTCAAGACCATATCGAGCACACCGATGACTTTGCGGTACTGGCGGGTCTGAAGGTAGATCGACCGGAGATTGCTCAGCATGCGGAGAACGATCGAGCGGTTGTCGACCGCGCGGAAATGCTCTTCGGTGAGCACGAACTCCGGCCCGGTGATATCGCGGACGAGTTTACGGCAGTCCTCGGCTTCGACAACTCGGCCCGCGTGAAACGGATCGAGATAGATCGCCCGGCGGTTATCGTCGTACTTGATGAGGAAGTGTCCCGGCAGGCCCACTCCGTAGAAGGGCAGCCCGAGGCGTCGCGCGATCTCCAGGTAGACGATGGACAGCGTGATTGGGATTCCGGTTCGACGCTCCAGCACGTCGTTCAAGAAGCTGTTGCGGGGGTTGTAGTAGTCGTCCTGATTTCCGCGGAACCCGAGCTTCTCGAAGAGGTAGCTGTTCAGCGCGGAGATGATACGGTTCGGCTCGTAGTCGTCCGGAAGCCCGGCCTCGACCTCGCTCGAGAAGAGCGCGAACTGATCAAGGTGCGCCTTCACGTCGAGGTCAGGGTATTCCAATCGCGCCAAAACGAGCGCGGCCTCGCCGAGCCCTACCTCGTGATCCGGTCCCGCGAATACCTGCTCAATGTGTTCGCTTGGTGTGGCTTGCAAGGACTTGCTCACGCCGAGTGAACGCTCGGCAACCGTAGACCCGAAGTCCAGGATAGCGAATCGCCTGGGGGCAACGGCTAGTGGGACGCGCGCATCGGCTGATGCGAGAGCACGTTTCGCTGCGCCGCTCGGAGTGCGCCCTCCAAGGTCTGCGCCACTTCCGTCTTCTCGTAGGGCTCGACGAGCACGTCGTAGCCGCCGCGCCAGATTACTTCGGAGAAGAGATGCTCGTCTGGACGTTTCGAGCTAACAATTACACTTGCTTCGATCCCGTTCTCAACGATGTGGCGCAACACATCCGACCAATTTCCGTCGTTCAAACTGACTTGGGTAAGCACCAGATCGACGCTCGGCGAGGTCTGGAACAGGCTCCGTGCTTCGGCGCAGGTGCTGACGGCGAGGGCTTCTATGTCCAACACTCGCAAGGCTTGCAGGAGCGTTGCACGGCGCTCGGGTTGCATGACCAATAGGGCCAGCGGACTCTTCAATGTGCCCTCCCTTCAACTTTCGTATCAGGGCCCGAGGGGGGAGGCAGGGGCGGCAACAGAGCGGGGCGATTGCTGTCTAATTCGACGCCCTGACTCAGGTCTCGGGCACGTTCTTCTTTAGTTGTAGTACCGTTCGTTCGCCACGTCAAACGAAACGTTTCCAGATGGCTACAATCGTCCGCCGGGCTGTACGATTTCGTACTCCGTTTGCAAACGGGCGGGCCCAGTGGGAGAATCAGCTTTTTTCCTCAAGGGGTTTGAATGCCAAAGATTTACCGTGCTCTCATTAGCGTTACCGACAAGTCAGGCGTAGCCGAGTTCGCCCGCCGACTCGCCGATCTAGGGGTCGAGATCGTGTCGACTGGGGGGACTGCCCGGTTGTTGCGGGAACAGGGGCTAACGGTTCGCGACGTATCCGAACTGACCGGCTTTCCGGAAATGCTCGATGGCCGCGTCAAGACATTGCATCCTCTAGTCGCGGGCGGCATCCTGGCGATTCGCGGCAATGCCGAACACATGAAGGCAGTTGAGGAACACAAGATCCCACTGATCGACATGGTCGTCGTGAATCTCTACGCCTTCGAGAAGACGGCTGCCCGCGAAGGAGCGAGCTTCGAGGACATCGTAGAGAACATCGATATCGGGGGCCCGTCGATGATCCGGGCCGCTGCAAAGAACTATCGCGACGTGGCTGTTGTGACGAATCCTGATGATTACGCGGCGATCGCCGCTGAACTGGCGGCCGACGGCGAGCTATCAGAGAAATCGTGCTGGAAACTGGCGCAGCAGGCATTTGCCGTGACGGCATCGTACGATGCGGCCATCGCCGGAACCCTGTCGACGATTGACGTCGAAGGCAACCGCGACGAGAATCCGCTACCGGGATTTCTTGGGATTGCCACCCCGCGAAAACAGTCTTTGCGGTACGGCGAGAACCCGCATCAGTCGGCGGCGCTCTACGCAAGTGGGGAGTCAGGGATCGCCGGCGCGCGCAAGTTGCACGGCAAGGCGCTCTCCTACAACAATCTGGTTGATCTGGATGCCGCTTGGAACCTGGCGCGTGAGTTTGAACGGCCCGCCGCGGCGATTATTAAGCATACGAACCCGTGTGGATGCGCCGAGGAGGATACACAGGTCAACGCCTATCGGCGTGCGTTGGAATGTGATCCGGTCTCGGCGTTTGGGTCGGTGATCGCGTTCAATCGGGCGGTCGACACGCATTCGGCGGAAGCGCTCGCTGACTTATTTGTCGAAGCGATCGTTGCGCCGGGCTTCGACAAAGAAGCGTTTGAGATCCTTACCCGCAAGAAGAACCTTCGGCTGATAGAAGTAGGCGAGACGCCGCCGACACTCGTTATCAAGAGCATCTCAGGCGGGTATCTGGCGCAAACCGAAGATGACGTGACCACTGCTTCGGGCGACTTGAAAGTCGTCACGGAGAGAGCGCCGACCGACGCCGAGATGAAGGCTCTGGAGTTTGCATGGAAGGTGACCAAGCACGTGAAATCGAACGCGATTGTCTACGTTCGTGACGGCCAAACGGTGGGCGTGGGCGCGGGGCAGATGAGCCGGGTCGACGCAGCGAAGATCGGTGCGCAGAAGGCGGTCTTGCCTTTGGAGCGCACGGTCGTCGGTTCCGACGCCTTCTTCCCGTTTCCTGATGGGGTCGAAGAGATTGCATCTCATGGGGCTACGGCGGTTATCCAGCCTGGAGGATCGAAGCGCGACGAGGATGTGATCGCGGCGGCGAATCGGCTTGGCCTGGCGATGGTGTTCACAGGGGTACGGCACTTCCGGCACTAGTGCAATGCGGAGGCGGCAGCTCACACCTTTGTTGGTCCTCGGCTTTGCCCTATTGGCGTCTTGCACACGTGAAGCTCCTCGTTGGGTTGAAGAATTCCCGTGCGTCGAGAGTTGGACTCGCCACACAATTGACAACTCTTCGAGGGGCGCCGACGGCGTGCGGCTTCTCGACATCAACGCGGACGGTCGACTCGATATCGCGACCGGGTGGGAGCAGGGCGGCAGGATTCGAGCCTATCTTCACCCCGGTTTCTCGGCGGTCACCAACAAATGGCCCGCCGTGACAGCGGGCGATGTCGGCGACCCCGAGGACGCGGTTTTCGTTGATCTCGACGGCGACGGTGCGATTGATATCGTCAGCTCGTGTGAGGGCAAGACGAAGAGCCTGTTTGTGCATTGGGCTCCGCTCGACGCAGATCGCTACCTCGATTCCACAGCTTGGGAAACCGCAGTCCTTCCAGCATCAGAGGGGAAGCAGCAGTGGATGTTCGTCCTGCCTCTTGACGTGGACGGGAAGAACGGCATCGATTTGATCGCGGGGTCGAAGAACGACGGCGCTCAGATCGGCTGGTGGGAATCGCCTGAGAATCCGCGCGACCTTGCCGGCTGGAGATGGCATCCCCTCTACGACGCCGGTTGGATCATGTCACTCGCTGCTTCCGATATGGATGGGGACGGCGATCTCGACATCGTCGCCAGTGACCGCAAGGGTTCGCGGCGAGGCGTGCTTTGGCTGGAGAACCCGGGCGCCCGCGACGCGGATGACACTTGGGAGGTTCACCGCGTCGGGCCGATCGACAAGCACGAAGTGATGTTTCTCGATCTGGCGGACCTCGACCAGGATGGGCTTGAGGACGTCCTCGTAGCTGACCGAAGCGACCTGCTGCTTTACTATCGACGGACCGAAGCTACCGGCCAGTCCTGGGAAGCCCACGAGATTCGGCTTCCGGGTGGGATCGGAACGGGGAAATCCGTTGCGGTGGGAGACATCGATCTTGACGGCCAGCCCGACATCGTTTTCTCCTGTGAGCGAGCGCGTGACGAGAAACACGGGGTGATGTGGATGTCGAACAAGACGAGTCCGCTGGAGCCGGGTTGGTCGGGACACCCCATCAGCGGCCCGAAGGGTACCAAGTACGACCTGGTCGAGTTGATCGACCTCGATGGCGATGGAGACCTGGATGTACTGACCTGCGAAGAGGTCGAGAATCTCGGAGTTTTCTGGTATGAGAACCCTCTTCGAACGCCCGGCGACTTCGCGGAAGGCCGATAAGAGTACGGAGCAGCGAGGTTTGCGAGAGCCCGATTCCCCAAACAGAGTTGCTATTGGATGTTTTTTTCGACTATGATGCTCGCAACCGCAACACGAACCGACACGAAACCGAAACAGGCAGTAGACGTCTAAAGAAGCAGGTTGGCCGTAGGCCGAACTTGTGAGAGATTTCCATGCAGATCATTGGCGATCGCAAATACGTCGAGGTCCCAGGGGATGCGGTTCATGAGCTCCCGCCACTACTCCTGAAAGATCCGTCCGCACCGGAAAAGATGGGGGAGACGGTCGACCGCGCCGAGCAGATTGTCTCCTCGGACGATCTGGTGTCGGAAGGCCTGCTGCAGGGGCTGCCCGAAGAAATCCTTGAACACCACCGGTTCGGCATGGCGATCAACCTCGCCGAGCAATACGGCAAGTTCCTGAGCGAGTGGTTCTGGGGTGAGTCGATCCTGGAATGGATTCGCCAGTGCGAGATCACGTTCGGCACGAAACCAGTGCTGCGGTCGCTGCTCCATCCTGACGTTTGGCCGCATGCGGGCCGAACGAGCTTCGTGAATTTGCTCTCGGACAAAGGCGTTGCGGCGGACGATGTCGCCCTCGAGAACGCCGTGGGGTTCCGGCTCACGTTCCGACAACCTCCACCGATCGACTTCTTCTCCGACCAGTTTCTGTTCCTGCTAAACGCCGGACTTGCCGCGAAGGCGTACGAGACCTGGGCCGGCGTTTCGGATCATCAGAGCGCGTCACTGCCTCCCGAGCGCTTCCACTTCTTTGTGATGAGCGACGAGATCCGGCAGGTGTAGAGGCCGCCGCAGGCTGCGCCCGCATGAGCGCGCAACATTCACATGTACGCCTTTGTCCCTGCTTGTGCACGCTAGCGCTGGAAGGCGGGATCGGCGGCCGAGGGCGGCCAAGGGTCGTTTGACCACTCCCTAAACGCCTGATAGACTGAAACTTCTGCGATTTAGAGCGGTTCGCGGCGATGTGCCGTACCGCCTTGGGTAAAAGTAATGCCGAAGCGAACGTTTCAACCAAACCGAAGACGGCGAGCAAAGAGGCACGGTTTTCGCACCAGAATGAAAACGCCTGCCGGTCGAAGGATACTATCGAATCGACGGGCAAAGGGCCGGCATGTGCTCACCGTCAGCTCCGAGTAAGTGTTCTGAATCCGGAGTTCCCGTTTCTCAACGCTTCCCGAAATCCCGACGCCTCAGAAAGAGAGCCGAGTTTCAAAGAGTCTATGAGCTGGGTCGACGTATCCGATGCTCGCTCTTTACGGCTCACGTTCGAGACGCCGAGACGGCGGAACCGGGTCGTGTGGGGCTAACTGTCCCGCGAGCCGTTGGTAACGCCGTTGTCAGGAATCGAGTCAAGCGTAGGTTGCGGGAGACGGTCCGGCGGCACTGGCCGGCGTTGCCGGACGGCTTGGAGGTAGTGTTCCATGCACGGCGTCCGATTGTCGACGCCGACTGGCCACGTCTGGAAGCCGAGGTCTTACGAGCGTTTCAAGCAGCAAAGAATGCAAGGCCGACTCAGCACAGTGCCGAACGGAAACGATCCGGCCGAAACCCATAGCCTGGGCCAGCAGATCGTGGTCTTGTGTCTGCTGTTCTACAAGTCAGCGCTTTCTCCGTTACTTCCTTCCTTCTGCAAGTTCTACCCCACCTGCTCGGTCTATGCCCGAGAGGCGGTCGAGCGTCATGGTGCCCGTCGCGGGCTAGCTCTCGCGGCCCGCAGACTGCTCCGATGCCGTCCGTTTTCACAGGGTGGCGTTGACCCCGTACCTGATGCCTAACGAATCCGACGAACAATTCATGCAGCACCGGCTGCTGATCGCATCGGTGCTCTCGGCGGTTGCGTTGATGGCCTACATGTATGTGCAGGGTCCGACGCTGAACCCGCCGGAAGAACCCGCCAAGACCGAGCAGCAGGTCGTGGTGGATGACCCTTCTGCTTCGACGGAAACCGCTGAGGAGCCGGCTCCAGGTGCGAGTGAGACGCCGGACGAACCGCAGACTCCGCCCGCTGAGCCCCAGTCCTCTGAGGTTTCCGCCGAGGTCAAGGCCGCGCAGTCCGAAACCGAGTCAACCGTCGAGACGGATGTCTTCAAAGTTGTCTTCTCAAACAAGGGTGCTGTCGTCAAGAGCTGGGTCCTGAAGGACTACATGAATGCCAAACGAGATGGCGAGCTCGATTTGGTACACCAGGGCGGGGCCAATGACAATGGCTATCCGTTTGAGATCGACTTGCCGGGCGGCAATCCGCTAACGGATCTCAACAACGCGCTCTTTGTGGTGAGCGAGAAACCGGCCACTGGTAGCACCGGCCCGGCGATTGTGTTCGAGTACTCGGATGCGAGCATCCATGCGACCAAGGCGTTTCGGTTCCAGAAAGACGGCTACGTCTCAAGGGTAGAAAGCGAAGTCACCAAGGACGGTGTGTCGCAGTCGCACCTACTGACCTGGAAGGGTGGCTTTGGGGATACGGCACAATCGCAAGACGCGCTCAGTAGCGCGACCTTCTACTACGATCCCACCCAAGGTTCAATCGAACGCAACGCGGCCGGCGACGCCGAAGACGAGCGGCTGATCAATACCGGCCCTTATCAGTTTGCCGGAATCAACGATTTGTTTTTCGCGGCGTGCTTTCTGGCAACCGGGGACGCGCCGGAGTTGCGATTAGAGACCTCGGCGGTGAGCATCGTGCCCACCGAGGGCGTAGCCGAACAGAACTTCGCCGCTATCGGAATCGGCGCACCGGGCCGCAACGAGTTCGACCTTTTCATGGGCCCAAAGAGCGTCGACGTCCTCGGCGCCGTACGACCCGAACTCAAGGAAATCGTCGACTTCGGCACCTACTGGGGTTTCGTCGCCGAGCCGATTTTTTTCATGCTTCGGTGGACCCACGCCAACGTCGTCTCCAACTACGGTTGGGCCATTATCTTTGTTGCCTGCTTTATCAATTTCTGTACCTTCCCTTTGAAGTGGAAGAGCATGAAATCGATGAAGAAGATGCAAGCCCTGCAGCCGCTCGTCAAGCAGATCAACGACAAGTACAAGGGTCTCAGCATGCGAGACCCCAAGAAGCAAGAGCAGCAAGAAGAGATGATGGCGCTGTACAAAAAGCACGGCGTCAACCCGCTGGGCGGCTGTCTTCCGATGCTGTTGCAGTTGCCCTTCTTCATCGGGTTCTACAACGTGCTGTCGGTAGCGATCGAGATGCGGCACGCGGCGTGGCTCTGGGTGCCTGATCTTTCGATGCATGAGCCTTCGGCGTATCTGCGCATCCTGCCGGTTGCCATGGTACTGAGTCAGTTCTGGCAGCAATCGATGAGTCCGCCCACGCCCTCCGCGGACGCATCGCAGATGCGGTTGATGAAGTTCATGCCGCTGATGATGGGCTTCTTCTTCTGGGGGTTTTCGAGCGGCCTTGTGCTATTCTGGCTGACTGGCAACCTTGTCGGTGTCCTTCAACAGGTTCTTCTGAACCGATTTTCGTCCGATGACGTGGCGATCGAAATACCCCGCGGTCGGAAAAAGAAGAAGAGTAAGGCACGCGGGTAGTAGATCCGGCTGCTCTCGAAAAAAGCATGTCGCAACAGGCCTGGAAGCGGGAAGAGATCGGTAAGAAGCTGGACCAGTTTCTCACTCCGGTCTTAGCCGCTGCTCAACTTTCGCTCGACTACGAACTCCGCGAAGGCGGTGACGACGGGCACTTCATCAATCCTGAGGTCACGGTGAATTTTGAAGGGGACGACGTCGAGCTACTCCTCGCGCAAAGAGGTGAACTATTGCTCTCGCTGGAGCAACTTGCCCTCGAAGCGTTGCGCGTTCCGCACGAGGACCGGTACCGGATCATCTTCGACGCGCACGACTATCGGTTGATGCGGATTGAAGAGTTGCGGATGAGTGCTGAAGCCGCGGCCGAAAAGGTCAAACACGCGGGCGTGCCGTTCAGTTTTAGTCCGATGTCATCGCGCGAACGCCGCATTCTGCATCTAGCTCTGCGTGATGACCCGAAAGTCGATTCGACCAGCGAGGGTGTACCACCTCGTCGCCATACGGTCGTCCGGCTTGCCGGGAAGAGCGGCAAAGCGAACTAACAGCGCGGCACGTTGGCCCACTCCGCAATCTACTCAGGAATTCATCCGGACGACACGATCGTCGCGGTATCGACTCCGCCCGGCCGGGGTGGAATCGGGATCGTTCGACTCTCCGGATCGCAAACTATCGAGATCACAGAGCAGCTTCTTCGTCATGCCACGCCGACACCGGCGCCAATCCGAAAGGCCCTGCTCGCGGAACTACTCGACGATGACGGCAATGTTGTCGATGAAATACTCTTCACGGTTTTTCGCGGACCGAAGTCGTACACCGCCGAGGATGTCGTCGAGATCTCATGTCACGGATCGCCGGCGATTCTGGCCTTCGCGGTCGAACGAGCGATTCGACTAGGCGCGCGCCTAGCCGAACCGGGTGAGTTTACGCAGCGAGCTTTCCTGAACGGGCGTATTGACCTTTCCCAGGCCGAGGCAATCCGTGACTTGATCGACGCTACGACGATTTATCAAGCCCGTGTCGCGTTGCAGCAGGCCAGGGGCGCGTTAGCCCATCGTCTCGCGGCATCGAAACAGCAACTCTGCGACCTGATTGCTTTGCTCGAAGCGGGAATCGACTTTGCCGAAGACGATATCGATGTTGCGTCATCGGAACAGCTTCTTGAGCGCCTCGACCCGATCCAGGCCGATGCGCAACGTCTGGTTGAGAGCTACCGCTACGGGAAAGTTGTTCACGGTGGAATTAGCCTGGCGATCCTCGGTCGCCCGAATGTAGGCAAGTCGAGTTTGTTCAATCGGCTGCTAGAGCGCGAGCGGGCGATTGTGACACCGCAAGCCGGGACGACCCGCGACGCGGTGAGTGAAGTCTGCTCGATCGAGGGGCTTCCGGTCCAATTGATCGATACGGCCGGCATCCGCGCCACGACTGACGTTGCGGAAACACAAGGCGTGGAACGTAGCTATCAAGCCTTGGCGGACGCCGACGTCGTACTGGTTGTGATCGACCTATCGGAACCCATCGATTCGACCGATCAACAGTTGCTGGCGGAGGCTCGTGAGCGCGGCAAGAGCCTCGTCGTCGGTAATAAGGCTGATATCGCATCGGGTGAGGAAGCGGGGATCGATGTT
>Ga0209501_10004935_pt1 | contig 12545 bp, 10 predicted proteins | sample ArcticOcean_MG_C_4_FD_187434 | JGI IMG/M metagenome (GOLD analysis project Ga0209501, IMG submission 187434) | Marine microbial communities from western Arctic Ocean - ArcticOcean_MG_CB4_134 (SPAdes) (version 2) | ecosystem: Environmental > Aquatic > Marine > Oceanic | place: Arctic Ocean...
TATCCGGGGAATTGATATTCCTATCTCCAAGGTTGGTGCCTCCAAAAAAGCGTCAATTAATCTATCAACATTGTTATGCAATGACCTCAGGCGAGTATAAACCCGCCGTGCGTTCCTCGGCAAAGCTCGTTAGCAGCCTGGTGGGTAGTCGTTGGGGGACAGCGTCTCGCCACTGGGGTTGATCAGTGCGGCGGTGTCGGGGCTGGAATTGTTCCAGATTGAAGCCCCCCGCTGGAAAGAAAACCCGCCCGACTCCGGGTGCACCTCGTTGGTATAAATCCGCACGGACGATTGAGGTTGCAGCGAATAAACGGGAAACACGAACTGGGGTGTGCCGTCGGACTGGTCAATCAACTGCCACCCTTCCAGGTTCACCGCCCCAGTACCTTGATTCAGCACTTCAACATACTCGTCTGCTTCAGTAGTCTTCACCAGCCCCGTCAAAGAACACGCATTGGACGACTGCGTTCGCAACAACGGCGGTGGGACTAGCAGTTGGAGCTAGGGTTGCAATCGATGCACTGCGGGGTGTTGGAGCGGGAGTCGAAACGGTAGTGGGAACTATGGTCGAGAACGGTGTTTGAGTTGGTGACGCAGTTGGGATGACCTTTGCTGTGCGCACTGGAGTGGGAATTGGAACGGGCGTCATGTCTGGAATTGCAGTGGTAGGTACAGTAGCCGTTGGGGACGATGTGGGTTCCGGTGGTGTTGTTGCCGTTGAATCGGGCGTAGCGGCGCCAGCTCCGAAAGTGGGCTCAAATTGGGCTATGGGTGCTTCGAGAAACGGAGTTGGTGTTGGCGGCAACGTAGGCGTGGCAATCACGTTTGGGGCTAGGGTCGGCGTTGGCTGCGAGGCGTTTGAATCCCCAACTGAAAAGACCAGCGTTCGGTTTGGCTGAGTGTCTGAGCATCCAATGTCCAACGCCATTAAAGACAACACAAGAACCGCTGCGGATAATCGCAACTTGCCGCTCAATCAATCCCTCGAATTATCAATAGGCCATTCAAGTTTTAGGACGCTGAAGAGGCCGAGTGACTCTTCCGGCAAAAATAGTCTGCGCCAACAGTAACTTACCGATATGCGGAGCGCAATCTGCATGCTATAATCTCTCCAAATTACGTCTGGATTGGTTGATTTGTTTAGCCAGTCACCGAGACAATTCAAACAGAGAAATTTGGGAGGACTAAGATGGATAAAGGTGGAACAACTTTTGACGCTGGTTCAGTAGAAATTGCGATGAGCTATCGCAAGGAAATTATGGACGACCAAGGCCTGTGCGTACAGGTTTATTCCGTGATTGACGGCACCGACACCGAGATTCTTCGATTCGACTGCTTCGACCAAGCCCCTCATTATCACTACGGGCCGGAAAACCACAACATACGCTTGTTCCTGGACAAGACCACGTCGGGAAACCCTCTTGGTTGGACCATTAACAATCTGCGTAACAATATGACCGACATGGTGCGCCGGTCCGGCTACGAAGACCTGGCCGACTCTCTAGAAAAGACTCCGGTCAAAAAGGCTGTTTTGAACAAGGTTGAGGACAAGGCCCGCGAGATGGTCCGGGAAGAGCGCCGCACCGTCCACCACATGATGCCCGAGTTGGTTGACGGAGATAAGATTGAAGCCGGAAACATCCGGTTTGGACTAGAGTATCGACACCTGCCTCAGATCAATGACGAAGGGTTGGCCATCCACGTACTGTCTGATATCGCAGGGCAAGAAGTTGAAGTTTTGGCTTTTGACTGCTTCCAGGTTGCGCCCCACTATCATTATGGCCCCCGAAATCAGGATGTCCGCATCTATTGGGACGTCACCACCTCCGGTGAGACCCTGAAGTGGACCCTGGGCCAGTTCAAGGGCGGCAAGCTCAAGACCATGATTGAGCGCGCCGGCTACCCCAGCATCGCTTCTGAGTTGGACGAGAGTCTGATTCAAGGATTGATGCCCAAGATCGAGAAGCGGTCCTGGGACCTAGTTGCTGCCAACAACAGCTAACCCGCAACCCGCATAACACGGCAATTTAAAAGAGTCCTTCCCGACAACGTTGGGAAGGACTCTTTTTCTGTGTCTGCTTGTGAAACTCACACCTACATCATCGTGTAGCCGCCGCTGACGCTTAGGGTTTGTCCGGTAATGTAACTGGCGGCGTCGGAGGATAGGAAGACTACGGCGTTGGCTACCTCTGACGCTTTGCCCATGCGGCGGAACAGGTAGTTGCGCTCTACCTTTTCTTTGACTTCCTCGGTGAATATGGAACGCATCTCGGTCCACATACTCTCACCGCTAATCTCTTCTTCGTCTGGCGGCACCACCAGTCCGGGGCAGACTACGTTGAGGCGTATACCGTAGCGGCCAGTTTCCCTGGCTATCGACTTGCTCAGGGCAATCACCCCGGCCTTGCAGGCGGAATAGACCGCCTCTCGGTACTCGCCCATCCGGCCAGCATCAGAACTGATGCAGACGATGGATCCCGACTCGCGTTCGATCATTCCGGGCAGCACGGCGTGGATGCAGTTGATGGCTCCCCAGAGGTTGACCTGGACCTCCCGCTCCCATTCGCTGCGGGGTTTCTCCATGAACAGCCGGTCGACGGTCCAACCCACGTTGTTGACCAACACGTCAACCGGCCCATATTTGGCGATGGCCGCTTCGATCATGGTGGCGACTCTCTCCGAGTCTGTAACATCTGTTGGAATGACATTTACCACCGCTCCGGTGTCAATAGCAGCCACCTCGGCGGCGACTTTCTCACCCTGCTCTGGCACTAACTCCGCGATGGAAATGCGGGAACCTTCTGTGCCAAATGCGTGGACGATGGCGCGGCCAATGTTGGTGCCGCCGCCAGTGACGATGACGTGTTTACCCCGTAGTCCAAGTTCCATGGGAAATCTCCTTGCAGTTATGCATTACGAAAAAGAACCTGATGGGTGCAGGTAATAGACGGGCTATGAATCGGTAGTGAGAGGTTCTGGAGGGCTGACCTGTGGCACTCCACCGAACCGAAGGCGCAGCAAGCCCTTAATGTCTTCTTTGGCGGTGTTGACCACGTGGACGGTGGAAGTTGGGTCGTCGTCCCATTTGACGGGCACAGAGGCAATCCTAAACCCGCGTTTGGCGCCAATGACCAACAGTTCGGTATCAAAGAACCAGTTGTTGTTCTTGATATTGGGGATGATGGTCTCAGCGGTGGCTCGGGTCAGGGCCTTGAAGCCGCATTGGGCGTCGGGCAGGCCGGTGAAGAACATGATGTTAATCAGACGGTTGTAGGCCCGGGAGATTAACTCACGGTTGAATCCCCGGCTGACTTTTGACTCTTTGCTGAGTCGACTGCCAACGGCGATGTGGCTGCCTGACTCCAGAGCTTGAATCAGCTGAGGGAAATGAGACAGGTCAGTGGACAAATCGGCGTCCATGTAGCTGACAATGTCTGCCTGACTGTCGAGCCAAGCTATCCGCAACGCCCTTCCCCGGCCCTTCTGAGGGATGCGGAGATAGTTAACGCCAGGATACTCCCGGCAGAGCCTCTCGGACACCGATTGTGTGCTGTCGGTTGATGCGTTGTCGGCAATGGTCACCTGCCAAGGGTTGGGCAGGTTGTCTTCCAAGAACTCAGTTAGGGCTTTAATGGTGCGCGGGAGAACCTCTTCCTCGTTGTAAACGGGAATGGTTATGTCAACTGTCGCGCTCACTGGCGGGGCAGGTTTCGACAAAATAGATCCATACCCGTGCTATGACTCATTATTGCGGTTCATCTGGCGCTCCAGAATCGGCCTAATGCCGGAAGTGGCGGACGCCAGTGAATACCATGGCCAGCCCGGCTTTGTCGGCAGCGGCAATCACTTCATCGTCACGGATGGAACCACCTGGTTGCACGATGGCGGTGATTCCAGCCTCGGCGGCCAGCTCAATGTTGTCGGCGAAGGGGAAGAACGCGTCTGATGACAGCACGCAGCCCTTGGCCTTGTCTCCAGCGGCGCGTTGGGACAGGTGCACGCTGACCACCCGGTTGGGTTGACCGGCGCCCATGCCCACTAAGGCCAGGTCTTTAACAAAGACAATGGCATTGGACTTGATGTGCTTGGCGGCCTTCCAGGCAAAGGCCAAGTCATTCATTTCGCTATCTGTGGGTGCGCGCTGCGTAGCTACGGTCCAGGTGCTGGAGTCTTCGTCTATGGCATCTGCGGTCTGCACCAGGATTCCCCCGGTGATTGGTCGCAGGTCATAGGCTGCGGTCTCCGGCTGCTTGTCGATGGCCAAGACCCTCAGGTTTCTTTTCTTTTGCAGTATCTCCAATGCGGCGGGTTCGTAGTCTGGAGCGATGACCACCTCGTAGAACACCGGCTCCATGGCCTCGGCAGCGGCGGCAGTCACTGTGCGGTTGAAGGCAACTATTCCGCCAAAGGCGCTGATTGTGTCGCCTTCGTAAGCCTGCAGGTATGCCTCTGCGATGTCTTCTCGGCTGGCCAGACCACAGGAGTTGGCATGCTTCACCACGGAGACCGTGGCATCGGCAAAGTCGGACGCGGTGCGCCATGCGGCGTCGGCGTCCATCAGGTTGTTGTAGGAAAGCTCCCGACCGTGCAGTTGGCGGGCGCCGGCCATTCCAACGGGGTTGCTGGTCGGAGCGTAGAGAGCTCCGTTCTGATGCGGGTTTTCGCCGTACCGGAGTCCGGAAATCTTCTTCAATGAAATGGTCAGTGATTCGGGTAGTTCATTTTCGGAACCCTCGCTCGCTATGAGATAAGCGGTGACGGCGGCGTCATAGGTGGAAACATGGTCAAAGGCCTTGGCAGCCAGGCCTCGCCGGTCTTCAACGGAAAGTCCGCCATTGGCCAGTTTCTCGCCAATCCAACTGTAGTCGGACGGGTCCACTACCACGGCGACCGATGGGAAATTCTTGGACGCAGCGCGGAGCATGGTCGGCCCGCCGATGTCGATGTTCTCCAAAGCTTCGGCCAGGGTTACGCCGGGCTTGCTGATTGTCTCAACAAAGGGGTATAGGTTGACCACCACTAAGTCGATCGTGTCCAGGTTTTGGGCCTTTAATTCGGCCATGTGATCCGGAGAGTCACGCCGGGCCAAAAGGCCAGCGTAAATCGACGGGTGCAGGGTTTTGACCCGACCCTCCAGAATCTCTGGCGACCCGGTGTAATCAGCCACCTGTCCCACCGTGAGGCCGCCTTCCTCGGTTAGCGTTCGGTGGGTGCCGCCGGTGCTAATCAGCTCGTAACCGGCAGCTACCACCTGGCGGGAAAATTCTACTATGCCAGTTTTGTCATAGACGCTGAGCAGTGCTTTCAACATCCTCTCCGTCTTCTAATAAAATTTGCGCGGTGAATTGTTGGTCAGTCAGTGACCAACGGTTAAATCGGGGTTCTGGGCCGGTCAGTCTTTGATGAGCACCTGCTCGCCTTCGCCTCGGTCAATCATCTTGCCAATGACAACCGCGTCTGGGAGACATTCTAGTACCTTGGAAACATTTTCTTCTGGGCAGACCGCGACCATACCGAGACCCATATTGAATACTCTGTACATCTCTTCGTCGCTGATTCCGCCCGTTTTTTGAATCAATTCAAAGATGGGCAATACCGTCCACGACCTACCGTTGATCTCAGCCGCTAGATTGTCGGGCAGTATCGCTGGGAGTTTGCCGGGCAGCCCTCCGCCAGTGATGTGCGCCAGACCGGTAATCAGGTTCAACACCGGTTCCATCAAAGGGTAGTAACTACGGTGGGGTATCAAGAGTTCTTCGCCGAGTTGGTGTTTTAACTCGTCAAAACGTTGGTACAGAATGTTGGGGTTCTCATCAGTTTTGAACACCTGTCGCACCAGGGAGAACCCGTTGGTGTGGAGGCCGCTGGATGGAACGCCGATCAAAACTTGGCCAGCCTTGATGTTTTTCGACTCGAGCAGCTGGTCTCGTTCCACTGCACCGACCACAAATCCGGCCAGGTCCATTTCGTCTCCAGTGTAGACCTGAGGCATCTGCGCCGTTTCGCCGCCGATCAGAGAGCAGCCAACCTCAAGGCAACCCCAGGTGATCCCACGCATGAGGTTATCCAGCCGTTGGGTGTCCAGGTTGCTGAAGGCCACGTAGTCCAAGAAAAACAGGGGTTTGGCGCCCCTGGTGAGGATGTCATTGACGTTCAGGATGACCAGGTCTTGTCCCACGGACTCAAAGTGTCCAAGTTGGGCCGCAACCTTGATCTTGGTGCCCACGCCATCGGTGCTGGCAACCAGAACTGGTGCCCGGTACCCTGAAAGTTGGTAGAGGCCGGCGAAACTTCCGGAACTGTCCAATACTTGGGGACTATGGGTAGTGGCGGCGAACCCTTTGATTCGCTCTTTCAGGCCGTCCATCCGGTCCAGGTCAACGCCCGATTCCCGGTATGCATCACTTGCCAAAATTAGGATCCTCCCGTTCCCATCCGCCCGGCGGCAGGCAGGGTGAATTGCCGCTGTAAAAGGTTAATTCACAGTGGGCACAATGGCAAGGGGCATTTGGGGTTATCCAGGGTTTTGCAACGGTCGGAAAAGAGGGTAAATGAGGTTCGTTTAGCCAAAAATAACGCAGATAAGTAAGACATAGATCTGCCTTGGTTAATCGGCGCTGTTGCTACCCTGTTCCAAGGCGAACTTTGACAACTCTAATTGGATAGGCACAGGGTAGTTGCCGGTGAAACAGGCGTCGCAGAAGCCGCCTTTGGAACCGCCAACCACTTTCAATAAACCCTCAACGCTTAGGTAGCCCAATGTGTCAGCGCCAACCTTCTCGCGAATCTGTTCCAGGGTGTTGTTTGCGGCTAATAGTTCTTCACGAGAGGCCATGTCCACGCCCATGAAACAAGGGTGCTTGATGGGCGGAGCGCACACCCGCATATGTACCTCTTTGGCCCCACCTTTGCGCAGCAGGTTCACAACATGAGGGGTTGTAGTGCCACGAACGATGCTATCGTCCACCACCACCAATCGCTTGCCCTGGATTACTTCCACCAGGGTGTTGAACTTCTGACGCACACCAAGATCCCGCAGCCGTTGCTCGGGTTCAATGAACGTTCGGCCCACATAGCGGTTCTTCACCAAGCCTTCACTGAAGGGGATGCCAGATTCTTGGGCGTAACCCACGGCGGCGGCGGTAGAAGAGTCTGGGATGCCAATCACGAGGTCGGCATCCACTGGGTGTTCTCGGGCTAGCTGAGCGCCCAACTCCTGTCGAGCCGAGTGGACCAACTGTCCGGCCATGATGCTATCCGGCCGGGCGAAATAAATCAGTTCAAAAACGCAGAGAGCGCTACGCCCGGTGCCACCAGACCAGATGGCGGTGTGGAGGCCATTGCCATCGACGACGATAACCTCACCCGGCTCAAGTTCACGTACGTACTCAGCGCCAAGGTGGTCTAGGGCACAGGATTCGGACGCTACAATCCAACCGCCGTTCAGCGTGCCCAGACACAGTGGCCTGATTCCCAGGGGGTCTCGGGCCGCAATCATGGTGTCTTTGGTCTGGATGACAATGGAATAGGCCCCTTCCAGTTGACGCATGCATTGGAAAACACGATCTTCCCAAGTTGCACCGGTTGCGTGGGCCAATAATTGGGCGATGACTTCAGTGTCTGTAGTGGAGGTGAAGGTGGTATTCCATTCGTCCTGGATCTGGTCCTTCAATTGGAGGGCGTTGATGATATTGCCGTTGTTGGCTACGGCCAATTGACCGTGCTGGCTATCAACTAATAGGGGCTGGGCGTTGCAGAGTTCGCTGCTGCCGCTGGTGGAATACCTGGTATGGCCGATGGCCATGTCTCCGACCAGGGGATAAAAATCCGGTTCCCTAAAAATCTGAGTCACCAGGCCCATGTCGGCATGGACTACAACATTTTCGCCGTTGGCGGCGGCAATTCCAGCGCTCTCTTGTCCACGGTGTTGCAGGGCAAAAAGGCCGAAAAATGCCAACCGGCTAGCATCCCCTTCCGGGGTGTATAGCCCAACTACCCCGCACTCTTCGTTGGGGGTATCAAACGGGGCGCTGCCGAAGGAAAAATCGAACTCGCTACTCACGATATTATTTTATGTAATCCAAATCGCAGAGGTCAACATCAAAAAACACCAGTTAAATGACTTTCGAATGCTGCTATTCAGTATAAGTTAAATTAGGGCCGAACTGGAATCTCCAATTCCTATTGATTTTACATCAATGTAAATTGGAGCTCAAATAACCATGATGCCGTGATTCTAGCTTACAAGACAGGTACCAAAGTACCTAAATTGTGGCCTCTTAGTCCCGCTTAGGTCGGATTGTTACTTTGCGACCTTCGCCTTCTCCGGTACTTTCCGTGGCCACGCTGGGGTGGTCCGTAAGGGTCGTGTGGATGATGCGACGGTCTGCTGGAGGCATGGGCTCTAGGGTTATGCTCCGGTTCGTCTGGGCGACTCGTTCAGCTATCGTGGTAGCCATTTCTCGCAGGGAAGCCTCTCTCCGTTGGCGATAGTTCTCAACATCGAGCACGACCCTGACGCCGTCAAATTGCTTTCTGACAATCAGATTAACCAAGAACTGTAGGGCTTGTAGTGTCTGGCCGCGGCGTCCAATAAGTAAACCAGAGTCTTCTCCGGCTAGGTCAATGATGGGTCCACCTGACTCAGGGTCATGGGCGGACCTAAGGGTCCGAGTGACGTTGACACCAGCTGCTTCTAGTATGTGGCCCACGGCATCTGTGGCCACTCCTGCGGCAGTAGTTTCACCTGCTGATGTAGTTGGTACTCCGGCATCGTTTCGGTCTGCGGAGATCCGGGTAACCTTGACTTGGGCTAGTTCTGAACCAATGCCCAAGAAGCCAGTTTTACCCTTACTTAGTATTTCTACCTCGGCCTCGTCTCGGTCGGCGTCGAGCTCTTTCAGTGCTAGCTCTATTGCTTCGTCGACGGTTCGGGCGCTCCTCACTATCTCTTCCATCTTCTACCGTCTCCTCCTGAGAATCATTTTGGGATGGACTACCTGCCGCCACCGGCGCTGCTTGCGGAGCAGTTTTGGGGAACAATGGGAATAAGGGTCCCCAACCACCAGTTACGAAATATTGAATTGCTATACCGATTACGTTTGATGTTGTCCAGTACAGGGCCAGACCACTGGGTAGCGTGTACGAGAAGAAAGCAATCATCAGAGGCATCAGCCAGAGCATCATCATCTGGTTTCCGGCCTGTCTGGGGTCAGTAGACGGCTGCATGGTCATCTTCTGCTGAACCCAAGTGGAGGCGAAGACGAGCGCCGGCATGATGATGTTGGTGGGGTCGGATTTGGCCAAATCCAGCCACAAGAACCCGGAGTCCATTGGCGCCGCCGAGAAGATGGGCGCTATGGGTATCCAGGTGTACATCTTCTCGGATAGACCAACCAGGTTGTCAGGTCTGGAAAATACCACTTGAATCAGAACCCGGAACAGTCCAATCAAAACAGGCATCTGGACAATCATTGGGCCCAGACAGCCAAAGGGGCTTACACCAGCCTCTTTGTAAAGGCGCATTGTCTCTTGAGAGACTCGAGATCGGTCTCTGGCGTAACGGTCTTGGATCTCTTTGATCTTTGGCTGAAGCGAGCTCATGGCCCGCATCTGATTCAGTTGCTTCAGCGTCAATGGCATGGTGGCCAGACGTATCAGGGCAGTCAGAACAATGATCGCCAAGCCCATCTGGCTAAATAGGACGGTGTAGAGCACCACCAGCATGTTGAGCATGGGCCGAATAATTACTTCGGTCCAAAGGATTGAAATGATCTCCAAAGAGACCTACCTTGTTGCCAGCGAAAACGCCGGAGTATTTCGTTTGAATTTTTGGGTAAATTGTTGCATTAGTTGTTGCATGAACCCTCCTTGGTGTCCCAGCACCAAGCGGTTTCTCCGACCTTCAGATCAACACGTCTGACCCGGCGATCTTGGGAGCCAACGAATACAGAGTCGCCAACCGCAAACAACGCCGCCTGTACTTGAGCGTCCAACTTGATTGGATTGGACAGTTCACGGCCGACACCTCGGTTTGCGGTACCGGTGTCCAGCACTATCAACTCACCATCTTTGTTGACCACCACCAGGCCCCGATCGATTACAACGGGCTGAGACACGATGGAAGCGCCGACGTTATGCTTCCACAGCAAGTTCCCATTGGTGTCCAACGCGTAGATGTTGCCATCCATATTAGGGGCGAAAATCGTCTTTCCGTCTGTTACAGCCCCAACCCAGAACCAATTGTCACCTTCATAAGACCAGTCTAAAGACACATTGCCTTCGGAATCATGTGATAGGGCATAGAGGCTTTTATCGAAGGAGCCGAATATAATCTTGTCGTCAAACAATAAAGGCTTTCCGGCGATTACGCCGCCTGTCTCGTATTGCCAGATTTCTTCGCCACTGCTCAGTCTTACAGCGTAGGCCTTGTGGTCATGGGATCCAAAATAGGCAGTGCCATTCTCAATGACGGGAGTCGACCAGATGGTGTCGCCAGCTTGGAACGGTTTCTCCCAGAAATTCTCGCCAAAGTCTGCTGTGTAGGCATTTAGCTGACCATCTTCATTGCCCGACAATATGATGTCGTTCATTGGGTCATAAGCCAGCCCGGCCACTAAGGGATCCAATTCGTCCACCAACCCTTTGGGTCGGCGCCAGCCACCGTCATTCAGGCTACCGTTCTCTTTATTGAGGGCGTAGATATAACCATCTATCCCCGCAACGTAGAGCAGGTTGCCCTGAATCAAGGGAGTGGAATATGAACCGCTTATATCGGCTTGGTCTATGGAAGTGGGGAAGGACCATATCTCGCGTTGGGCTACGCCTTCAAACCCGTTGTCAATGAGCGCAACCACTTTCCCTTCTTTAGTACCAACGTAGACTACTCCGTCTTCACTGATTGGAGGGTTCCATCCATCGCTTTCACTACCGATGTCTCCAGTGCAACCGGCAATCAGAGGCAAAAGGATAACGGCAAATAGAATCAGAAACCGTCGGCTGACTCTGCGTTGGGAGCTGACAGTGCGGTTGCTAGTTCGAGACCGTTTTAATTCAGGATTAGTGATGTTGTTGTGGATGATAGGTTCCCACAGCTGCTTGAGCTGATTAAAATGAGGAGATTTAATATTTCTCACGGTACGGGGTCGTATCCTTGTCCGCCCAGTGGTCGACAGCGACCGAGGCGTTTCACGCCGAGCCAAATCCCTTTTAACACCCCGTACTTCTCCACCGCCTCTTGCGAGTAGTGCGAACAACTAGGGTAATAACGGCATGACGTGGGCAGCAGAGGTGAAAGGGTCTTTTGATAGATCCCAATCACCGATAACACGGCAAACCTCATTTAGGCAATTCCAACAAAAATCAAGTGGTGATTCGTTCCACTGCCATCTGTTTGTTCATTTGGTAGATTAATCTGCGGTTAATCAAAGAACTTGGTCCACAGTGGGCCCTGGACCGTTGGGCGATGGAGGTTTCTCCACCAGATTGGCGCGTTGTAACAGATTATCGGTTGCATTTTTCAAGTCTTGATACTTGGCAGACCCGGCACCACGCCGGACAATGAACAGGGCATCCCAGCCAGACTTGATCTGGTCCGATCGAACCGCTTCCCGCAGTCGTCGTTTCACCCTATTTCTCACAGCAGCATTACCAATGCGCTTATTCACCAGAAAACCGAAGCGGCTGCAGTCTGAGCCATTTGCCAGGTATCGGATTACCAATAACCTGTTGGCCGCGCTACTACCCTCCACGTGAATCTGGGTGAACCTTTTGCTGCCCGTTAGCCGTTGCCTGTGCTGCATTACCGGACTGAACCACTGGAAGGGTTACTGGTGGGGTTACAGATTAAGCTTTTACTCAAGCTATTGGGTGAGTTGATAGAGACCGACGTTATACGGTTAGATTGTGACGGCCTTTAAACCGCCGACGTTTAAGAATCGCCCTGCCGTCGGAAGTACTGGAACGGTGGCGAAAACCATGCACGCGAAACCTGCGTCGTTTCTTGGGTTGATAGGTACGTTTAGGCACAAAGACACATCCTTACTTCGAAGAATTATAGGCGTGCCTAAATATTGCGTCAAGCAGTTAGCAGTATCGCGAGGGTCTAATTTCTCCCATTTTTCGTAATTAGGCTTTAGAACTGGCTGGACGCACAAATGCTAGGCGGTAATTTGATCATCATATCCTTCCAGGCCCAACTCCCTGCGACTGGCGTTATTCCGGAGACACATTGTGTCCCTACGCCCGTGGTTACCCAACCACGGGTCATGCAGGAACGCCACGGGACCGTCTAACTGGACGTCTGGGTAATTGACCCCAAAATAGAGGGCATCTTCATAAATAAGGGCGATCCAGGCCTTGTTTCGCAGCCTCTGCAGTGGCTTCTTCCGAGGACACAAGATGGTCAAAGCTCAGCAGCACAATCTCCCGTGACATTTCGCCGGTGAAGGGTCTAGTTGGAAAATTGTCTGAGAAGACTTGAGAGTGGCTATATCCATAATTGGCCTCCTCTACAAGTTCTTCGGTGGTGCGTCCGTCGCCCACAG
>Ga0209501_10004939_pt1 | contig 12542 bp, 8 predicted proteins | sample ArcticOcean_MG_C_4_FD_187434 | JGI IMG/M metagenome (GOLD analysis project Ga0209501, IMG submission 187434) | Marine microbial communities from western Arctic Ocean - ArcticOcean_MG_CB4_134 (SPAdes) (version 2) | ecosystem: Environmental > Aquatic > Marine > Oceanic | place: Arctic Ocean...
CCCGGTGGGTCGCACCAGGGCCGCTTCCGCGCGCAGCGCCTCGTCACGTGACCGAGAGCCCATGACTATGCAGCGATCTGGGCGGTGGCGACGGTGTACCGCGATGGGACGATCGAGCCGACATTTTAGGTAGATGGCGGCGGAGCGATCGCTAATGGTCGATCTATTCAAGACCGTCAACGTCCTAGACGATCCCCTGGCCCGCATGACTGCATGGGCACGGCAGGCAGATGCCATCGTGCTCGCATAGATCCCAGCGGACGTGCGACGGCTCGTGGACTGAGGCCGCGTTGCGCATACCGCAGTACGTCAATGATGGGTCAGGACTACACTCCGGCCATCGTGCACTCCAGGCTGGCCCTCATCAGATATTCCCCGTGGCTCCACCGCACCATAGCGGCGATGACCTTTGTGGTGGCTGCTTTAGCGTTCCCTCAGGCGGCGCTCGCGGGGATCTCTGTCAGCGGCAACATCACGTCCAACGTAACGTGGGCGGTGGTGGATAGCCCCATCACGTTATGAGCCGCTGCTCAAGCCTGCGCCAGTCTCACAGAACGCGCGTATCACCCGGAAGCTCTGGAGGGGCCGCGAACCACGCAGCCGCCGAACCGCCGATCAGCACAGCGCCGAAGCTGACGAACATCCAGGTGTACGAGTCGAGCGCGTCGAAGATCACGGCGCCGTACAAGGGCCCAGCAGCGAGGGCCACCATCACCACGGGGTGTGTCCAACCGCGGATTGTGCCGATGGAGCCTCGACCGTAGTAGTCGGCGTAGATCACTGGAAGCATCGCGAAAATGCCCCCGGTGAAGACTCCCTCCACCAGTGCGAAGAGCAGCACAGTACCGTCGGCCGGCACACGCAGAATAAGCAACATCGTGATCCCGGTACCGGTCATGAACGCCCAGATCACCAGCCGTTTTGGCATGTACTTCGAGCTCCATACAGCGACGAACCCACCGATCGCTAAGCCAATGGCCCAGACCAGGAGCATCGGCCCTACCCAGCCGTCTGCGAGTCCTCTACCGACGAAGAACGGAACCCTGTGCACGCCGCTGCCACCTCCCACGATCACGGCGGTGGCCTGGGCCGCCATCAGCAGCCAGAACGCCCTCGTCCGGACCGCCTGACGCGCAGTCCACTGCTGCTCGATGAAAGGTCTCGATCCCCCACTCAGCTCATCCGTCACTACCGGGCTACCGTCTGGTTGCAGACCGATGTGCTCCGGCCGTCGAGCCACGATCAGCACCAACGGCACGACCGCCAGGACGCTCACGATGACGCCAAGCACCAGGATCGCCACCCGCCATCCGTGGGCGGCGAGTACGATGCCCGCCAGCAACGGCCACAGCCCCATGCCCACGGTGTTGCCACTCAACATCACCGCCGTCGCGAACGCTCTCCGCCGGATGAACCAAGTCGCCACGACGGTGGGGGACGCCAGATTCTGCACGTTCATCATGGCCCCGCGCCCCGCGGCGAACGCTATATAGAAAAGCGCCAACGTCGTGACAAAGGCCAGTGAGATCAGCGAGCCCCCGATCAGCAGTGCACCGCCGCCGAGGATAACGCGACCGCCGTAGCGGTCCGTGGCCCGTCCGACCACTGGCCCCGCGACGGCGGCGAGCACGGTCCCGAAACTAAATGCTCCCACGATGGCCGTTCGCGACCAGCCGAACTCGTCGCTCCACGGCTCGATGAAGATGCTGAACACCGGCGCGGCTGTCGCCGATGAAGCGGTCATGGAAAGCGCAACCGCAGCCACGATTATCCACCCGTAATAGAAGGGGAATCGCGCTACGATTTTGGGTGTCGGCTGCATGGGTATCCGTTGCGTTGGGGTTCAGGCAGCGTACCACGCCGAAGCCCGCGCACTTGGCCCTATCAGCGACCAGACCGCATAATTGACGTTCGCGCGCGCAGCGGCCGGCTGCGCGCGACTCGCACAGCGGAGCCGTACCTTGACTACCAGACACCTCACCAAAGTAGACATGACGAAGATCGTTTCGCTCGCCAAGCGTCGCGGCTTCGTATTCCCCAGCAGCGAGATCTACGGCGGCATCGGTTCCACGTGGGACTACGGCCCGCTGGGCGTCGAGCTCAAACGCAACGTCAAAGAAGCTTGGTGGCGCTCCATGGTTTACGACCGCGACGACATCGTCGGCCTCGACTCCGCCATTATCCAGTCCCCCGAAGTCTGGATCGCCAGCGGCCACGCTGAAGGCTTCACCGACCCCCTCGTCGAGTGCCCTACGTGCCACAAGCGGTACAGGGAAGACCACCTCATCGAGGCCCTGGGCGAGACCGTCGACGGGGCTCACATCGTCCTCAAGTGCCCCGACGACGGAGCAACGCTGTCCGAGGCCCGCATGTTCAACCTCATGTTCGAGACCTACGCAGGTCCGGTGCAGGACACCGCCAGCAAAGTATGGCTGCGCCCAGAGACCGCCCAGGGCATCTTCATCAACTTCGACAACGTCATCGTCGCGACCCGCAAAAAAGTGCCCTTCGGCATCGCGCAGATAGGCAAGTCGTTCCGCAACGAGATCACGCCCGGCAACTTCATCTTCCGCACCCGCGAGTTCGAGCAGATGGAGATGGAGTTCTTCATCAAGCCCGGCGAGGACGACGAGTGGTACGAGTACTGGATCAAGACCCGCTTCCAGTGGTTCATCGACCTAGGCGTCCGCGTCGAGAATCTACGGACGCGCCCCCATGACCAGGAAGAGCTAGCGCACTACGCCAAGGGCGCCACTGACGTCGAGTACAACTTCCCGTGGGGCTGGTCGGAGCTTGAGGGCATCGCCAACCGAACGGACTTCGACCTCAGCCGCCACGAACAGCACAGTGGCAAGAAGCTCAGGTACTTCGACCAAGAGCTCAACGAGCACTACTGGCCCTACGTCGTCGAGCCCGCCCTCGGTGCCGACCGCGCCGCGCTGGCCATCCTCGTCGACGCCTACGACGAAGAGTCCGTTGGCCCCGAAGGCGGCAAAGAGGACATTCGAGTGGTCTTACGGTTCCACCCAGACATCGCGCCCGTGCAGGTTGCCGTGCTGCCGCTGTCCCGCAACGACAAGCTCGTGCCCAAAGCGCGCGAGGTACACGACACCGTACGCAAGCTATTCCGCGCCCAGTATGACGACGCCCAATCCATAGGCAGGCGCTACCGCCGCCAGGACGAGATCGGCACGCCCCTCTGCGTCACCGTCGACTTCGAAACCGTCGAAAACGACAACGCCGTCACCATCCGCAACCGCGACACCATGGACCAAATCCGCGTCCCCCTCCCCGACCTCCCCGACGCTATCCGCCAACAACTCCGCGCCATGGGTGCCACTCGGGTTTAGGCAGGCGTTGGCAGCGAGCACCCATAACTGACAAGGGCCTCGACCCCCACCCAAAGCTCTGCCAAATCCCCGCTGACAGAACGCCCCTCCTCCCCCTACCCTTACCCCATGCGCATCCTGCACATTTCCGACATTCATATCGGCGTCGAAAACTACGGTCACGCCGCCAGCGAGGCCGAGGTCGCGGCACTGCCACCGTACTTCGCACCGGGCGTCGACCGCGCACAGTTCGTCGGCGTCTCCACCCGCCTCCTCGATTTCCTCACCACCTTCGACTGGTCCGTCGACTACGCGATCACCCACAACGTCGACCTCGTCCTCTTCTCCGGCGATGCGTACAAGAGCCGCGATCCTTCGCAAACGCACCAGCGGGAGTTCGCACGTCGCATCGCGCGGCTATCGAACGTCGGCATACCCGTCTTCCTGATTGTAGGCAATCACGACCTGCCCCACGTCGCGAACCGCGCAACGGCGCTGGAGATATTCCCGACTCTGATGGTCGCCAACGTCCAGGTCGGGTCGACGCTGGACACGTTCAACGTCGAGACCAGCGCCGGCCCCCTGCAGATTGTGGCCCTGCCATGGATACGCATCGGCCAGTTCATGGCCAAGGATGAGACGCGCGACATGTCCCTGGAGCAGATCAAATACTCCGTCGAGGCACGCCTCACAGCCCTCCTAGATCAAGAGATCGCCCAGCTTGATCCATCCGTCCCCGCCATCCTTTGCGCTCACGTGACGGTATCCGGCGCGAAGCTTGGATCCGAGCGCAGCATGATGCTCGGCAACGACCACACTCTTGGCCTCGGCACCGTAGCCAACCAGGCCTTCGACTATGTCGCCCTAGGCCACATCCACAAGCACCAGGTTCTGACGCAGAACCCACCTGTCGTCTACCCCGGCAGCATCCAGCGCATCGATTTCTCCGAAGAACGAGACGAGAAGGGATTCATGCTCATCGCGCTCGACCACACCAAGCCACGCGGCAACCGCAACGTCACCACCGAGTTCGTGCCCGTTGCCGCCCGCAAGATGCTCACCATCGACGTCCCGACCAGCCCCGGCGAGGACCCCACCGACGCCGCGCTGGAAGTCGCGGGCAAGTTCGCCGGCGAAGGACTCGAAGAGTCCATCGTCCGCATGCGAATCTCCATGGATGCCGAGCAGGAACCCGCGTTCAGCGAGGCTCGCGTCCGCCAAGCCCTCACCTCCGCGTTCCACCTCGCCGGCATCGAGCGCACCGTCCATCGCGAGCGCCGCACCCGTCTCGGCACTGAAGACGCCGAAAAGATATCGCCCATGATGGCCCTGCGTCGCTACCTCGAATCCCGCAACACCGCCGCAGACCGCGAGAAGGTCCTCATCGACTACGCCGAGCGCCTCCTCACCGAAGAGATCGAAGGCGGCGCCGTATAACCGTCCACCCCGGGCCATGTTTCCTGAGCGCAGCGCAGTCGAAGGGCCTCACACCACCACCCAATGCCATTCTCACCGGACGCGCCCACGACCCATTAACGTCGTCCTGACACGTGGCACAGCCCGCGAAGGATCCCTCACTTCATCCACCTATTCCTACCTCCACCCCCCGCAAAAACTCACGCACCACAGGCACCACCTGCTCGCACGCGGCGAACGTAGGCTCGTGACCCTTAATGTCAAACTGGCGGTACGTCGCCGACGCCACCATCGCCGCGGACTCCCGAGTTCGGGCGACGTTGGAGAACGCACCCTCCACCCGATCAGCGCCCGTGTAGATGAACATGGGCAACGTGATAGCCCTCACCTGCTCCTCGGTCGCACCCCAGTAGAAGTTGCCGAGCTGTTGAGCCGCTAGTGCCAGCGGGTCGAGCGCTAGCGTCCGGTTGCGTTGGTACTCGGGTAAGCGGCCCTGACCCATCTCCAGGCCCGCCACGTACATGTCGATCCCAACGCGCAAAAGCTTAGCCTGCGCCTCCCAACGGTAACGGTCCTCGTCGCTCGTGGTGTCACCTAGCGCTGGATACTCGCCGATTACCACCGAACGCAGACGCTCAGGTCGGTTGACGGCGAGCGCCCACCCCAACTTGCCACCCATCGAGTAGCCCCAGTAGTGCGTGCTTTCGACCCCCAATGCGTCAAGGACAGCGCAGACGTCATCCATGAACTGCGTCTGTCCGTAGAGCTTCTCGTCGTGAGGCTTATCGCTCTCTCCAAAGCCGCGCGTGTCGATGGGGATCACCTGGAACTCGTCCATGAGCGCTTCGGGGAAGCCGTGACGGTACCAGTCCTGCATGCTCCATCCGCGCCCATGAACAAGCAGTAGCGGCGGCCCGCCGCCTTCGACCTCGTAGTGGATGCGGACTCCGCCGTTGGATACAAAGGGCATACGTGCCTCCAGTGAAATCGCCTGTGGATTCAGAGAACGAAAGCTTAGTACACCTCGCTTCACAACGCGACGACGCCCTCCGCCAGGTTGGCACGAGGTGAGCTGCCTAGCATCGAGTCGAAGTAGATCGCCTCTGGGCTCCCCACGTAAACGCGCTAATGCCTCGCCCCGACCTTCGCCACGCTCGCTAGGCAGGGCGTCCTCTGCCTAGCGAGCGTGGCGAAGGTCGGGGCGCCAAAGCTGGACGCCCCAGAGGACAAGCAGAGTCAGCGCGCCCAAAGCCGCAAACACCACAGGCGCGCCCGCCGCCTGCGCCAAAGCGCCCGAGCCTAGGTGTGACACAGGCACCAACGCGCGCGTCTGGTTGCGCACGCCCACCATGCGGCCGCGCATGTGGTGCGGTGTTTGCGCAAACATCGCACCGTTGTTCGCAGCGTTGAATGACACCTGCGCAACACCGATGAATACCAGCAGCAACCACAACCCCCAGAACGTCGTCATGAAGTAGCCCAGCATCAGCAAAAAGCCCAGCGCCGTGCCCGCCACCAGGGCGATCATGCCTGGGTGCTCGATCTTCCGTCGCGACGCGATTGTGAAGCCGCCGACGATTGCGCCCAGCCCTTCAGCCGACAACAGCAATCCATACGCGCCAGCACCCATGCCCAGTACCTGTACCGCGAACACAGGGATGATCACCTGGAAACCCGTCGCGACCGTCACCGGCCCGAACCGAGTGAGGAGCAGACCCAAGAGCATGCGATGCCCAAGCACGAAGCGGAAGCCCTCCACCATATCGCCGCCCATCGACCCTCGTCCCACATCCGAGTCCGGCACATCCGCGTTGTGGATCATCAGCGTCAAGCCCTGGAGCGCCACGTAGAACACCACCGCCATCACGTATGCGTAGCCAGGGTTGATCGTCGAGATAAGCAAACCGGTGACTGCGGGCCAGAAAACGCGTGAGCCATTCATCGCCGTCGCGTTGAGGGACATCGCACCGATGATGTGCTCGGGCCGCACCAGCGCCGGCGCGTACGCTGCACGCACCGGCTCGCGCACAGACATTCCCAGCGACAACGCCATCGTGCTGGCGTACAGGTGCCAAAGCTCAAGGTTCCCACTGAGCACGACCCACGCCATCACCATGTAGACGCTCATCGACCAAGTCTGCGCGAACAGTATCAACCGCTTCTTGCTGAAGCGGTCTGCCATCACGCCAGCGAACAGGCCCGCGAACACCGACGGTATCGCCCGGACGAAGTTGACCGCACCTAGTTGCAGGGCCGAGCCCGTCATCTCCCACGTCAGCCAGTTCCGCGCCACCTGCTCCATCCACATCGCAGACGCGCCCAGGATCTGGCCGGACCACAAGTAGCGGAAGTCACGATTCCCCAGCACAGGAAACGCCCGCGCTGGCAGGCCCGCCAACCGACTTAATGCTCCGCGCGGCGGGTTACGCGCAGCCTCCTGCTCATCGGCAGACTCGCCAACAATCTCGCTTCCAGAAGAGGGGGGTAGAGAGCTCAGCACCACGCCTTACCAGCAAAGTCAACCGCCCAGAGTATACCCCCGCCCTCCCATTGTTCCCTAAGCACACCCGCCAGGCCCACGCCCGCGCGTCGCCTCCTCCGGCATCCCCAAATTGACACGCCCAAGCCCCCAATGATAGACCGTCCTCAGCATTAGACACGCGCACACGCGGTTGCGCGCTTTCACTCCAAGGAGACACCATGACCACAGAACGGAAACTCGGCATCGCCATGCTCGGTATCGGCGTCGGCGGCACGGAAATGCTCCCCGCTTTTGAACAGATGGAAACGCTCGAACTCATCGCTGGTGCGGACATGAACCCGCTCACCCGCGAGCGCTTTACCGCCCGCTACGAGGCGAAAGCCTACGAGTCAATCGAGACTCTCTGCGAGGACAAAGAGGTCGAGGCCATTTGGATCTCTACCCCCAACCGCTTCCACGCGGAGCACGCCATCTACGCCATGGAGCACGGCAAGCATGTCATCGTCGAGAAACCCATGGCCCTCAACCTCGAACAGGCCCAAGCCATGATTGACACCTCCAAGCGCACCGGCCAGATCCTCATTGCAGGCCACACCCGCAGCTTCATCCCGCCCTTCCGCAAGATGTACAACATCATCCAGTCCGGCGACCTCGGCGCCGTGAAGTCCATCAACTTCTGGGCCTACACCGACTGGCTCCTGCGTCCCCGCGTCGCTGAAGAGCTCGACATGGCCCAGGGTGGTGGCCTCGTCATGCGCCAGGGCCCCCACCAGATCGACACCGTCCGCCTGCTCGGCGGGGGCATGATCAAGAACGTACGAGGATTCGTCGGCGACTGGATGCCCGAGCGCCCCATCCCCGGCTACTACTCAGCCATGTTCGAATTCGAGAACGGCGCCGTCTCCAACATCGTCCACGATGCCCACGGTTACTTCATGGGTGGCCTGCTCGTACCCTGGGGTGCCAACGAGCAGCGCTACGACGAGGCCGAGCGCATGAAGGTCCGCAACGGCATGATCGCAGGCACCCGCGACGAAGAATCCGACAAGCAGGACATTCGCATCGGCGGCGCCCGCGAGGTCGAGATCTTTCAGCGCGAGGGCGTTAACACCGATGCCGGTGGTGAGCCCTGGATCCCCGCCGAGCCCGGATTCATCGTTGTCTCCTGTGAGCGCGGCAACATCACCCGCACCGCCTACGGCATCATGGTCTGGGACAACAACGGCCACCACGAGATTGAGCTCAAGCCCCCGGCCGGCTGGGCCATGAACCGACGTGCAGAGCTCCAGGAGCTCTACGACGCAGTGGTCAACGGCCACCCGGTCTACCACACCGGCGAATGGGGAATGGCCACCCTTGAAGCGACGCTAGCCATCACCGAGTCCTCCAAGACCGGCAAGCTCGTCGAGCTCAAGCACCAAGTCCCGCCCGTCCCCGACTACGGCGACGCCCGCATCTTCGGCATACCCCCCACCGAAGCCGGAGACCTCCTCTCCACCCCCACCTACGGCTAGGCAGGGCACGCCCTGCACCCACATTGGGGGTCACGTATCGAAGAAGAGCCCGGGGCATACCCCCCGGGCTCTTTCCTCTCCACAATCTCTTGGAGCGCCCAATTCCCCCAGTCGTGCCCACAGAGGCGCATGCATCCATGGCAAACCTGACTGGAAATTCTCCAATGCGTCTGATCAAATGCGAATCACATCTGCAACCGTGATCCATGCGCCATACAAAATTATCTGGCCATCAGTCGTACTCACCGGGCTGAAAAACTCTCGTCACACTGGTTTTTGAAACGACGCCAGGCAAATCGGGCGCCGAAAATTTGCCAAGACGAAATTGACGACCTCTTCCTCCCACAAATCTGACTCTCCCGGAAAACGGAGCGGAACGCCTAGCCTCGTGGGTTCGTAGATTTGAAGCCAAGCACCGCTATCGTCGATCTGCATGTCTACGTACGTACCTGAGTGGTCATCACTGTCCACCCATCTCCGGTAGGGAATGGCACGGTTACCGGCTTCTTCAACGAAATGTTGCTGAATCAGGCCACCTATTGATTCAATCGATTTTCCCTTGGCCAGGAGAAACAAGTCATTGGGCAGCAGAAAAGCACGCTAGGCTATCGCTGAACTGGCGTGACCCGCGCCTCCGAAGTTCAGCTAGCCAGCAATTATTCGGCCACAGCACCGCGAGTGAGCCCTCCGAGGCCGTCAACTACCGCGTCCGAGCAACGGTGCGTGTGCCTAAGTTCGCCATAAAACGCTACAAACGGGCTGTGGGCTCTGCGGATGCAGCGAAGATTGGGGAGCGCGACATGTACTTCGATCCCGCATCAGGCATAACGACACCCCCGGTGTACGACCGCGCAGCCCTCAGCCCCGGCCACGAGGTTCCAGGCCCCACCATAGTCGACCAGTTGGGCAGCACCACAGTCGTATACGCCGCCCAGCGCGCCGTAGTTGGTGACTACCTCAATCTGATCATTACCCCATGAGCACAGCACACGCTCGGGGTACGGCCTAGCAGTCCGTTCAGTTCCACCCAGCCTGGTTTGGAGCTTGCCTCTAGTCACTCGAAGGGCCCCTCATCCTCCGAAGTGCGACGTTTTGATTAACGTCACCCTGAGCGAAGCATAGCGCGGTAATTGACCTCATCCTGAGCACTAGCGCACCAGCGACACAAACCAACGCCAAGCGGCAGCACTCGACCGTGTGAAGGCCTAGTCCGCCCCCTGCTGAAGCTCGTAAAGCTTGTTCAACGCCTCTATCGGAGTCAGCATGTTTAGATCTAGTTGACGCAGTGCATCCAGAATCGGAGACGGCTTCACCGTGGGTGCGCCGAAGAAGTCGAGCTGCTGGTCGTCGAGCGCGCCAGTGACCGCTTTCGACGGTTTTCCCTTGGCGGCGTGGCGACCATTAGCCGCCTCGCCCTGCTCATGCCCGGCCAGCAACTCCCAAGCCCGTGTCACCACCGGTCGAGGCAGCCCTGCCAGTTGCGCCACGTGCACACCATAGCTGCGGTCGGCCCCGCCTGGCACAATCCGGTGCAGAAAGACCACATCACCGTCATCGTCAGCCACTGCAACCGAGTAGTTCGCCACGCGTGGCAGGCGATCCGCGAGTTCAGTCAGCTCGTGGTAATGGGTAGCGAACAGCGTCCGGCAGCCCAGGTGTGAATCGTTATGGATGTGCTCTGCCACCGCCTGCGCAATCGACAATCCATCGTAGGTGGACGTCCCGCGGCCTATCTCATCGAGCACCACCAGCGAACGTGGTGTGGCGTGGTGAAGAATCGCCGCAGTCTCCACCATCTCCACCATGAACGTCGACTGCCCAGCGGCGAGGTCGTCCTGGAGGCCAACGCGGGTGAAGATACGGTCCACGAGCCCAACGTGGCACTCGTCGGCGGGCACGAAGCTGCCGACCTGCGCCATGAGCACGATCAGTGCCACCTGCCGTAGGTACGTTGACTTGCCTGCCATGTTCGGGCCCGTAAGCATAATCAGCTGATCGCCGTCCGTCGCCATGTCCAAGTCGTTGGCGATGAACGAGCCCGACGGCAGCATGCGCTCGACGACTGGATGCCGTCCGTTCTTGATATGCAGTACCGCGCCCTCATCCAGCGTGGGTCTTACGTAGCCGTTGACCACTGCCGCCTCACCCAACGATGCGAACGCGTCCACAGCGGCGATCGCAGCAGCCGCCTGCGTGATCCGCTCCGTGTCGTCGGCGATCTGGCGACACACTTGTCGGTACAGAGCCGCTTCCAGCTCCTCCATGCGTTCGCCCGCGTTCAGCACCAAGCTCTCGTACTCCTTCAATTCAGGCGTGAAGAAGCGCTCGGCATTCACCAACGTCTGGCGCCTGACATAATTCTCAGGCACGTTGTTGAGATTCGACCTAGTGATCTCCAAGTAATACCCGAACACTCGGTTGTAGCCCACCTTCAGGTTGGCAATCCCAGAACGTTCGCGCTCGCGGCGCTCTAGGCCCGCAATGTACGTACGCGCGTCCTGCGACGCCGAGCGAAGCTCATCGAGCTCCTTCGAGAAACCCTCCCGAACGACCTTCCCGCCACCGACGTCACCCTGCGGATCCTCGGCGATAGCGTCTGACACCAGCGCGACGATCTCGCCGCACGGGTCGAGGCCCGCCGAGAGCCAACCGACAGCGCCGCCTTCAGCGTCTTCCGACAGCAGTTCGCGCAGTGTGGGCACCTGCTCCAGCGACCGGCGCAGGCCAACGACCTCGCGGGGGATGGCGGCGCCACCGCCGATGCGATGCAACACCCGCTCGACATCGGAAACGTGCTTCAAGGCGTCCCTTACCTGCTGACGGCGCACGCCGCTGTCCTTCATCCAGCCCACGGCGTCCTGCCGCAGTGTCAGCTCGTCGAGGTCGAGCAGCGGTTGCCCGACCCAGCGGCGCAGCAGCCGCGCGCCCATCGGCGTCTCGGTCTGGTCCAGTACCCGCAACAGCGAGTTATCGGGGGTGCCCTGCCGACCGCCCTCGAACAGCTCCAGATTCCGTCGCGTCTGCGGGTCCAACGCCATGAACGCGTCGGTGGCATAGGTCCGCAGGCCCGTAAGCAGCGGTAGCGCGCTCTTGTAAGTGTCGCCCAGATAATCCAACACCGCAGCAGCGGCGGAGATAGCCAGGGGCAGCTTGTCGCAACCGAAAGCTTCGAGACTCGTGGCCCCGAAGTGCTCCAGCAACCGGCGATGCGCATTCGCCGGGGCGTACCAAGCGTCAGGCACCGGAGTAACGATGAACTCGCCACGATCGTCACGGACGTGCTGTGCAGTGTCACCAGACACCGGCACGAGCACCTCGGACGGCCCCAAACGCGCGATCTCCTGGGGCAACGCCGCCAGGCCGATCTGCGTCACGCCGAACTCGCCCGTGGTCACGTCCACATAGGCGATGCCTGCCTCGATCTCGTTGGTCGCCACGGCGGTCAGGTAATTGTTAGTGCCCTGCTCCAGCAGGTTGGGTTCGATCACCGTGCCAGGTGTGACCACCCGCACCACGTCCCGATCCACTAGTCGCTTGCCGTCGGGCACCGACGTCTGCTCGCAGATGGCCACGCGATGGCCCTTGCGAATCAAGCGTGCGAGGTAACCGTCTAGAGCGTGGTATGGGATGCCCGCCAGAGGGACGATCTCCCCTTGCCCCATGTCGCGCTGAGTCAGCACGATCTCCATATCGCGGGCGACAATCCGGGCGTCTTCATCGAACGTTTCGTAGAAGTCACCCATACGGAAAAGAAGGAGTGCATCAGGATGACGCGCCTTCATCTCCAAGTACTGCGTGCGA
>Ga0209501_10004946_pt1 | contig 12534 bp, 8 predicted proteins | sample ArcticOcean_MG_C_4_FD_187434 | JGI IMG/M metagenome (GOLD analysis project Ga0209501, IMG submission 187434) | Marine microbial communities from western Arctic Ocean - ArcticOcean_MG_CB4_134 (SPAdes) (version 2) | ecosystem: Environmental > Aquatic > Marine > Oceanic | place: Arctic Ocean...
AGGTAATCCTGCTGAATTTATTGTTCCTGAATTTATTGCACTACCTGCTACTGCCGCAACATTAAATGTTCCATATCCGACAATATCTATAATATCTCCTACAGTAGCACCTGCCGCTAAAACTACAGAAGTACCTGAAGTAATATTAACATCTGCCGCAGATAATCTTATGCCATTTAAATACGTGTCCGCAAATCCTGCATCAAAAGCCAAAACATTTCCTGCTGTGTCTGAACCTGTAAATGTTGTTTGAGCCGCAGTTGCAGTATAATTATATCTCGCCGACGTGCCATTAACTGTAGAACCTGCCGCCGCCCAACCTGAAGATTTGTAAACCTTAAGTTCATTGGCACTTGTGTCAAAATATAAATCTCCCACATCTAAACTAGAAGCGGGTGCTGAACTTGAAATTCTGTATCTATCTGCAAAAGAATTAACTCCTGCAATATTTGTAGCAACAGTATCAATATTCGTAATTGCTCCTGCTACAGAAGTAATATTTGAATTTGCTCCTGCTACAGTATTAATATTTGCTGAATTAGAATTTACTGTACTAATTGCAGAACTTAAACCTGCTACTGTTGTTACGTTTGCTGAAATTCCTGCAACAGTCGTAACATTAGCTGAAATTCCTGCTAAAGTATTTATGTTTGCTATTGCTAGACCAACTGTATTAACATTTGCTATATTAGTTGCAACTGTATCAATTTCTGAAGTTGCTTCGTTTAAATCATCTGCAACTGTTTCTACTTCTGAAACTGCTTCTGCTAAATCATTAGCTACTGCAATTACTTTTGTAATATCAGTTGCTACTGTATTAACTGAACCAATAGAACCTGCTACTAAATTAATATTTGAAGCATTACTAACAGCAGAATTTATATTACTAGAATTAGTATTTACTGCGTTAATGTTTGAAATATTAGAATTAATTGTAGTTAAAGCTGTTTTGTTTGCAGTAGTAAGCCAAGTGTTTTCTACATAATTCTTTGTAGTAACATCTTGTGCTGATGTTGGGTCTGCAATTAAAGTTAATCTTTTACTTTGTCCGTCCCATACATCTGCATTAGTTAATGCTATATGTGACTGACCATCATCTTTTGTTTCTTGTGCTATATAAAAGTTTTGGTCTGCTGATTGGTCTAAATCTGCTTCTGTTAAAACTGAACCATCTGTAAAATCTACTAGTCTTGTTGTATCTGGTGTAATTCTTTTAATTGTAATTACTACACTGGCACTAGGAGCTGTTGTAAATGTAAGTGTACTTCCTGATACTGTAAATGCTGTTGTGTTTACATTATCTAGGTAGGCGTAAATATGTGAAGTAGCTATATAAGTAAATGGTATGGCGTATCCAGTTGTACTTGCATTTCCTGTATAGGTAACTCTTGCTAAATAACTCATTAATTATAATTCCTTAAAATCTGTAATTTTTCTTTTAAAGATTTATCGGTTCTGTTCTCCTGTGTGACTGCGTTTTTATTGATTGTTTGTTTAGCAATATCTATTGTTAAACTTCTTTTTTTATCATCTACATGCTTGAATAAAGCCCACTCTTGTCTGAATTGAGTTTCAGCTTTGGTTTTATACTTTGCATAAATTTCTTGTATTCTTATATATTTTCCACCTGCATCATTAATAGTTTTGTCTGTTTTTAATGGCTCGGTTAATCCTTTGTATCCATCTGATTGAATTTCTTTCTCTAATTTTTGTTCTAAAGTCATCTCCTCAATTTTAACTGTACTTAATAAAAAGTTTAATCTGTAATAAGCTGAGTTCTTTTTGTGTTTGTATTTAGTGTAATCAACATTATTTTGATATTTCTTTAAAACTTGTGGTGCTTTACCTAATCTCAAAACTTCTTCAGCAACTATTTTATCTTTTTCTAAAGGTGTTGCTGTTATTGGACTAATCATATTATTAAATAATCTTTCAAAATCTCCCTCTGGGTTCTTGTGTGCTTTACCCATAAAGTTAAATCGAGGTTCTGTAGGTTGCCCTAGTCCACTTCTATTTCTGACCATCTCTAAAAATTCTGTTGCATCTCTTAAATATGGGTCATTAACAATTTTAGATAAAATATTTGGGTAATAACTTGCTATTTTATTATTAAAATATCTTTTAACTGCTTTTTCATCTTGACTATATAAAGCGTCAACAATTTCGTGAACTGTTTGTAAATAAGTTTTACTTAATAAATTATCTCTAGTTGCTCTAAATACTGCTTTACTTGCAATAGCACTTTTATCTAATAGTGATAAAGGATTATTTTCTGATTGATTAAATAAAAACATTTGCATGTCTGCACCTAATCTTTCAATTTCATCTTGTGTTAATTTTTGATAGTTTGTAGAAATATCTGCAACTAAACCAAAGAAAGCACCATAAGGGTCTAATCTTCCAAAAGGAATTTGAACTCCATTAACTATAAAAGAATAAGGTTTAAAGTTTAATTCTGATTTTTTAAATCTCATTAATTGTGCATCTTTAAATTTGTCTAACATGACACCCTTGTCATCAACTTTGTTTGTTGAAGATTGTAAAATTCCCATTCTCTCAAAGATATAAGCTGAACTAAATAACATTGTTCCCATTGCCATTTGTCCTCTTGCTTTTACAATCATTGCAGGGTCATTCGTCATACCTAATAGATGTTTCATTCTGTACGTCAAAGCGATAGGACTTCTGTCTACTACTGATTTAGCTAATTGAAATGGTGTTCTGATAAATGGAAACAGTTGTTTTAAAACTGGATATTCATTTACTGCTTCTTGAAACTTTTTAGTGAAACCTGTTAATTCGTTTGTGTAAGTAGCTTCTCTTGCGTAAAGTAATGCTTCATCATTTAATCCTCTACCAAACTCATCAAAATTTGCATTAAAATATTCATTAGCAAACTTGCTTAATTCTTTACCTTTTAAACCTTGTTCTTGTCCTTTTCTAAATGCTATTGCATTTAGTTTAGAACGATAATTAACTTGTTTAAATACTTCGTCTCCTGCGTTCAAAGCTCTTGATGGAGAACGAACTACAGTTCCGAATGTACCTGTACCAGTAGCTCTATTAGTTCCAGTATCAATTTTAGACATTCCCTCAGAACCCTCTAAGATTAATTCTCCTCGTCTAAATGCTTTACCACCCATTCTTAACGCATCTCTCATATAGGTAAATAAACCTACAAATGTTGAACCTGCTTCTTGTGATAATTGATTATATTTTGCTACTCTACCTATGTCGTCTCCTGATAAAAATGCAGATATTCTAGCACCCATTTTGTCTTCTATAGGTTTAGCCAAAGCTGTAATTGCATTACCAACAAGATTAACTGCTTGTGTTTTAGGACTAGATAAAAGTGCATTAATCCAAATCTCGTTGAATACTTCCCAAGTTTGATTTTTTGCTACAAAGTCTAAAATTTGTCTTGTTATATCAGGTCTGTCTAAGTCAGTTAATTTTTGCATTAACTTTTCTCTAGAACCTTTTATTTCTTTACCATCAAAGGTTTTACCAAATTCTTCAAATTCTCTTAAAGCATATTCTAAATTATCAGAAACTATTTTGTTTCGTGTAAACTCTTTTGTAGTAATACCTAGTGTTCTAAAATTACCACCAGTCATTGAACCATAATTCATTTTGTTCTTCATCATGCCTAAGATGTAGTTCAAAGTTTCATCAACATCTTTTTGAGTTCTAGTTCCTACTCCCATTTTAACTTGTCTTTGGAAAGCAGGTAATGCTTTAATTAATGAACGAAGCATCATTTCATGTGCATAAATTAAAGGAGATACATTTTTTGTATTTTTACTTAATTTATTAAAGTCATTGTAAATTTTGTTTAAATCTCCACCATAATCTTTAACGGCTTTTCTTTTGATTACTTCATCACTAAAATCTGCACTAACATTTTTAAAATTCTTATATACAGCTTCGTGCATAGCCTTAACTGTTTGAATGAAACTTTTGGTTACAATTCCACTTTCCATAACATCTATGTTTAAAAAGTTATGTGGAATACTAAATGCTTCTTCAGCACTTAGTTCGCCTTTTTTCCATCTTTCGTAATTTATATTTAAGTCTGTACTTGAAATTTTGTTATAAAGAATAATTCTTTTTTCGAGTGATATTTTTGGTTTAGGTTTAACATTAGGGTCAACAGCTTCACTTAATATTCGCATCTTATCTGAAATAGTAGGTGCGTTATCTAAAAGTTCTTTTGCTTTAATAATTCTTTCTTGTGCTTGTTCTATAATTTTAACATCATGGTCAATAAGTTTTTTATCTATGCTTTTACCTAACGCATTTTTTGTAACTCTTAAACCTGCCAAGATAACATCAGCAAACCCACCAATACCTGCACCCTCTATAGTGTTCTTCATTCTGTTCTGCCACCAAGTGTCATTAGGGTCTGATTGTAAATAACCTAACCAAGTGTCTGCCATTTCTGGAGAGTATTCGACAACCATGTCTGTCAGTCTTCCTGATAATTCGTCAAAGCCTATAAAATCTGCTATTGCACCTTGTCCTGTAGCTTTTCCAAATTTTTCTCCGTAAGTAACTGCTGTGCCAACTTTTGCGGCTTTTAAAATCTTTCCACCTGTAATCCAACCAAGTACAAATTGAAGTCCACCCTCAACAAAACTTGCAGTTAAGGTTTCAGTATTGTCGTCAGAATTAATTTTGTCTGGGTCGTAAAAGAAACCTTTAATCTTGCTGTAATCTTTTTTACCTATGTTTCCTGTAATTGGAGCAATAATACCTTTAACATTTCCTAGTTTGATTGCTTCATCATAAGGAATATATTCCATCAGACCATTTGATGCTTCGTTACCATATCTGAAGCCACCTAAATTAGTCTTTTCTCCTAAAGTGTCCCCTAATCCCTCTACAAGACTACTTGAACTATTTAGGAACTTTCTTGATGCTTCATATGGTGCAACTACTCCAACATCATATAACCAACTAGATTTTGAACCCTCTGGTCTCCAGTTCGTAAGTGAACCTGCTTGTTCAACATTAGCTTCTGCCTTTTCAGTTTCTTCTTTCTGAAATGTTGGACTATTAGTAATGTTGTTAATTATTTCCTGTTTTTCTTCTTCAGTAATATTGTCATCAACATTAATAGATGTTCCGTTAGGTAAGTCTAATTGCATTATTTAATATTGTTCTCCTCTCTAAAATTTTCTTTAGTCTTCTTCCATTTGCTTTGAAAATCTGCTGAGTTAAGTTTCTTTAGGTCTACTGTCATGTCAGCAATGTTCTGTGCTGTAACATTTGGTTGGTTTTTTAAATCTTCACTAATTTTATTTGTTTTTTCTTTTAAAAGTTCTAATGAAGATTTACCTGTAAATTCAAATTGTCCTTTACCAAATAAAGAACCAAATTCATTAGTTTTCTTAAGTAAAGTTATTTCTTTATCAAATTCAGCATTAAAATCATTTATTTTTTTGAGTTCTCCTATCTTACCTGCGTATGCAGGGAAGTCTTCATGTGCAACTAACCAAGCTAAAAGTTTTTCTCTTAAATAAGCTCTAGCTGTAATTGCTTGTGTTACATCTCCACCCAATTTTCCTGAAGCAATAGTTTTCTCAAAAGCATCAAACATTCCTGAAATATAATAACTATCAAAATAAGTATTACCCTCTAGTTGTTGTGCGTTAGGAATTACAGTTGCTTTGTAAGACTGGAAAGTTCCCCTTGTTAAATCGTCTTCTTGATATGCTTTGTAAGCTAAATCTGACGCTTCTTTAAATTCATTATTTTTAAGATGTTTTTCTATTTGTTTAAGAACGTCTGGGGCATCTTTATTGCCACCCATATATTTTAAACTTTCTCGATATTTTTCTCCTGCAATTCTTTCAGCGTCAGTTCTTGATTTGTCATTAACCCATTGAGTTATACTAAAATCAGGATTTTCATTTTTAGATATTTCTAAAAAGTTATAAGTGTCTACAGCAACTTTTTTGTCTTTGACTGCTTCAAACTTAACGATTTCATTTAACTTTTCATTTTGTTTTTCAATAAGTAAATCTGTTAATTCTTGTTTTTTATTTTTAATTCTTCCTATGTCTGCAATAGTATCAGTGCCACCAATTAATAATTCAGGAACATTTTGAATTACTTGTAAAGCAAATTCATAATCATCTGTTGAAGTTACATAAAGTTCTATACCATCAAATATTGTATCAATACTTGCTCCACCATCTCCTGTAGTGTCTAAAAGTTCGCTAATTTCTTTTTGTAATCCCTCTGCAATTTTATCCCATTTGGTTACACCACTTTGTATTTCTGCTTCTGATAATAAGCTAGTATCAAAGTTTTTGTGTGTTTCTATTACACCAACTACTCTGTCTTTAATTTTACTATCAAAATTTTTATTAAATTCTTCCAATAAATTTTGCTTATGTTTTGCTTCTAATTGCTGTCTATAAATTGATGTTTGTCGAAAAAAACTTTTTTCTAATTCTTCAGGCTTGAAGAAGCCTAACTTCTTGTCTTTAACAAATAATCCAAGTTGCTCTTTATAAAACTTCTCAAAAGCACCCTCTGTAATATCTTTTTTAATACCACTGCTTTCATAGTTTTTTAATGCTCTCTCAGAAAACTCACTGGCAAAGGAATTAAGCGTTAAGTCCTTATATTTCTCTAGGTAATAAGGATTAGCAGTTTTATCAATTTCTCCACTTTTAACTGCATCTCTGAACTTACCTTTCATTTCATTGTAGTCTTTTAATGCTTTAGCACTTTCTGACTTCTTCATTTTAACTTCAGCACCAAGAACCATTTTAGAACCTGCACCATTAACAAAGTTATCTAATGAAGTTGTAAATTCTTTTAGACCTGCAGGTAAAGGTTTTTCCTGCGGTGTGTAAAACATGTTGAAGTCAGTTGATAAAACTTTTTGTTCTTCAGGAACAAGATTTAAGGTAGGACTTTTTCTTCCTTTACCTGAAATTAAACTATCTAATTTTGTTTTTGCCATTAAACTATAATTCCTTGTTTCCTTTTTTGTGCGTTAGTCAGTAAACCTGCGTTCTGTTTTTGAAATTCTAATGAGTAGTAAGTGTTAGCTACATTCAATGCTTGTGTAGCAAATAATAAATTTGGATTTGGTGGTGTTAAATAAGTTTGTTGGCTCTCTTGACCAAATTGAATTGCTTCTAAATTTCTTTCAAATTGAGAAACATTAATATCCATATTGGTTCTTATGGCATTTCTATAGTTACCCTCAGTTCTATAATAGTTTGCTAATAAATTATTTGTTGAACCTGAAATTGCTAATCCACCTGCATCTCCAACACCTGCAATATATTTTGCTCTAACATTTCTACTTTTTATAGTTCCTGCATAATCAGCTTTTGCTGACTTTGCTAATTCTTGTCTAATTTTTAATTGAGCTGATGAATAACGAAGTTGTGCATTTCGTTTTGCCATTTCGTTTTGTCTTTGCTGTCTAGCATATTCATTTTTTTGTTGTTGCTTAGCTTGTTTGTATTGTAAACCTGCACTAGCGACACTTACCGCTACCATTACTGCTTGGGGATTACACATTATTAATTCTTATAAACTCATAGAAAGGTTTATTTAAAACTCCGTATTGTTGTTTGTTGATAAATTTGAAACCACACCATTTTAACCATTTGATGTGTAGTGAATTTCTACAATCCACAAAGTTCCATAAAATTTTGTATTTAGTATTTAGAAAATCTATAACCTTTTTATTTTCTCTTAAAAAAGAATATTGAATATCTTTTAGTTTGTCGGTTGCTAATAACCATATTGCTCCAACATTATTACCTGCATCACTAATACCAAATATTCCTACTGGTTCATTTTTAGTATTAACAATCGTAAAAACTATCACATTTTCAATGTAACCAGTTAGTAATGCTTGGTATGGTGTTAAACCTACTGCTGATAAAATTTCTCTTTTATCTTCGTATCTTAATCTTGGTGCTAAATATTTTATATCTTTAAGAGTTGTTAATCTAAAATGACTACTCTCTTGCTGATGCAGTAACATAATAACCTTGCCAGTGTGCGTTAATAAAATTTGATGGTAAGTGGCTATTATTTTTTAACGATATAGAAAGTTTGTCATTTTCAGACTGAACTGCAAAAGTAAAATCTCCATCAGATAAATTAACTACTCCTAAAGCACCTGTACCAGTTGTTGTTCCTGTAAATGATGAAGTAGATGTACTTCTTCCTACAGGAATTACTTCTGTAGTAAAATACCCTGTATCGTTATAGGAAACATTCCAGTTTCTTATTTGTAATCTACCCTCTCTTACTGAAATTCTAGAACCTACACTGTCTGCTATTTGAATAAATTGTTGAGAAAATTGAAATGAAAATTCATATTGTTCGCCGAACCATAGATTAGAACCAGTTAAATTTCCTGCTACAACAATAGATGTACCTGATTGAGATACTATATTTATTTCCTGTCCTGCTGTATTGCTTCCACCTACACGTCCCACACATTTCATTGTATTAGTTTTTGTATAAGGAATAGTAAATGTAGTTTGGTTTGTTCCTGCGTTGTAAGCTGATGATGCACCTGTACTGTCGTCTTGAAATTTTCTATCTAAATAAGTTAAGTAAGTTGCAGAAGCATCAACTACTGCAGGAGATATATCTAAACTTTCTAAAAATACATCAGTCCCTCTTTGATTAACTATGTATAAAGTGTTTTCTATAAAATCTATGTTTAAAATCTTGTCTGTACTTGCTGTTCCAAAAGTCCATTTATGCCATGCACTTTGTAATCTTTTTCCATCTTGAACAAAATATTGATAAACATACAATTCATTTTGGTTTGCAGTATTTGAAGATAATGCAATTAAAATATTTTCATTAGTTGCAGAAGCTAATTTAAAAACTTTGTTTGGAAGATATTTTGGTATGTTACCTGTTATATCGTCTGCTGATTTTGTGTTAGTATCATCTGCTACATAAAATTCTCTAATTCCTGTATAACTACCTTTGTTAAAAGGAAAGAATACATTACTACCTGCACCAATAGGTTTACAGCTTGTTGAATTTTCATATTCTGTTGAAGTATTAATTGAAATATTTCCTGCTGTTAAAGTAGTTCCACCTGAAAGCATGAATTGTGTTTGGTCTGAAAATAATAATAAATCTTCATCAAAAGAAATTGCACTTTTTAATATTGAAACTTTTTTTGCTGTTGAAGCTACATCTATTGGGTCAGTATCTAAAGCATCTGTAACTGTTTCAGAAAAGAAATGGAAAAACTCTCCACTTCTAGACATGATAACATTTTCATCAGCAAGAAAACCTAATCTATTCCTATGAAAGAAAATATCATTTATCTTCTTACCTATAAAACTTGGGTCTGGCGAACTGTCTGTATCTCCTACTACTCTTAGTCCCCAACTTGGAGATGTGTAGTCTACACTTGAAATTGTATAAGTAGTCCCATCAACCTGTGTAAATCTAAAATTACCATCTGCTGTTCTTATTAGAACATGTGGCATCAAATCTTTATTAATAGTAGTTACTATTGCAGGTGCTACTGTTTCAGTCCAAACATCATCTGAGCTATCATATTTAACATAATAGTTATCAAATGAGTTTGATGCGTCTCCTGTAATTTCTACAAGCATGTTGTTAATTGCAGGGCTTGGTAAATCAGAAAAATTTTGAACTTTAGCTCCAACTACTTGGGAAGCATCATCTCCATAACCATCACTTGCTGAAACTGTAAGTGTTCCAGTAGATTTAATTATAGAAAAACTTGAAGTTCCTACATCTGCAAACGTAATGTTTGAGATTGTACCACAGGCACTTTTAACTCCATTTCTTATAGCTTCTGTGTCTGTGTTTGAACTTGAAAATGAGAAAGTTGTGCCATCAATAGTAATTGAATACTTTGTTGAATTAACTCCTTGTAATACTGAATAAATAGCTTGTTCTACTTTAGCTGAACTTGTTGTCGAAGCCATAGCACAAGTTTTAGTTTTGTTTAAAATATACGTATAATCAGCAACAGTAACAGCAACGAAGTCAGCTCTTGGGTCTGATGATGCTAAATAATTAACTGCATTAGTTTGCATCACTACTGTTTTAGTAGCTCCTGTTATTGTTTTAACTTGTATTGCTCCATTAGTAATAATTACAATATACCTTTCAATAATATCTCGATTGATTGTATGAATGTAAGCATTGTTTAATGCTGAAGTAGATATAGTTGCTAAATAATTTGTTGGTGGTCTTTTTTTTAAACCCTCAACAACTGAACTAAAACCATTTTCTTGTGATGTAGCCTGACTATTTAGTCGTAGAATTTCTGGTTGTTGTGAAATCCCTTGAACCAAATTTGGAATGGTTCTGCTAATTAGTGGCATTATCTATTGACTATGTATTTTTGTAAATCACTATCAAAAATTGTATTATCTCCAGTAGCAGTTTCAGCTTGTTTCATTACTGAGAGACTTCTTAATTCATCTTCTGAAGAAAATTTGTGTAGTGTATTTGCTCCTAAAGTTCTATCGTGAAAAACTCTAGCACTTCTAATTGTAATATATCTTCTTGCTTGTTCTGGTAAATCTGAAAAAGCTAAAAGATAAACTAAAGTATTTTCTGTAAAATCTTGTGTAAATATATTTGTATTCTTTGCTAAATTATAAAGGTAGCTTCCTCGTTGTACGACATCATAAGAAGATTTATCGTATTTATTATTTAACTCAACTCTAACAACATCAGTACCTATTGGAACTTTGTCATCAGCGTCTCTAGTTAAATCAACCATGTATTGAGTATTGAAGTGCCAACCTGCTGATTGAACTTCTCTGCTTATTTCATTTAAAATATTTTTAGCTGTTGTTCCATCTACAGGTAAAGAACCTGTTAAGGTTGATAATGGAGCTTCCCCTATCGTACTTAAAATTGTGTTGACTGCTTCTAGTTCAGTCGTTCTTGTTGTTATTGTCATTTTAGAAACACAGGCGTAGATTTCTCCACGCCCATGATTTTTTAATTAAAACTAATTATGCTGTTTTAATTGCTACTGCACTTTCAGGTCTCAGAATACCATGACCTAAGGCTAACCTTGCCGTCATAAGATTTCCAATTCTGCGCGCATCATAAGTATTTTCTAAAACTAAATCTTTTAGTTTTACTGTACCAACTGCAGATTTGTGGAATACCACACCTGCAATAGTTGCCGCATTTATATTGTATGTATTGTTTGTTCCAGTAATCGCCGCCGATTGGTCGGTGAAAGCTGTTACAGCAGTGTTAGATTTTATTATTCTAACTCCACCAATCATTACAACTTGACCTTTTGAGAAGTCTCCATTGTTGCTAGAGAAATCTCTAGAAACAAGTTTATCTACATTAGATAATTGGTAGTAAATATCTGGTGTTACTACACAATATCTGTCTGAAGATGGAACGTCTTTCTCATCTAGTGATTGAATTGCATCAAAAACTGAAGCAATCATAGATGTTGCATTTGTTTTAGCATCACTATCTGTTATTTGAAGTCCACCATTACCACCTGTTATAGTCGTTGCCGCCGCCGAAGCGAGTACAACTAATTGTAATAAATGTTGGTCAACTTTTTTAGCTAATGCTTGACCCATCTCTCTTGAATAGATTGAACGAACATCATAATGATTTTTTAGTTCATCTATTTCTCCAAGAAATGCGTGTGCTAATAGCATATCATCAATGTTGATAATTCTTTCGTTGTGCTTAACTTGCGTTCCAACGATTTCATTACCTATTGTATGATATGAACTAGCGATTGTGCCTGTAACTGGAAAGGTTGCTGATTTACCTGAACCTATTGTTCTAACAGTCGTCATACCCATCATAAGGTTTTCTCTACCAAATGAAGATAATACTTCGCCTGAAAAAACTTTCAGAAATAAATCGTTATAACCAGTTCCAGAGTTGTTTACGAGACCAAGTCTCGATACTACTGCGTTTGACATATTAATGTCTCCTCTGTTGTTGTTATTGATTTATCTAATTTTACTTTCAGCAGGAAGTTATCAGTCGTAACTGGCAACCTTAGATTTTGAATTAGCCATCTCTCTTTTAAAAAAGATGAGATTTACTTTTTGTTTTTGTAGCCATAGCCTGTTTGTTTATTTCCCCATAGCATTTGCCATGACCAAACACTAAGTTTACTTGCGTAGTGATTAATAAATACTAATATAGTTTTCATTGTTTTTCTAACTTATCTTTTAATCTAATAGCTAATGCAAACTTTCCATGTTCTTTGCATTTTTGAATTAAACATTTAAGTCTAAATATTAATGCTGTTCTACTGTTCACTGTTATCTACCTTGTGCGTTATATTTTTTATAACTTCTTTTTTCATGTTTGTTTAAATTTTTCTTATGTCTGCCAACTTTAGGTTTTGTTTTTTTCTCATAAACATTCCCAACTTTTCTTGCCATTACTTCTTCTTCATAATGTCAGCACCTTTAAGTCCATAGATTGCAGACACAACTCCAATAAATAATGCTTGATACCAGAATGGCATGTTGTTGAATAAAT
>Ga0209501_10004948_pt1 | contig 12530 bp, 12 predicted proteins | sample ArcticOcean_MG_C_4_FD_187434 | JGI IMG/M metagenome (GOLD analysis project Ga0209501, IMG submission 187434) | Marine microbial communities from western Arctic Ocean - ArcticOcean_MG_CB4_134 (SPAdes) (version 2) | ecosystem: Environmental > Aquatic > Marine > Oceanic | place: Arctic Ocean...
ACCGGTCCATCCGCTTCCATGCGAATTTCCATCGAGACTCCTTTCCCGGTCCGACTTCAACCATCAACCGGAAGGGAGTCTCGATATTTTCCCGATTCCCCAACACCCACGTTTTGGGATCACGCCCTTTGTTCTTCCAGGGTCCGGAGCAACGTCAGACACTTCAGACTGGAGAGTACACTTAGACTTGCTGTCGGAACTGACGGAAGGAACGGTAAGCCGATGCCCCGAGACGTAACCATGAAACAGCTTCGAATTGTGGCCGCTGTCTGCGCATTCAGTCTTTCCATCGCGCAGGCGAAACCAGAGGACACACTCAACCGCGCCGGCAAGCCGGGAGTGGGCTCCGTACAGATTGCCGTGTTTAGCGTAGAAGACGTTCGCGCCCGCAAGCCGATGTCGGATGAGGTGAGGCTTAAGATTGACGTTACCCGCTTACGAAAAATCCAGTGTCGATTAGAATGGCGATGTAGGGCGAAATACGCCGCTTGCAGTAAATGCTCTACAAGCAGAATAGGAAAGTTCAAATATGAAAATTGAGATTGACAAATACGTCGACTCAATCACTCGATATGCAGCAGCTCTGGCCGTGGTAGTGTGCTCGTTGGCTCGTTGGCCTTGACGCAGAGTGTTCATGCCCAGGCATCACCCTCGATAGAAAAACAGTCGCTGAAAATCCTCGGACTCGGCAACAGTTTTCTTAAGAACGCCACCAACATGCTGCCAGGAATCGTGAAGGATTCCGGACATGAACTTATTCTCGGTGTTGCTGCTCCGGGCGGGTACACGATCCAGAGACACTATGATGCCGCATTGCTTGGAGAGGCGAATCCTGAGGACCCGAAGGCGAAGCTATACGATTATAATAATCAGAAGATGACTCTGAAAGAGATGCTGACAAAGCAAAGGGGTCAGGCCTCTTTGATTTGATGATCGAGGTTGGATAGACTCCTGGCATGCCAAGATCTCCCAGAGCTGACGAAGCGGGCGGGCTTTATGACGCCCGCAATTGCGGAAACCTCCGAGCTGAAATCTTCAAGAAACAGGAGGACTATGTCGCCTTCGAGAAGATTCTCGCGGAAGCGCTCGCGATCCATCAGGTGCAACTGTTTGGCTATCTGCTGATGCCCAATCACTACCACCTCGTTTTACGCCCCTTGGTCGATGGTGAAATGAGCCGCTTCATGGGCTGGGTTAGCGGCACGCACACGATGCGATATCACGCGCACTACCACACCAGTGGCATGGGGCACGTCTATCAGCAGCGCTACAAGAGCTTTCCTGTTCAAGATGACCGTCACTTCTTTGTTGTCTGCCGCTATGTCGAACGTAACGCGCTGCGTGCAACCCTGGTCAAGCGCGCCGAGCAGTGGCAATGGAGCTCACTGTGGCGATGGATGCAGAAACCTGAACCGGAACCGAAACTACTCTCACCCTGGCCACTGCCGCGTCTTCCCAAGTGGGTTGCCCGAGTCAACGAGCCACTGACAGAGAATGAACTCAATGCGGTCCGCCTGTCCGCCAACCGCGGTCGTCCGCTTGGTGACGAAGGATGGGTCGAATCCACCGCGCGTCGACTGAATTTGGAATCCACCATGCGACCAAGAGGGCGGCCGCGCGTCAGACCCAACACGCCAAAGCAAAACAAAGAGGCCTGACCCGGGTCAGGTCTCTTTTACGTTCTCCCCTGATTTGCTGGCGAAATTGATGGAAGGAACGGTAAACCGATGCCCCGAGACATCACCCTGAAAAAGCTTCGAATTCTTACCGCCGTCTGCGCATTCAATCTTTCCTTCGCGCAGGTGAAAGCCGAGGACCAGTTTCTCGTTGATGAAGGAAAGGCTTACGCTGAAATTATAATCAGCGAATCTCCGGCGCGTTCGACGCGGTTGGCGGCGGCTGAGCTGCAAACCTACGTTTCGAAGATCTCCGGCGCGCGGTTTCCAGTCAGAGCCGAGCCTTCCGTTGATGTTCCGGTTCAGATCTACGTAGGCGAGAGCCCGCACGCGGCGAAACTCGGCGTCACCGCTGATCGTCTCGAACACGGCGCTTCCCGCATCGTTTCCGGTGAGAAGTTGCTCGCGATGATCGGCGACGACACAGATGTCACGCCGAAAGAGCCGTGAGCGTCGCAACTCAGAGCGGGGAGCAAAACTGCAGCGCGAGTGGGAAAAGGCGAGCAGGTTGCCGTCCGGCGTTCCCAATGGCGGGCTTTGCAAGTATCGCGAACGAATGCCCGAAGCGCTGGCAAATAAGGAACGCGAGTATCTCTGGCAGTTCGAGAGCGCGGTTCGTTCAATGCGGTCTGCGGCTATCTGCGTAGCCTCGGCGTGTGTTGGTACCTGCCCGGCGAACTCGGCAGGGGACATGATGGGGACGTAGCTCAAACTGTTAATGAGCTGCGGCGAAATCGATTTCGTCGGCGAACGAGCCTGTGATACGATAGCCGCATGACTCCAGAACTCACCGACGAATTGACGGCTGCTGTTGATGCCACGGGATCGGGCTTCGTGAAGTTCGTGCATCCCGGCACGTCCCGCACCTTTTTCGTTGTGGAAGGGGAGACGCATCAGCAGGCAATCGATGCCCTGCGGGAACAGCGTCGGCAGGAAGATCATGACGCGATTGCGGCTGGCATCGCTCAGATGGAAGCGGGCGAAGATATCCCGATCGATGAAGCCCGGAAACTGACTCGCGAACGACTGCTTTCCCGCCAGCAATGACATTCCGAGTCACCATCACTCCTCAGGCCCGAGGAGACATTGATCGGAATTCTGACTGGTGGGCGGTCCACCATTCCGTGGACCAGGCTCTGAAGTGGTCGGACGCAATCTACGATCAGATTGAGTCACTGGCTGAGTTTCCCGAGAGCCATGCACTCTCAGTAGAGAACGACGACTTCCCGTACGAAATTCGAGACAAACTGGTGGGCCTGGGGAGACGCCGCCGCTACCGGGCGGTCTTCGCAATTCAAGAGGACCGGGTGCTGGTTCTCGCTGTGCGAGCGGTCGAGGAAGATCGACTGGCACCGGACGATGTCGAATTTGATGCTGATGTTGAGTAGCTCAGGAGACCTCACCGCCCGTTTTGGAAGAGGCTTCACCTGGAAGAATCTCTACCGTACCGCCGTCTTCGCATTCAGTCTTTCATGGCGCAGGTGAAAGCCGAGGATCGGTTTCTCGTTGATGAAGGAAAGGCTTACGCTGAAGTTATCATCAGCGAATCTCCGGCGCGTTCGACGCGGTTGGCGGCGGCTGAGCTGCAAACCTGCGTTGCGAAGATCTCCGGCGCACGGCTTCCAATCAGAGCCCCAAAAGCCTCGCTCAGGAGCGGTTCCGTTTGGGTCTCGGCACACTCGACGCACATTCCAGCCCGCAGGAATCTCTGGAAGAGGTATGTGCCCAGCGGAAATCCAGACGCCAGTTCCCGAGAGACGCGATCATAAGCCACTTCCAGCTCTATTCGCCTTCGTTTCGGACTAACTGCGGCCCGGCGATCAATGCAGTTCGACAAGTAGATCGGTCGCAACGCTCATTTGAGTTCAAAATGTGTAGCACTCGCTTATGCGTCCAGCCCTTTGGTAGGCTACGCGCCGCAGGGCAGTCTTGAGGCGATCATACGTCAGCGAATGGAGGCGACGGCGGCGTGGCAAAGAAGAAGGCGATCTCCCGAAAAACGGCGAAGAAGAAGGCCACCGCTGCAGCGCCGCGCAAAGCTGCGAAGAAGAAGGTGGCTAAAAAGAAAGCCGCCGCTGTAGCGACGCCAAAGAAAAAAGCCGTTACGAAACCCGCCGCAAAAAAAACGACGTCGAAGAAAACGGCCACTGCGAAATCCGCCGCCAGTGAAGCGACGCCGGACAACAAGGCCGCTGCGAAATCCGTCGCAGAAAAGGCCGGGACAAAGAAGAAGGCCGTCTCCGTTAGCGAGCCACGGGTTCTTCGAACGGACGACCCGCAACTGCTCGCCGCTGTCGAGGCTGAGACGCAGAGCGTCGGCGAATGGCTGTTCGGGCATGTCGAGCACCGGCAGCCGTCGGTCTTTGAACGGCGCTGGTGGGACGACCGTATTCTGTCCTGGGCGATGGCGGACGAATCGGTCAAAGTGCAGATGTTTCGCTTTGTCGACGCGCTGCCCATGCTCCGCGATCACAAGCAGATCGCCCGGCATCTGCAGGAGTACTTCGAAGAGGTCGACGAACACCTGCCCGGAGCCGTCCGCATGGTCGTCGATCATGCCGGGCCGAATACCGTGCTTGGTCGGGCTCTGGCCCTGAATGCCCGCACGAATGCGCGACGCATGGCCCAGCGGTTTATTGCCGGACACTCGGCCGATGAAGTGCTGAAGTCGGTGACGAAACTTCGCAAACAGGGATTCGCGTTTACGCTCGACCTGCTCGGTGAGGCGGTCGTCTCAGAACCCGAAGCGATCGGCTACAAGAATTCGTATCTCGATCTGCTCTCGGAACTTGGGCCAGCGGTCAACGGCTGGAGCGAAGACCCGCTACTGGACCACGACGAGAAAGGGCCCATCCCGCGTCTCAACGTGTCGCTGAAAATGTCGGCTCTGTACAGCCAGTTCCGCCCGATCGATCCGGTGGGAACGGCCGAAGTTGTTAAGAAGAGGCTGCGGCCAATCCTGCGACGTGCTCAACGCAATTCGGCCTACGTCCACATTGACATGGAGCAGTACGCGTACAAGGACCTCACACTGCACATCTTCAAAGATGTGCTGATGGAGGACGAGTTTCGTAACTATGAGGACGTCGGCATCGTGATTCAGGCTTACATGCCCGACGCGGAACGCGATCTACTCCAGCTTCGCGAATGGGTGGCCGAACGGGGAACGCCCATCACCGTACGGCTCGTCAAGGGGGCGTACTGGGATTACGAAACAGTCATCGCCGAACAGCACGGCTGGCCAGTCCCGGTTTTCCAGAAAAAGTGGCAGTCCGACGACAGCTTTGAACGACTCAGCCGATTCCTGATGGAGAACTACCAGTCGCTGCGTCCCGCGTTCGGCAGCCACAACCTGCGAAGTCTCGCTCACGCCATCGCCTGGGGCCGGAAGCTCGACGTTCCGAAGAGGGCCTACGAAATCCAGATGCTGTACGGCATGGCCGAGGATCAGGCCCGGCTGTTTCATGAACTCGGACACCGCGTCCGCATTTACACGCCATTCGGAGAACTCATTCCCGGTATGGCGTATCTCGTTCGACGGTTGCTGGAAAACACATCCAACGACTCATTCCTCCGACACAGCCTCGCCAGGGAAACCTCGCGGGAGACACTCATGGCTAAACCATCCGCCGCCGCGGACCGTAAGACAGACGCCTCGGCCGTCGTTTCCGAAGCTGACAACAGCGACACGGCGACCACACCAGCCGTCTTTCAAAACGAACCACCATCGGACTTCAGCCAGAGCGATGTGCGCAAAGCCTTCCAGGCAGCACTCGACGATGTGGCCGAGGATCTGGGAGGCGAGTACGCCCTCATCATTGACGGGCGTCGGGTGGAGACGCGGGGACAGCTTGTCAGTCGCAATCCGTCACACCGCAGACAGGTCGTCGGTACGGTGGCATCCGCCTCGCCACAGGACGCCCTCGACGCGATTGCCGTCGCCCGGAAACGTTCCGCGGCATGGTCACAGGTCGACGTCAAATTCCGAGCCGAATACCTGACGCTCGCCGCCAGCCAGATGCGACAGCGTCGGCACGAACTGTCTGCCTGGATGGTCTACGAATGCGGCAAGCCCTGGGCCGATGCGGACGCGGATGTCGCGGAAGCCATCGACTTCTGTGAGTACTACGCTCAGCAGGCGATCGGGCTACTGGCTCCACGTGAAGTCGACATCGCTGGCGAAGAGAATACGTACTTCTACCGACCGCGGGGTGTTGCCGTGGTCATCGCGCCGTGGAATTTCCCACTGGCGATTCTGACCGGCATGACCGCGGCCGCGCTGGTTACTGGCAATACAGTGATCATGAAGCCCGCCGAACAATCGTCGGTCGTTGCCGCCAAACTGATGCAGATTTTCCAGGACATCGACCTGCCGGATGGAGTGGTCAACTACCTGCCTGGAGTCGGCGAAGAAATCGGTCCGGAACTGGTCAACAGCCCGGACGTGGACATCATCGCTTTTACGGGTTCGCGCCCTGTTGGCCTGGAAATCAACCGCGCCGCTGCAGAAACCGATCCTCGCCAGAACAAGGTCAGAAAAGTCATCGCGGAGATGGGTGGCAAGAACGCGATCATCATCGACGACGACGCGGACCTGGACGAAGCCGTCCAGGGCGTTGTGCAAAGTGCGTTCGGATACTCCGGCCAGAAGTGCTCGGCCTGTTCCCGTGCCATCGTGCTCCGCGACATTTATCCGGCATTCGCCAAACGCCTGGTGCATGCGACTCGCAGCCTGAAGATCGGTCCGGCCGAGGACTCCGGTACAACCGTCGGTCCGGTGATCGACGAGGACGCTGTCGAGCGGATCAACCGTTACATCGATATCGGCAAGCAGGAAAACCGCCTCGTCTGTGAGTACCCGCTCGATGACGAACTGTCAGACGAAGGTTTCTACATAGGCCCGCGCGTCTTTGCCGATGTCGATCCCAGCTCGCGTCTGGCACAGGAAGAAATCTTCGGCCCGGTCCTCGCAGTGATCCCGGTGGCAACGCTCGACGAAGCGATCGAAGTTGCCAATGACACGGACTACGCACTGACTGCAGGCGTTTTCAGCCGCTCCCCGGCGAATCTGAAGCGTTGCGTCGCGGAACTCGTCGCCGGCAATCTGTATCTCAACCGAGGTATCACGGGAGCACTGGTGAACCGTCAGCCATTCGGTGGCTTCCGCATGTCGGGCATCGGCACGAAGGCAGGCGGCCCCGACTACCTGTCCCAGTTCCTGCTCCCAGTCAACGTGACAGAAAACACACTACGCCGCGGCTTTGCCCCGGACACAGCCTGAACCCCAACGGTGGCAGTGACCTCAATGACTGTGACCCGCCAGGCGTGCATACGACTCTCTGGCCACTGCATGACCAAGCGACCAGCCCATCGCGACCCGCCAGTAAAGCCAACACACCTGGGCCGGCGAGTCACTGCATGCATCGGCGAACAATCCGGATCGGCATTTGTCACACTGAAGTGAACTGAATACACTTTTCGCGGACAAATGGATGTCCAAGATTTAGAGCACTTTCAGAGTTTGTATGCGGTCGTTCGCAAGATCGGCACTCCTGCTGGTGGAGACAAATACCGAAAGTGATCTGAAAGAAGTCATCGGGACGTGGCGCAGCCTGGTAGCGCGCCTGACTGGGGGTCAGGAGGTCGCAGGTTCAAATCCTGTCGTCCCGATTTTTACAACCTGTTGCTGAGCCGTTAGTTACGGTTACCTGTCGAGCCTTCGGCAGTGCAGCGAATGCCCTTCACTACACGCGTTTTACACGCGCAGTCGAAAGGTGGTCGCTGCTATGGCCAAGCCGAAGAAGACTCCGGGTTACCGTCTGCACAAGCCGAGCGGGCAAGCTTACGTTCGCATCAACGGCAAGTTTCACTACCTCGGCGAGTACGGATCCCCGGAAAGCCGAGACCGATACGACGAGCTCATTGCTGACTGGCTCGCGGGTCACGGCCCGGATCGACATTCCCTGACGATCGACGAGCTGTGCCTCCGATACTTCAAGCATGCAAAGACGCACTACCGCAAGAACGGCAAGCCGACGAGCGAGCAATCCTGCATCCAGTCGGCGTTGCGTCCGCTGATCACTCTCTTCGGTCGAACTCGCGCGGCCGAGTTCGGACCGCTCAAACTCGGTCAGTACCGCGACGACCTGATCAGTCGACGATTTGCTATCTCGACGATCCGGAAACACGTTGGCCGAGTTCGTTCGATGTTCAAGTGGGCTGCGTCACTCGAAATGGTGCATGTGTCGGTCTACCAGGCGTTGCTCACGCTTCCTGCCTTGCAGGCGGGTCGGACGGAGGCCTGGGTTCCTGATCCAGTCGAGCCAGTTCCCCGCGAGCACATCCGACGAGCCCGGCACGACGTCGTTCCCGCCGTTCGAGGCTTGATCGACTTTCAGTTGCTGACGGGGGCGCGGCCGGGGGAAGCCGTCTCACTCACGTTGCGTCAGATCGACATGAGCGGCGACGTCTGGCGATACGTGCCCGAGTCACACAAGACCGAGCACCACGGCAAGCAGCGAGTTCTCTTCATTGGCCCACGTGCTCAGGCCATCGTGCGGCTCTTCATGGATACGAGCATGGATGCGCCGGTCTTTCGGCACGCTCGCGGGCGCTACACGATTCACGGCTACCGCTGGGGAATCCGCCGATCGTGCAACCGGCAGGGAATCGAGGTCTGGAGTCCGAATCAACTGCGTCACAATGCTGCTACGGCCCTCAGACGGCGAGTCAGCATCGAGGACGTCCGCACGGTCCTCGGTCACTCATCGGCGGTTACAAGCGAAATCTACGCAGAGAAAGACATGCGGGCGGCTGCGGATGTAATGCGCCGTTTGGGCTAGACGCGCCATATTCGGGACGGGAACTCGACGTGACGAACAGCATTCGTGGGAACAATCACCGCTCGCAGTGCGGCGTACAAATCTGAACTGTTGTTGGTCTGTAAATTCGTGTGTAAGCTTGCTATCGCAGCGGCTGCGTTGCACCCCAGCATGGGCATGGAGGGCCGGGGATTGTCCTGGCCCGGAGGCCGGATAATCAAGAATCGGCAACCGAGTGTCGGGCTCGTCGGGTCAAGTGCTGACGTCTCCCAACTTCGCGTTTCTGGCGAAGCATGATGAGCATGCGGTGCGTGCCCGGAGAGATGCGGTTGACGCCCCGCGGAAGCCGAGTTGCCCGGCTACCCACCTGACATTGCGGCGCTGGAAGGCTTCACTTCGCAGGAGCGAATGCGCGACCGGCCGGGGTCGCGCGAACAGATTTGAGTCACCGTCATTCTGAAGGAATCGCACGTTGCTTACCGGTCACATCAGGAATCAGGTTGATCAGGTCTGGGATGCGTTCTGGTCCGGGGGGATTTCCAATCCTCTGTCAGTCATTGAGCAGATCACGTATCTGCTGTTCGCCCGGCGGATCGACGAGCTGCACACCGCGGAGGAAGCGCAGGCCAATCTGCTCAAGACGAAGGTCAAGAATCCGATCTTCACGAAGGCGCAGCAGCATCTGCGGTGGTCGCGGTTCAAGGATCTCGAAGCGGGCGAGATGTTTGTCGTGTTTCGCGATGAGGTCTTCCCGCTGATCAAGGATCTGCATCAGGACGAGCAGAGTGCGTATTCGCGGTTCATGAAGGATGCCGTCTTCATCGTTCCGACGCCCGGTCTGCTGGAGCGGGCCGTCACGATGATCTCTGAGATCGCGATGGACGACCGCGACACGAAGGGCGATCTGTACGAATACCTGCTCTCGAAGATCGCCCAGGCGGGAGTCAACGGGCAGTTCCGCACGCCTCGGCACATTATCCAGATGATGGTCGACCTGACCGCGCCGCAGCCGAAGGACGTCATTGCCGATCCCGCCTGCGGCACGTGCGGGTTTCTGGTCGCGGCCGGCGAGTACCTGCGGAATCATCCCAGACACAAACGGCTGTTCCAGAAGAAACCATCGCGCGACCACTTTCAGAACGGCATGTTCCACGGAGCCGACTTTGACTCGTCCATGCTCCGCATCGGTGCCATGAACATGATGCTGCACGGCATCGAGCAACCGGACATTCAGCGGATGGATTCGCTCGCGCAGGACGACGGCGGACATCTGCGCGATCGCTACACGCTGGTTCTCGCTAATCCGCCGTTCAAGGGTTCGGTGGACCTGTCCGCAGCGGCGAAGGACGTCATGTCGCTGGCCGGGATGACGGTGCCCAAAGCCGCGAAGAAACCGAAGGACACCGCCGACAACGACTCACCCACGAAGAAGAAAAAGCCGACCGGCGGCAAGACCGAGCTGTTGTTTCTGGCCTTGTTCCTGGCACAGCTCAAGCCGGGCGGGCGGTGTGCGTGCATTGTGCCGGACGGAGTGCTGTTCGGTTCGTCGAAAGCGCATCAGAAGATTCGGCAGGAACTCGTGGACGGCCACAAGCTCGACGGAGTGATCAGCATGCCGTCGGGCGTGTTCAAGCCGTACGCGGGCGTGTCGACGGCGATCCTGCTGTTCACGAAGACGAATTCCGGCGGCACGGATCACGTCTGGTTTTACGACATGGACGCCGACGGCTTTTCGCTGGACGACAAACGCGAACCGCGTCCCGAGCAGAACGACATCCCGGACATCCAGGCAAAATGGCACGCCCGCGACCCGCGGAAACAGAGCGATCGCGGCGCGAAGGACTTCTTCGTTCCGGTCGAGGAGATCCGCGAGAACAAGTACGACCTGTCGATCAACCGCTACAAAGAGATCGCCTACGAGGAAGTGCAGTACGACCCGCCGCACGTGATTCTGGACCAGCTCGAAGCGCTGGAGTCCGAGATCACCGCCGATCTGAAAACACTGCGGGGGATGCTGGGGTAATTTGAGATTTGAGATTTGAGATTCAGCAGCGGCAGCCGATTGAACGCGACATCCTGCAAACGGGAGTCAGAGATGACATCACAACTTGATCGCATCACGACCAACTCGGAAATCTGCCACGGCAAGCCGTGCATACGTGGCCTGAGATATCCCGTCACGACGTTGCTGGAACTGCTGGCGTCCGGGATGTCGCATGCGGAAATCCTGGCCGACTACCCGGACCTCGAATTGAACGATCTTCTGGCCTGCCTGGAATACGCCGCGAAGCTCAGCGAAGTGAAGAGCGTGGAAAGGACCGTGGCGTGAAATTCCTGATCGACGCCCAGCTTCCGCGACGACTGGCTCTGCAGCTTTGCGGACTCGGCCACGACGCGATTCACACGCTCGATCTGCCCACCGGGAACAGGACTTCAGATCAGGAGCTGATCGAACTGGCGACGCGCGACGATCGCGTTGCCGTCACAAAAGACCGTGATTTTGTGGACTCGTTCATTCTGCGACGTGAGCCACCGCGTCTGTTGTGGATCACGACCGGCAATGTGGCAAACGATGCGCTGTTAAATCTGGTCGTGTCGCACCTGCCGCGACTGGAAACGATCTTTGAGTCGGCTGCATTCGTCGAATTGAACACTGAGACGATGATTGTGCATTCGTAAGCGTGGACTGGATTTTGAACTATGCCGCTGCAGCGAGACCTGACCGGGATGGAGCAGAAACGCCTGATCCGCCGGACGGGCGAAACCAACAACGTGCAGTACGAGGCGATCGAGTCGGATGAATAACTTGCGACAAACTTGCGACACAGCCCGCACGCGCCGGGCGAGCGAGGTGATGTCTGGTCACTTCGCCGAGGTTGTCGACCCGCCTGCCGCGTTGGACGCGGAGATCACCGGCGACCTGGAAACGCTGCAGGATGCCGGGATGAATCTGAGTTTTGAGCTGCGTGCCGCGAGACGTCCGCGTTTGGGATTCCCGCTGAGATTTGAGATTCAGGATTTGAAATCTCAGATGTGGGGAGACGTGACATGACCGTTGCACTTGCGCTCGGCAGCACTGCGCTAACGACACCCAAAGGCTGGCAACTAACTACGGTTGGCGCGCTGGCGGATCAGAATTCTGGCGAGGTACAGACGGGGCCGTTCGGTAGCCAGTTACATTCTTACGATTATTCGACGGGCGGAACGCCAGTGGTGATGCCGCAAGATCTCGTCGGCGGAAAAGTCTCGATCCGAAATGTTGCCCGCGTCTCTTCGGATCACGTTTCGCGTCTTTCGCGACATCAAGTCGCCGTCGACGACATCCTTTATAGCCGTCGAGGCGACGTTACGCGTTTTGCAATTATGACCGGTCGTGAAGAAGGCTGGCTGTGCGGCACCGGGTGCATGAGGATCCGTCTCAATTCGTCGGACATCTGCCCGCGTTATTTGTCGCACTATTTGCGACATCGGACCGTTTGCGATTGGCTGGAATTCCAAGCCAAGGGCGCAACGATGCCTAACCTGAATACCACGATTCTTCGGGCATTGCCTTTGTTGATGCCGCCGTTGTCAGAGCAGAAGCGGATCGCGGGGATTCTGGACCAGGCGGACGGGTTGCGTCGGAAGCGTCAGCAAGCCCTGGCCCTGACCGACCAGTTCCTCCGCTCCACCTTCCTCGACCTCTTCGGAGACCCCGTCACCAACCCAAAACAATGGCCGGTTGTTTGCTTGAACGATCTCTTCGTTGAAATGAAGTACGGCACGTCGACCAAGTGCACGGAGTCGCGCGATGGCGACGCTTTGCCGGTCCTCCGAATTCCCAACGTCGTCGGCGGTCAAGTGAACCGAGAGAACCTGCGATTTGCGTCACTGCCAAATAATGAAACCGCGAAACTGCGATTGAAAGTGGGTGACATGCTGTTTGTTCGAACTAACGGCAATCCTGATTACATCGGGCGGTGTGCAGTGTTCGACGGTGGCGACGCGACACTGTTCGCTTCTTATTTGATCCGTGCTCGCATCGGAAAAGATG
>Ga0209501_10004952_pt1 | contig 12521 bp, 18 predicted proteins | sample ArcticOcean_MG_C_4_FD_187434 | JGI IMG/M metagenome (GOLD analysis project Ga0209501, IMG submission 187434) | Marine microbial communities from western Arctic Ocean - ArcticOcean_MG_CB4_134 (SPAdes) (version 2) | ecosystem: Environmental > Aquatic > Marine > Oceanic | place: Arctic Ocean...
CAGATACGTCACACTGAACTGCCCGTAAGTCAAACGTTCACCGGGATGGTGGATAATCGAAAATGGATTGGTCTGCAATGCGACGCCGCCGGTGACGGTCGGCGATGTCACGCTCCGAACAAAGAACGTCAGATCCGGCAACCGTTCCAGAGAGAATCGATAGTGATTCCCATACAGCGTATTGGTCGCCTGGTGCGTTCGCGTTGGTTCGTAATCCTGCTCGGTTTCCATATGAGATATTTAGGTGCGCCTAAATATATGTAACCTTTCTTATAGGAGCGTGAAATGGCATCAAAGTTCAATAAGGGTGACGTGTCTGAGGGTATTCTTGCCGCGGCAATCACTGCCCGATTCGTGTCAAAAACCAAATCCATAACGCGCAACGATGTTGAGAGCATTATCAAGAAGCTGAAGCCCTACACGGCCGGCGCGAAAGGAACAACGTCCGCCACAGAATTCGCCTCAGCGAATCTCAAGAAGAGTGTGGTTGATACCGTTGTCTGCTTTGTCAATCTTGCTGAGGTCAACATGAAGGCATTTCTTGCTGCGGGAACATACAAAGATGCGGATGTGATCAAACTCGTCAATGCCTCGGTGGTGTATGCCAATGGGCCACATGTGTGCGCGTGGGCTAACATGATGTACGAAAATAACCAAAAGAACAAAATCGAAGTCAGGTCTGAAGGACTACTTGATCAGTCCGGCACAAAGGTGGATCTTCGTGTTGTGATCGACGGAAAGCGAACGGGTGTTGGCATCAGTCTTAAAGTCGGTGATGTGAAGCAATTTGGTCAAGTGGGTGGGGCGTCGGTGGAGACTATGGAAGAATTCTTCGGCTCCCTTGGCGTTAAGTTTGACGCAAGTTTTAAGACGAAATTTGACAAATTTGTATCAGAGAAGAAGCCCGTTGAGGCGTTGACACTCGCGTATACTGTAGCTCACACGCAACTGAACAAACTACAACCAAAGAGACTCAGAAGCAATCTGTCCGCATTTATGAAGTTTCATGCCACCCGAAATGAAGAGAATGTCATTCTCCTGCAATTGAATAAGGGGCAGGCAACCGTGTATATGTTTGAAGCCTTGGAAGAGAAGTTGGTAGGTGTGCCGATGCTTGTTGAATATAAAATGGCCACAACACAGGTTATTGCCGGCGCCAAACTCCCACAACTTCTCATCTACGGGGGTGATAAGATAGGACCCAAGAACTTGATATTACAACTGCGCGTTAAACTTGAGGGCAACCGAGTTAATAGCAAAGGAAAGACAGTTGGATTGACCGTACGCAATTATGTGGAGAAGGGCGCCCTAACCACAGAGTTAATTGCGGGTCACTAAATATCAACATGCCTCATAAACCTCTTCCCCACACCAAGCAGACGGCGACATCCGCCGACCTCGAATGGGGCACCGACTCGCTTTCGCGTATCTACAAAGCGGCGACGCCCGGGCAGGAAGACGCTGTCGGGGAAGCGTTTGGTGTCACGAAGTCGTTCCTCGCAGAGTTGGGCGATCGCCCCTATCCTTGGAGCATGAAAGTATACCGAGATCGTCGTTTCGGCGCCGATGCCTATCGGGCACAGTTCTCGATACCAGGAACCAAACTATTCTATTGGGCGACGATGTGGGCCACGAAAATGTCGGGGTCTATAGACCACGACGGGCTGCCGGATTTTCTTCCTTCGGAGCCAATAGAATATGAGTTTGGATTTAGTCGGGGCAACAACGATCGGCTCCCAGGCAACACTGATATTATCGGCAACACAGGCATTGAGATTCCTGTGTTTGCAACAGTGGTTGACATTTTCAAAGCGATGGTCAAACAGGCGAAGCCGCTTAAAGTTGTATATACCGCGAAAGGTGTGTCAAGACAACGCCTCTATTCGCGGCTCACAAGAATGATACAGCGCGTTATTCCTGGCTACAAAGGATTTGAGGTGAAGCCGGGGGCGTATGAAATCCGCAGCAACCGATACGTTCCCGAGGAACACACTATGTCCATTCCAACATTCAGAGAGTATCTCTACGAGAGTAACGACGCCACACCCCCACTGGTCACCGACGTTCCTCCACCCGAGATGGAAGCATGGATGCGGGAGAATAAAGCGTCCTACGTCAAGCAGCACGGTGAGGAGACGGGAATGGTAAGGCTGACGGCCGCGGCGTGGGACATCCACAACCGGGAGAAGGCAAAGCAAGACTCCTCGATGGAACCCACACCATAAAGCATCCCACAAATAAAAACGCCCCAACGATGTTCTGTTGGGGCGGCATACCGGCTATCTCCTTCTTCTTTGTTAGTTCGATACAAACGTCTTGCTGACACCAAACACCACGGTGAATCCTGAAGTCGGCATGCCGTTTCCATTAGACAGTCCAGAGAGTACCGAATCGTTCAGAATCCCTGAGATTGTGAAGTCAAGTTCCGCCGCGGAAAATCCGTACCCGACTTCTCCATAGCCTCCACTAAAATCATTCCCAAAAGTTCCGTATGTCGCGTAGACGCCCTCGTGCGCCGCTGTCACGCCAGTGAACCAATAGTCCTGAGTTCCCGCGCCGAAGTTGTCGTATTGTCCAAACGAAAACTCAAGGCTCAACGGACCGTATCCCGCACCGAGATTGACCTCCTTGTACGTGTCATCAAACTGACCCGTGTATAGATACGCGGTCCCACCGGCGCTCAGACTGAGCCCCGACACGTCGAATTCGGCACTGCCGTATACGTCGATCTCACCACCATCGCCAACATCCGCAAGCCATGTTCCGAAAGACACGGCACCAAAACCAATGTCCGCCCCCGCGCTTGCAGATGATGTCTTCTGTGAAATTCCACGAAAGAAATAATGGCTCACATAGCCTGCATTGGCAGATACTTCGATCTCTTGGGCATCGGCTCTGACAGGCGCAAGCAACGCGAGCGCCATGATGGCCATTCCGATCTTCTTCATTGATTTTCTGTGCGTCAAAGACATAATTATTTTTCCATTGGGTTGTGAGATAGTGATGTGCCGGCATGCGTACGTCTGCCATGCCGGCACATCGTGTCGCCTGGTGTACGATACCCTATCGGGCCTTAGTCTTCATCAATCACACTCGCAAAGAATTTCTTCACATCATCCTCTTCATCGTCGACCTCGACCGCTTTTGGCCTGGGTGCCGCAACGGTCTTGGTTACTCGTGCTTCGGCCGCTTTCGCCACCGGCGCGGGAGTTGGAATAGGGAGTCGAGATTCGCGTTCGATAACCTCTCCCGCCGTGAACCTGTCTTCAACATCTCCCCCGAGCGCCCGTTGGAATTTCTTTCCAAGTTCCTCGAAGTTTTTGAACTGGTCCTCCTTAATGAATTCCGACAACGAAAATTCTTCTTCCCACGTTTTCTCCTTCTGGGCATCGTCTCCTGTAAAGAGTTCGGAGGGGTCTGTGAATTCAGCTTTATCGTAGTTCTGATAACCCGCAACCTTCTGCGCCTTCAGCTTAAAATCACAACCCTCCCACAAATCAAAGGGGTTGGCGGGTTGTTGGTCTGGAAACTGTGGTTCCAGCAGTTCCATCACCTTGTCGTGGATTTTCTTTCCATACTTATATAGGAATGTCTTGCCGTTGTTCTCGGGGCGCGCAGGGTCTTCAAGAATCAGAATGTTGCTGATATACGTCAGCTTACGCTTTCGTGACCGCGCCACTTCCTTGTCGCTTTCTACCCCAGAATTCCAGAGACGATTGTTCTCCTTACAAACTGGGCAGGGGCGCCCATCGAGCGTCGTCGGGCAGTTCTCGATGAACCACGAACCCGCCGGTCCTTGAAAGCCGTGTGACCACAACTTCGCCCACGGAATGTCCTCGTCCTTCGGCGCCGGAAGGAACCGCAGCTTGGCATAACCGATGCCCGTCTTGGGGTCAACGATCAGCTTCCAGAAGCGTTCGTCAGCACCCTTCTGCGGCGAGTTGGTCTTCTTTACTTCGTCGGCGAGTTTGGTGAGGAGGGTCTTGCGGGAATTGCGTAACGTCGTGAAATTCGTGGCCATAGTATTGGCACTCCTTGTATGATTGAACGATGGATTAGGAATATTTAATAATAAACCGACGTAAGTATAACACGTATATTTAGACTATGCAAACAACTGTGGTTCCTCCTGACGAGGCGTCATTGACAGCCCCTGATATGATGCCCAGAACATTTTGGACAGCTTGTGAGTGTATTGCCTCCACGCGGGGCGTTGCCAGTTAAGCAGTTGATCGGCTTTTCGCAAGCGAGTCAACCACGGCCGCACTCCGAAGGTGCTGCCTTTTGGTTCGCGCTGTTCCCAATACTGCGCCCAATGATACCCGTGCGCACTCTGTGGAATGAGTAGCAGCACACAGGCCAGGTCAATCATCAGTTCTCGACTGATGAGCCCTTCGATACAGGACGGCAATGATGCGCGATGTTCATCAAGAAATGTTCCGTAGAGCCACTCGTCAACGAGCGCGGGTGAGAGATGCCGACGTAACGCATAGAGTTCATTGCCGAGTGTTGACGTGCCGTTCTCTGCGCGGGACGCAAACGTCATACCATCCTGTAGAATATTCGGTGCCACAACATCCGCAATATAGGCCTTCGGTTTGAAGAAGTAGGTCAACAACAGCGTCGCGTGAATTTGTGTATCCGACAGCTTCGTTGACAACCGATAATAAAACTGGCGATCGCGTTGCTTGATGAGGGGCGGCGTCGAGACGCGCCCTTTGTATTTCACAAAATCATATCCCTCCGTCGAGAAGTAGAGGCGATAGGACTTCGCGTACATGAAGACCTGTTCTGGAGTCATCGTGTACGCCTCAGAGGGGCAACTGTTCAAATTTCGGGATGAAGTGCAGCCGTGCGGCATCGTTGGCGAGTTCGCCGCGAATCTTATCGCCGAGCCGACCAGCGATAAGCTGGGGCTCAATACTATTTTCTGTGCAGTAGTATATCACGGCGTCGAGGTATGTCATCCGCTTGGTCACGACCAGGCGTTCAATGGCCTGCGCAAGTTTTTCCACATCCGTGTCTTGGGGGAGTGCTGATGTCGTCATGATGTTATCAAAATCAAAAAGAGGTGCTGGTTTCTGTTGCCAAGATTTCCAGCGTCTCCGATAGCCCTGTTACCAGGATATCAATTTGCAACCTTTTAGGCTGCGATTTCGAACTGGTTATCAGTTCTGTTTTGTCTCTATTTTACGACAGCGACTTGTCGATAGCCTCCCCGCGTCCATACAATCTCCGTCGAAACTTGTTCGCCCCCATAAATTTCAAGAAAACCTGTTCTGAAAATGGTGGAGGCGGCCGGTACTGCCCCGGCGTCCGAAGACCATTGACCGCGCTTCAACGGCTTATGTACTAATTATACCACACATAATGTTGGAAATCAAGATGACTAGGAAAATGATGAGATAGACGCCAAATGGTGCCGCCAACATATCTGCGGCGGCAATCCAAGACCTATGAAAAATGTGCATATTTATATCGGAGCCGATCGCCAATGCTTGCCAGTGTGCCATGTGCCGCATCACGTTCGGAGAGGCACGGAGAATCTACGCCCCAGTCAATGGCCAGCGCGGGGTCATTCCACGCGATGCCAACTTCGTCTGCCGCATTATAGTGCGTCGTGCATTTATATTCAATTTCTGCATCGTCACTCAGTACGCTGAACCCGTGCGCAAAACCGGCAGGCACATAGACTTGCTGATACGAGTCTGCCGAGAGGTCAATCGACACCCAACGCCCAAACATTGGCGAACCCAGTCGCACGTCGACGGACACGTCACGAATGGTCCCCCGTAAAACACGCACGAGCTTACCTTGCGGGCGTTTGATTTGTAGATGCAATCCTCGAATGGTCCCACCTATCGATCTCGAAAAGTTATCTTGCACGAACGGGCCCGGAATGCCGAATGCGCGATACTTTTCTGTGTGGAACGATTCATAGAACAATCCACGGGGGTCTTCATATACGTCGGGTTCAAGAACGATTACGCCCGGCAGATCCGTTTGTTCCGCGTGGAGATGGGCGACGGGCTTTTCATTTGTCATTGGTGTCCTCACTAAAAAAGAGTGCGCTCTGCATCTGGGGCTGCCGAAAGTCTATCGACCGACAGTTTCACATAATCGGGGTTTAACTCCAGCCCGACATACTTACGCCGGTGCCATTTGGCGGCAATGCCCGTGGTGCCACTGCCGGAAAAGGGGTCAAGCACAATATCCCCTTCGTTGCTGCCTGCAAGAATGCACCTGTCCGGTAACGCTTGAGGGAATGTCGCAAAGTGCCCAGCGGCTGCATTGCCGCCAGTCGGTATCGTCCAGACACTGCGTTCTTTCCGCGTGCCGTCAGCAAGCCTCTTCGGTGCGGTGCGCGTCAAGATTTCCATCGGTGACTGCACCCCGCTCGTATGCTTATGCTTCTCCGCGTTGAACCGTTCGTTCTTTTTGACGACAGCTTCATACCGTCGACGCGACACAGGAGTGATCGGTTGCGCAATAGCTTTGGGGTTGAAGACATACTTTGGCGACTTCGTGAGTAGAAAAATATATTCGTGCGATTTCGCACAGCGGTTATTGACACTCTCTGGCATAGGATTCGGTTTCGACCAAATGATATCCTGTCGGAGATACCAGCCATCAGCCTGCAAGGCGAACGCAACACGCCACGGAATACCGCTCAGTTGATTCTTATTGTAGCTATCACCTAGATTGAGCCACAATGTGCCCGTATCGGTAAGCACACGGCGCACTTCACGGAAGACACGGGTCATCTCTTCCACATACGATTGCGTGGTGTCCTCGATTCCAATCTGCTTGTCGTTATCATAGTCACGCAGTTTGTAATAAGGCGGAGAGGTTACGCAACATTGGACCGAGTCGTCCGCCAGCGGGATGTGGCGTGCGTCTGCATTGATCATCATGAGGCTATAGCGTCGCGGTCGAAACCTGACCTTTGGAATTTATACTACCGTGAATCGCCCGAATGACAACTTGTTTCTCATGACAAACTCGTGCGAGTTGCGTGAACTTGAGTGTTGCCTTGTGTGACTTCCCTTCCCTTAGCATCTTTGGGGTTGGGGGAGTCCACATATCGGGGTGCGAATTGAATGCGAATATAGCAGCACTCTGTAAATCCTCGGAGCGAACAATAACAATATATGGTCCCGTGAGTCTGGCTTCATTCCATGCGCCGCCGGAGCAGGTCGGCGCAGTACCGTCCTTTTTAATATACTTAACTTTAATTTCCACTTGCGCGTCCCAAGGTACATTGCCGGCCGGCGCCGGCCCAGGCCATGCGTAGTCTTTCCAGCCTACCATATCTGGTTTCTGCTCATCATCAAAATGTTGCCAACACATGCCGGTTTGTTTTCGTGCTTCTGACGGCAGGTAACGCTCCACGAGACTAGTAAACATGGTCGATTTATAATAATTGCCCAATTCCTCCGGCTCATCGGGAGTCTTGAGCGAATCGGAGAACCGTAGTGTGTCCGCTGCGGCGCGTCTCACGGCCTGGAGACTTGCGGGGTCTAATGATTCTACTAGAGACATTCCTTCTGCCGGGCACATGGCCTCGCTAGCCTCACCGAACAAAGTTCTATCACCCATGCAACAATTATACCCTACGTTGTGTGATAGTGCAAGTAGTATTCCTTAATGCGTTTGCGCAAGCTGTCGAATTCGACCGCGAGGGTTGTCTCAAAGACCTCCAGACCCTCCGGCGAAACGATGGGAAAGATGATACGTTTAACTTTCTGCCCCGTATGTTCGAACACACAGAGGCTGTAGAAACAGCCCTGCAAAAAATAGTCCAATACATAGTCGCGCTTCTTCGGTCGACGTGACGTTTTGAAGTCAACAACTGCCAACTCCCCGTCCACTGTTGCGAGCAAGTCGACGCGCCCTGCAACCTTCAGGTGTGCGCTGTACATGTCCGATTCCTGTCCGTGGACGCGCTGGACGTGCTTGTCGAGCCATGGACGCATATCTCCCCAGAACTGACGTACGTCGTCTGTGAGCGTCGCCAGCGCGTCCTCGACCTGGTCGGCTTCGTTGTTGATATAGGATTCTGCCAGAAGATGTAACGTTGTGCCTCGTGTGGTGGACTCTTTGGTGATTCTATTTGCCTCGGTTGCGCCCACGCGCTTCCTCCAGGCGGTCAATTGGGGTTTTGGTCTTGCGCCCAACACACGCGTGATTGACGGATATTCATTTCCGGTATGATCGCCATTCAGGACCCGGTAGACTCGTCCGACACGCTGATTGACCTGTTCAAGGCGGGGGAAGGTAAACGGTTCGTGTTCAAAAGTTTTCATGATATTATTCGGGCGCTATTCAGGAATGTTGATCGTCGAACCCCGGTGTTCGCTCTTGATATTTCGAAGAAGGTCTTTGAAAGTTTCGGGTACTTTGAGTCCGCCGCGGTTTATGGAATACGACACACCCGGTGCGGCGATATCTTTTACGACGGTATTTTCCTTCTTACATAATGGGCAGGGTTGCGTTGTCGGATAATCGCGAGCGGCAATCGGGAAATTTATATCGACTGCGCTAAAATCACAATCGTTGTCCGAACACGAATACGAATAATTGGGCATGATGAGAGTCCTAGTTGAAAGTAGTATCGTTATTCGGCCAATATAAATTGGGGTCTTCGAGGGCAATTGAAGGCTTCGGGGCTTGCGGCCGAAGATGCGTCATGACCATAAGCACTTGGCGTAGCGTCCGGCTTAATATATCTGACCATTGTGCGTCGGGTGTTCCGGCCGGCGTCAGACGAAGATGCATTTCTGCCGTGTTTGCGAACATGAGAATAAGATCAAGCTGCACCTCTGGCGTCATATCATGATACATTTCTTCGATCTGCTCGCGCCGCAATTCATATTCCTCCAGTCTGGACTCTGCGGTACCGGGTTCTTCTTTGCGATAGCGAATGGGGAAAATAGCAACAGCATCCATATTATTCGTTGATTTCTTCGTCATTTGCAAGCCATTCTTGCAGTCGTTGAAATGATTCCGTCGATAATCGTGTGCTGGTTGGCGCACCAATCAACAATCGAATGGCGAGCAGAAGACCGCATGTGCCGGCAGTCCACTCAATCGTCGACGCAGAGAAGCGAAGATACAATATTGCAACGATAAATGATATCGCGACCGCCACAATTTTAATCGCTTTGCGTGTATTGAACACTTCGACATACTTCAGGTTCAATCGAATATCGAGCATAGAACGGGCCATAATACTGGCGCTTTCATCATCCACATCCATCTGACTATCTCCTATCGAAAATACCGCAGGTCGAACTGTTGTTCCAGCAAACCAGGAAACGCTTCGTTGACGACGGCTTTTGTACAACGATAGGTGCTAGGAAATTTACCGTCCTTCAGCGCCAACACAATCGCCACTTCATCGACATGAAGTCGTTCCAGCAATTGCTGAAACAATTGTTCGCGTCGACGCGGCAATACAGGCGACCCGCCTTTGATGAACAGGTAGAGTATGCGAAGTTCGCGCAGCAAATGTGAGGGCGTCAATCCGATGGGGCCCACATCCTGTTTGAACGGCGGCGCGCCTGGCGGCATTTCCCACTCAGCGTCCGAATGTGCGAGTTTCAACAGATACCCCAGCCCTGTCGAATAATGCTTTCGCAGCCACGCAACTTTATCCGCGGCTTTCGTCAGCGTCTTCTGGTGCGTGAGAATTTCTCCAAGCTGTCGTGCTTTCATTCTGATACCTCAGGCGGTGTTGCCGCAAGCAGCCGGCAAATGTTTTTAAGTGATGTGACGGCAATGGTCATTTCATTCTCACAGTCGGTGTTCCAACGCTGTGTTCGTTTGTAGTGTGTCAATAATTCACGACAAACATTCAGCGTGTGTCGTTGATAATGTGCGCGACGTTCCTCTGGTGTCCATTCGGGTTCGGCTGGTTTATCCGACGCCAATCGGGCGTTTCGTGCTTCTCGCGTTTCGAACGGTATAAGTGTACCAGGCATTATTCAATCACCAACATTTCGACCGGTGGGCCTTTCTTAATGGCCGATTGTAGCAGCGACTCCCACGCAGGAATTCGCGCCTCAAACGAATAGAACTGCTGATAGTAATTGCTCTGTGCTTTCAATGTATATTCAGTATGCTTGCTGCTGTAAGCATCCAACGCCTCTCGCATACGCCCGACAGTATTGACAATCATGGCCTCTGGGCGTTCGTCGTACGAGAACATCCACGCCCACTCTGCGCACGTCTCTGGCAGCGCACCGTAATTGCTGGTGATGACGAGACAGCCTGCCATCATGGCTTCTTGCACCGCCATACAGGAGGTTTCCGCATACACTGACGGATAGACAAACACATGCGACTCATCCAACGCCTGACGCACGTCCGCATTCGGCTGTGTGCCGTGATAGATGATACGCGGATTCTTTCTGAGAATATCATACAGCGGTTCGAACTCTTTATCCTGTTCGTGCCATCCGTAAATATTCAACGAAGAATACACATGGAGTTCCCAATCCTCACGCTCTTTCGCCAGCACCTCGGCCGCGGCACCGAGAATGGCGAGACCCCGATGTGGAGTGGAGGTATAGATGAACTTGAGCTTGCCGTCGTAGGGTTTGGGAAACGCCGATTCCCGATAAGGTACTCCATTCTTAATGACGGTGCCTTCGCTATAGGGAATACCAAGATACATATTATACTGCTGTTGCTGCCAGTGTGAGGCGAACACGATGTGATTAAACTGTGTGCGGTAACTCGTATCCTTCAACACAGAGGAAGCAGGGTCCTGTGGAAGATCCTGACACCACAAGATACGCGGCTTGTCCTCAAAGGTATATGTCTCGGGACGTGACATCATAATCTGCACCTGACTAGTCAGTTCAGGCAGCGCCTCTTGTAGATTGGCGAGAATGAGTTCGGTACCGCCGAGGGGTTTGCTTGGTGCGGTCACATCAGACATAATTATTTTCTATCCTTTGGAGTATAAATTTTTGGCATTATATCCCATAATGACGAAATTGCTTTTCGAGATTTGGCGCGTATGCGTGCCGCCGCATTGAGGACAGCAAGAGTCTTTCGAATCTTGGAGGGTTTGGAAAGCCAACTCACGAGTGGTGTGACAACGTTCACAATAAAAATCCCAGCGTGGCATAATGTACGATCATAATCTTATCGGGTTATGCCGATATTTATATGTGGAGCCGATGGAGGGATTCGAACCCCCGACCTTCACCTTACAAGAGTGTTGCTCTACCACTGAGCCACATCGGCGTATTAAATATTAAAACGTCACAGAGAAGAGCCCACCAATACGATTAATCGAGGTGCCTGATGTTGTTCCGATGTATGGAGAAATCCAGAGATTGGTGAGCGGGTGTTTCCCACGCATAATCGTGCCAAGGTTCAAAGAGACGGGTAGCACGCCGAAGCTCGTCTCAGCATTGTTGTGTGCGACTACAGGTGTAGCTATCGCCCATCGCGTATTCTCCGTGCTGCGATTGTTGCCTCGCTTCAACCAGGGCGTTCCGACGAATACCGTGAGTGATGATGCACCGCTCGGACCAGCAATACGCCCCACGCCTCCCTGTACTCCAAATTTGATGTACCAATGCGGGGGAGTGGCGGCCGCCGCAATTGTTGTCGTCTCGGTGACGGGGATGGGTGTGCGTGTCTCACCCGGCCCGATTTCGAACAGACGAATCAGATTGGTCGGCACATTTTTCTCATTACGTCCTATGGTATTTAGAATCAAAAATTTCTGCGACAATGTATATCTTGCATCTGTGCCTTCGGACTGAAAATTCAGCCGGAAGTCAGTGAACGCCACACGAGATTGCACTGGCGGCGTCAACAAGGGTCCTGGCGCCTCTACGGGAGCCTCTAGGGATATCCACGGAGGTACGACGAGGGATGCGAAAGTGCCGATGGGAATATATCCAGCTACGGGTTCCTGTGGCAACATTTCACTGGGCGTCACGACCGCCGGGCCGCCGCCCTGTGAGGTTGCTATTGCGAGCGACATCGACAACTCCGTCACCAACACTTCGAGATTTTTGTTCTCAGCAAGGAGGGTGTCGACATACTGCGCGTTGGCAGGTGCAACATATTCTTCAACGGCTCCCGGCGTCAGTTCCTCCACCGGGACTTGGATAGTGGTAACATTTGGCGCGGGATGGTCAATGGTGAGAACGGATGTTGCCTCATCTGGCCCACTTAGACGCCCTGCGGCAAAGACGACCCCCAAGACGGCGATCGCTCCCACAGTTTTCAGAACACGTAGAGACGGCATTGCTATTACAATAGTCATACTCACGACCTAATTCTCTCACACTTATCTGTTACGTTTACGACTTTGTGCGGCGATTGCCTTGCGCCGCTGGTTCTTGCTCTTTAGATTTTGTTTGCTGACTTTTCGGAGTTGTTGCCGTCCCTCATGTGAGAGAATGTGGCGCAGCCGAGCCAGTTCTTTCGCTTTCAATGCCGCCTTCGCCATCAATGCGTCTGGGGCGGGGTCCGTCTCTGGTGGTAGTTTCACC
>Ga0209501_10004955_pt1 | contig 12519 bp, 6 predicted proteins | sample ArcticOcean_MG_C_4_FD_187434 | JGI IMG/M metagenome (GOLD analysis project Ga0209501, IMG submission 187434) | Marine microbial communities from western Arctic Ocean - ArcticOcean_MG_CB4_134 (SPAdes) (version 2) | ecosystem: Environmental > Aquatic > Marine > Oceanic | place: Arctic Ocean...
CTATCAGAACAATAAGCTCTGGTAAGTCAGCAATTTTTCCGACAATTGGAATTGCATCCGCAAAATACCATACACCCGGAGAGGATATCTTAAACACAGCTGGATATAACACGGACTTCAAAATGAACGAGCAAATTATCACGATTGATAAGATGCTTGTGAGTTCGACGTTTATTGCGAACATCGATGAACTAAAAAATCACTTCGATGTTAGGGGTCAGTTCAGCCGAGAATTAGGAACCGCACTTGCGCAGAGATTCGACAGGGCAGTTCTCAAGACTCTTGCCGCTGGTGGTAAAGACACATCAACTCCTTCAGGTCAGCCTCGCGGTATCGACTTCGTCGGAGATGTTTCGACTGGAGGTAAAGTTGTAGAAACAATTATGTCAGTAGCCGAGAAGCTCGACGTAAACGACGTTCCGGATGACGGTAATCGTTTCATCATCCTTACTCCAAATAGTTACTACAAGTTAGTAGGTCAAGATAACATCGCTATCAATAGAGACTACGATGGTTCTGGATCTGTAAGCAAAGGTAACTGCCCGGTAGTTGGAGGAATTAACGTATTCAAGTCTAACAACTTTGATGCTATTAACATAGCAACTCAGCCAGACTCAGATGACGCTGGCGCAAATAACCATCCATTCGACCTTACTGATGCCGAAGACACTGGTGGATATAATGCTGACTTAAGCACTACTGTAGCACTTGCAGGACACCCGAGCGGTGTAGGAACTGTAAAGCTCCTCGACCTCTCAACTGAGTCCGATTATTCGGTAGCTCACCAAGGCACACTATTCGTTGCTAAGTACGCAATGGGTCACAATGTCTTAAGACCGGGTGCTTGCGTTAACATTACTTAATCGTAATCGATAACGACAATAACTCATAAATCACACAGGAGGGGGCGGGGGATTATTAATTTATAGTCCCTCGCTCCCTTTTTATTTTTCACTTATTAAAGAAAAACAAACATGGCAACACTCACGACACAACTTGAAGCCGTTAACACGATGCTTGGCTACATCGGTGAAGCACCTGTAAACAGCATATCAAACACCTCGGAACTTCCTGTATCAGCAGCGAATGCAGTAACAATACTTGATGAGATATCCAGAGAAGTGCAAAGTGAGGGGTGGCATTTTAATACTACCAAGGAGCACAAACTTACTCCTGTAAATGATGCTATAACTCTTCCCTCGAACACGCTGCAAGTAGATCACGAGGGAGGCGATAATATCGATCTGGTCCAACGAGGGCTATCTCTATATGATCGTAAAAATAAAACATACACTTTCACATCGGACATCGAGGTAACTTTAGTAGAGCTTTTGGATTGGGATAATATGCCCGAGCAAGCACGAAGATACATAACACTAAGGGCCGCTCGTTCCTTACAATCCCGCCTAGTAGGATCGAGGGAACTGGAAGCACTTATCATACGCGATGAGTTCTCTGCAAAAGCTAACTTGGAGATGTCCGATAACAGTAATTCGGATCGAACAATATTTGACAACTACGATACCGCTTCACGGGTAGGCATTAACAGAAATCATTCTCTTTACTAATAATGGCACTTATAAATACTTCTCTTCCTAATCTCGTCCAAGGGGTTAGTCAGCAACCCGCTACATTAAGATTTGATGGACAATGCGAGGAGCAGATAAACGCACTCTCGTCTGTCGCGGATGGCTTGAAGAAACGCCCGAATACCCGCTACCTCAATAATTTGACGGGGTCCGAGATAGCTGATGGAGCTTTCATACACTTCATCAATCGGGATAAAAACGAGAAGTATGTGCTCATTATAAATAACAACACAGCGAAGGTCTTTAATATATTGGACTACGATACAGTCACCACAACGGGATCGACAACTTACTCGGACGGGGATTACCTTTACGTCGCCCCGGGTGATAAACCAAAGGATGTCCTTAAAGCTCTCACAGTCGGGGATACTACTTTTATTCTTAATACAAGTGTAAACGTAGATCGTACGGCTACTAAAAGTGACGCTATAACCGCCTCGTCAACCACGAATAAAGCCCTCGTGTTTATTAAGAAGGGCGATTACTCAACCGAGTACAACATAAAGATTAAGGCTAGGTATTATGAAAGCGGGACTTTGAATAATGGAACTACTGTCACATCAGCTATACAGGACAGTGAAATAACTTATACTGTCAGCGGTTCTTTAAATGATGCTACCAGTGTTTCCAGTGGAACTTTAAGCTCTTCTAATCACGAATTTAATGCCTCTTTTAAAACGAATGCTCAATCTTCAGGAGACACCACACAAGGAATTAGCACAGGTCTTATAGCGAAAAGTTTACGGGATTCTATATACAGAGCTTTAAGAAGTTTTGCTCAAAAAACAAGCGGGGGAAGCCCTCAATATCCTAATTTCAGTTCTTATGATGGTTTTAATGTTAGTAAACTTACAGTGGGGGAAGTGCAAACTGTAGTTGCGAACTCGACTGATAATTTTGGACACGGAAAGTACAACGCCAAACATACTTCTGCTACTGATTTTGCATTAGCAAAAGAAGCCGATGAACCTAATTACCAACAATACGTCTTTGAGATATCTTCTTCTGACAGTGTAGAGTTTGAGATATCAGCTTTCGACAGTAAGTCAGGATCAGCCCTCGGGGTTATCTACAAAGAAGTAGATGCAATTTCTGATCTCCCAACAATAGCACCCAATGATTTCAGAGTTAAGATCCGAGGAAGTGCCGAGGACAGCGAAGATGATTACTATGTGAAGTTTGAGACTGACTCGGGAGGATCTGGTATAGCAAACGGGGGTTGGACAGAAGACGTAGGATTTGGCGAATACACGGCATTAAGCTTTCCAACGCTACCTTATAAACTTGTTAATACCTCTCCCGACAATTTCGATTTATCCGCAGGATCTTGGACAACACGACAAGTAGGCGATGATGATACTAATCCATTTCCCTCGTTCTTTAACGGGGCAACCACAACAGGGGATCGAAAGATATCCGACATCTTCTTCTTCAAGAATAGACTCGGGTTCCTCTCGGAAGGTAGCGTGATAATGTCAGAATCGGGCGAATACTTTAACTTCTTCCGAACGACTGTAAGATCCCTTCTCGATTCCGATCCAATCGATATAAATGTAGCGAGTAAGCGGGTAACTACCCTATCGTCAGCGGTAAGCTTTCAAGAGAACCTCATACTATTCGGAGAGCGGGGGCAATTTGTATTAAAGGGAGGAGACCTGTTGACACCTAAGACTGTCTCGGTAACTCCTATTACGAACTACGAGAGCGACACGAGTACTGCGCCTTTAGAACTCGGTAGCTACCTTTACTTCCCATTCACCCGAGGAAACTTTACAGGCATACGAGAGTTTGCTGTAAACGCTAACACGGACAACTATGATTCAGTAGAAATCACCTCGCACGTCCCTCAGTACATCCCATCAAACGTGATGGATATAGCAGGATCAACCACAGAGAATTTAATATGCCTCGTCAGTAATAAGACAGCAGCCGACACAAAGGATATGTATGTCTATAAGTATTATTGGGAAGGTAACCAAAAGGTGCTATCGAGTTGGAGTAAATTCACATTCCCATTTAGTATCCGGGGGATAGATTTTGTAGACAGTGATCTTTACATCGTTGCCGCTAAGAACGGGAAAACAGAACTCCTTAAAATGCCGATGGAGGAGAAGTTAATTGATGACAATACCACTTTCACTACTTACCTCGATATGCGGAAAGAAGGAACAATCGGGGGAGGATCTATAGCACTTTCTTTCACACCGGAAGCTGGAGACGAAATACAAGTATATACGAGGGAATATGGAAGCACCAAAGCAGGAGCCTTGATACCCTCAACAGTTGACGGAACAGCGGTGACTGTGAGCACAGATTACAATCACACAAATGTTTGGTTAGGCATTAAATACCAGATGTCCTATACATTTTCGGAGCAGATGTTTAAGCAACGAGCCAACAAAAGAACCAGTCCCTCGGGATACCAACGACACTTCCTTAAAGGTGGCACACTATTCTTTGCTGACACCTCGTCGTTTAGAGTAGAGGTCACTCCAAAGGCACGACAGACTTATACAAACACTTTCACAAGCAACATAGTAGGATCGACAACTATTGGTACACTTCCGATTGAATCGGGTTCCTTCTCGTTCCCTATCATGTCCGCTGCAAAAGACACCGCGATAAAGATTGTGAATGACTCAGCATTGCCGGGGAATTTCCAATCAGCAGAATTTGAATCCTTTATCCACTCGAGAAGCCGACGTGTTTGATAGAACGGTAGTAAGCTACAACAGTATAGATGTCATTGATGCACATCCCGATCATGCCGAGTATCTCTCAGGGAAACTACGGGCTATAGATAACATCGAGTGCATGGCATTCGGGAAGAAACCTTTAGATGCTTTGATGTCCGCTTTCGATAACGACCTAGCCACGCTAACAGTAGTAGATAAAGAGAAGAAACCTTTAGCAATGTTTGGTGTAGGGGAAGACGAGGAAATGCCTTATATATGGATGCTAGGTACTAAAGAATTTCCGAAGGTAGCTCGAAGAGATCTCGTAAAGCATTCAAAAACTTGGATTAAAGAGCTATTAAAAATCACAGGGGGAGCAGCGGGAAATCTTGTGCATTGTTATAACCGCCCCGCAGTTCGCTGGCTCGAGTGGCTAGGCGCAGCATTCACCCACAAATTTACAATAAAAGGAGAACCATTTTTCCAATTCATTTTAATCAACAACGAAGTAATCGACGAATATTATGTGTAGCCCATTAATTGCCTCATCGCTCATAGGAGCAGCAGGAACAGCTTCGTCGCTCATAGGTCAAAGCCAACAAGCGAGCGCACAGAAAGAAGCACAAGCAATAGCCTCAAGGCAGGAGAAACAACGCTACCTAGCCGAAGTCTCCGCTATGCGAACTCAGCAACAGCAGGAGGCAATAGGCAGATCACAGAGGACCGAGGAATCAGCTAGGAGAGCTATGGAGGCTCGGGCAACCGCTACAGTCGCAGCGGGGGAAGCAGGAGTGAGTGGGCTAAGTGTCGATGCGTTACTCGGGGATCTCTCGAGGCAACAAGCGGAATATGAATTTTCAGTACAACAACAAGCACGTCTGACGGGTGTGAACCGACAGATGATGTTAAAGGAGTCGGGACTTGGCTTCAGCAGAAATATGCTTCGTATCAATCAACCTATAGCACAGCCCGATTATCTCGGCTCCGTTACTCAGGGACTCCAGTCAGGCTTGAGTAACTACGGAGTGCTATACAACTCAGGAATATTTGAATAAAAGACAAGATGGCAGATAGAAAGCAAGTTAATCTCGATAACCTCGGGAAAGTACCCGTCACTCCCTCAATACAGGCAGTAGGAGGAACTAATCAAGTAGCGGTTCCGACAGTTCTGAAAGACAACAATTATTTGAGAATCTCGAGATCCCTCGCGCAGTTCAGCAATATCCTCGGGCAAACGAGTAACATCAATATGCAACTTGGGAAAGATGCAGCCGAGAAACTCTCAGCCGACGAGATAAACGATATCATCGAAGGTAAAGTTCCCGCTCCATCAGGAGGAGCTTTAGGTAAGCTCGGGTTCCAGAAAGCATTTCATCAGATAGCAGCTAAGAGATGGTTCGATACAACAGGCGTGAAAAAATATGCAGACCTCGAGAACAGGCTTGATGCCAAGATGGATGAATTTATACAAAACTCCACTCCTATCGAGCAAGTACAAGCTTACGTACAGGGCGAAGTACAGGCACTCGAGGGGGAAATAGGAGAATACTTTGACGGGAACTCTTTTGGTTCTCGGGTAAAGAATCTCATCGGTGGTGAACTATCTACCCGAGTACTAGCGGGAGCTACCAAAGGATACGAGAAGAAACAGTTGGCTTATATGAGAGCCGCAAAACTTGAAAGTTTAAGTCCTCAATTTGCCGATGCTGTCCTCGGAAATTCAGGGGAAGAGATATCGGATTTTGTGAAACGAGCAGACACAAACGAACTCGAGGGATTCAGTAACGCGGAAAAGGCTGATTACTGGAAAAAAAGTTTAACGGATGTAATGGGGATATTAGTGGCTAACGCGCAGGTAGAAGGAGACACCACACTTGCCGACGCGCAAATAGAAGAAATAAGCGGAATCAAAGGTAAAAATGGTGCGCTTATTTTTGGTTCTACCGCAAACCGAGCGACTTTAGCCCGAGCAGGTTCTCATCTTAATAGAATTGATACCGAAGATGTAGTAATGAAACGAAGCGAGTTAGAATCTAATTTTAAAGGGGCTGTCTCTAATGCTTACAACACGTTTAAAAGGTTCACAGATAGAGGTGATGAGATCGTAAAAGGAACTACCCCTTATATGGACCTAGAAAATGCTTTAGATGTTTTAAATATAGATGGTGGCTTGGGGGATGATGAGGAAATGGCGGCTGTAGCAGAGCAAATAGCGGCTTCCGATAAGCCTCAAGAAGCGTTAGGTAATTATTTAACTCAAGTGGTATCAGAACGAAAGGACAACCCAGACATAAGGATAAGCTCGTTAATACGAAGCACTCAGGACGATTTAATAACAAGAAGAATAGCAATAAACCAAGCCACGCAGTTCAGTGACCTCGGGTATTCAAGCGAAGCCTTAAAAGATGCAAATGATAAGGCACTTTTATATTTTCTAGATAACCCCAAAGAGGATGCGGAGGCTTATGTAGCAACTACTGAGCTACCCGGCAACGTAAAGCCGACTAAAATTATGCAGAGGGCTCACAACGAGGCGCATAAATTTGACGAAATACTTCCAAAAGAAGCCGACATAGAAAACATACTGAAAGCTGCTTATGATCCGCTACCTAAAAATAAAAAGCTCAAAGCTTTATTCGGATCCTCTAGAGCAGGAGCATCAAAGGTGGATCCCTTAATAAGTTCACAGCTTTTAAGGAATCAAGCAAAAGACCAAGCCGTCCTCCTCAAAAAAAGATTATTAGAAACAGCAAGGAATGAATTTAGTGGTGGCGAGGGTAAAATAAAAGAAGGCGCAGAAGAAGACTTGCAAAAATTGATGCGAGAGAAAGCCGCTAACATGGCTAAAATTTATGCAATGGAATTAGAAGCACTCGCAATCCGCTTAGATCAGTTTGAAGAAGTTAAGGACTTAGATGACAAAGTTCAGATAATGGAGTTGCCCCCTGAACAAAGGACTAAACTTATAGAAGATAATAGAAAGAAAAAAATAGGGGATAAAGATAAAACTTCAGCTTTTTACACCGATAAAATAAATTGGTTTGGAGTGTTTGGTGTCGATGCGGACGTAAATAATGAATTACAAGAATACCCTACACTTAATCGAGAATTTGCTGAAACCCTAATAGGCGACGAATTTACCCCTGATGTGGGAGGGCGCATAAATAAACAAAGAGCTAAAATTAAAGTTGATTACGAAAAAGCGCGAGCAGAAGAAAACACCACAGCCTTACGACTCCTCCAAGATATGTATGGATACGAGGGGATTAATTTCAACAACCAAAAAATCCTCGATGATCTAGACGAATCCGAAAGAGATTGGACTGATGTTAAATTATTTGCAACACCACAGGAGTTAAACAACGCAGCGTCAGCATTTCTAAATCTATTTAATAAAATAGAAGAAACCGAGGGAGCTACTGATCTTACCACAGACGAAGAGAAAGTTTTAGATTACGCGGTAAGGTTAGGGATATTTAGCGAACAAATTGAAGATGCTTACCCATATTTAACTGAATTTTTTAAAGCTCAAAAACAATTTTTACCTAGTATTAAATAAATGCCAGTCACATTAGAAGATCTTTATAAAAGCGCGGGCGCAGCTACACCAGAATCTTTAGCTCCCGAAGAGCAACCACAAGAAACCCGAGGTGCTGTAAATTTGGAATCATTAGGGTTAGGCGCGGCTCCTTCTATATCAGAAAGAGTAAGAGATCAACAACAACGCTTTGAAGACGTAGATCCACAAGTGATTGCTTATGTGCAAGACTCTGAAATGGCCGAGAGGGATCAAGCCAACTTTATGGCATCTATTGCCGCCCTCGGTGTGGAAATAGGTGGAGGCACAGCGGGACAACTTTATGCCGCAAAAAGATTTTATACAGGATCAAAAATTTTATCGGTATTAAGCAAAGCGCAGAAAGCCACAGCAATAGGCGTAGCAGGGCCACAAATACTTGAGCCTTGGTCTACTGGTACTTTCCTCGCTACCTCGGGTGCTTTCTGGATGGCTTCAAATGCAGCCGGACAAGGCATACGAAGTGCTTACGGATTACAAGATGGGATATCTTATGGGGAACTTATGGCTACAGGAATCTTCGGGGCGTTAACTGCTCCCATGATGGTCCCGGGGGCTATGACTATAGGTAAAAAAGGAGCCGAGAAACAGCTTCTTAAACTCACAGGCCAGACGGCTGCTGATTTTGGAGCTTATAAAAAAGGCGGTTACCTTATGATTAATGGAGCTAAAAGTTTTGTTAGCGGAGCAACCTTGGGGGTAGCCGAAACAGCTTTAAGACAAGAACTTCAAATTGCCCTAAATGAGAGGGAGAACCGAGCCACTTATGAATATCTATTTGCGGGGGCTTTCGGGGGAGGAGTAAATAGCATCTTTCAGGTTTGGGGAAAAGCCGGGTGGTGGGGAAGAAGACAAAGAAACGAGGTGACTGGAGCCGCTAAGAAAAATATCCACTTAGGAATAGACAAACTAAAACTAGAAGTAAATGAACTTAAAAAAGGGGACGGGTTTGTTCTATTTCGCGACAAAAAGATTAAAAAACTAGAGCAACAAATAAAAGATTCCGAAGGTGCGGTTAACATCATAGATAGCGCAATCAATGACTTTAAAAAATTAGACGACATTCAAAAGAAACTAGAAACAGGACAAGAGACTCCCGACTACTATAAAGAAGTCCCCACTACTGTAGGCCCGAAAATAAAAGCGACAGATGAACCGTCCACTTTGGATGATGTATCCTCCTTAATAAAAGAACGCGAAGAGATAAAACTCAGGGAAGCTCGGATAGTAGAAAGAAACAGGGAAGGGAAAGATATACCCGAGGATTTAGAAGGAGAGCAAATAGCTTTACCCAAATTAAAACATAAAGCGACTGTATTAAGTCGAGATATAGATGAAGAGACAATCAATCAAATAGCTCGGATAGAACAGAAAAAAGCAACAAATGAAGATGCTACTATAGAGCTTAAAAAACTTAAAAATCTCATTCATAATAAGAAAGAGTTGGATGTAGGTCTCATTGCTGAAGTTGATGCAACAATAGCTCGTACAATGTTAGCGAGCCGCAAAGATGGAGGGCAGTTTATAGATAACACCAACAAACTCTCGGCAACCGCTTTAGAACGGAAAAACGCTTATAATAAATTGATAAAAGCTATAGATGAAAAGCTTACTTCAATTAACTCCCCCGCAATAACAGCTTCCACATATAAAAATATTTTCAAAGCCTTGGACATAAAGCTCGATGAAATTAAAAAGATAAACGAGCAAAAAGCAAAAGCCTCTAAAGGTGGCACTAAGAAAACTCCTACTATAAAACCTATATCCGAAGAGGTCACAAAAGCCGAGATAGAGAAACTAGAGAAACAACTCCAACAAGTCAGGGAGAAGGGCGTAGACGTAGGAAAGAAACCAACTTCTGTACCGAAAGATTTAGATAAGGAAAAACAAGTTCTTAAAGATAAAATTAAGTTCTACAAGAAAGCAGCGAAAGAGATTGCGGAAATATCAAAGCTTCAGAAAGACCTCGACGCTATATATAAATTATCACCGAAAGAATTTAAGGAACTAAGCGAACAAGCCAGAGCAAAGAAAGAGCTTCTCCAAGGGAAGAAAGCTAATAAGAAAATTACAGAACTAGAAGCAAAGATAAAAAAGGCTAAAACAAACTTAAAAAGGATTGCCAACAAAGCGGAGAAAGCGGAGAAAGATGCGGCCATTTTGAAGTATGAGCAGCAGATTTTAAAAACACTATACGGCCATGAACCCGATGCCTCTGCGCTGGCAACTATAGGGAGATATACCTCTCGGTTCAGTCAGCTTAGAAAACAAGCAATGCTTTCTACTTCTTCCGCGATGGCGGGAATACCCACAGGAATTTATGCGAACTTAGCTGAATTTGCGGGGGCGCACGTAAGATTGATAGGCTCTTTCTTTTCCAGAAAGAAAAACAAGAAAGCCCCTTTAGCCCTGAAGAATTATAACGCAGAAATGTCAGCATTCTTCACAGCGATATTTGATATAAAAGATAATTTAAAAGCAGCATGGATTAGTGGTAAAAATATGAAGTCAGCCACTTTCGACGATGGTGACTATTCAAAGCTAGGGGCTACTGATGGTGTCCCCTCCCGTTTAGAGAAAGGGATAGTGAAATCCGTGGCCTCTAAAGAAAGCCAAAAAACAGCGACAAAAAGATTTTTATATAGATTAAAAAATAATAAGGTAACGGGTTCATTCCTCACGTCCATTGAATTAGGGATGCGAGGTATAATAGGGGCTGATGAATTTTTTAAACGTCCCTTACTTAAAGCTCGTACTGTAGCTGATGCACGTAAAAGAGCCATATTGCAAGACCATTTCGAGCCTAATCCAAATAAGACTGTAGCCGATATAGAGAAAGAAATTTTAGAAGGTGAATGGGTGAAAGGGAGCGACGGAATAAATGTACTCAGAATAACGGAAGATAATGCTTATGATATAAACCGCGTAAGTGAGGAGTTATTCATGGGGTCACAAGCGGACAATATTGAAGACCTCCATAAATCCATAATAGAACTTCCCGTAGAAGGTTTAGAGAAAATAATTAAATATCACCCTATTACGGAATTGATTGGCTCTGTCATAATGCCTTTCGCTTCTGTAGCCCTACGAAGTGTCTATAGGGGATTGCGTATAGCGTCGGGACCAATAGCAGCGGGATTAAAGAGTGAGACTTTATCTAAACTAGGAACCAAGAGACTAGGAAACCCTTATCTTGTGAAAATAAATAAGCTTAGAAAAGACATAGAGTATAAACAAAAGCAAATAGATAACGCATTTGAAGAGCTTGAATTACCCGATGAAGACATAAGGACTTTCGTTCACGCACAAAAAAATGACATTATAAATATTAATGAAAGGCTGAACAGACTCGAAATACGAAAAGCTCAGTATAATAAAGACATACTAACAGACGCAACAATGGGGAGTGCTTTCTTCGGTATGGGTGTCATGGGGAGTTTGACACTAGATGAAAAAGGAGAACGTCCTTTAATAACGGGATCCCTTTCGTTTCTCGACAGAGAGATGCGAGAAAAATTAGAAGAAATAGGAGTAAAACCTTACACAGCTTTTGGTATCGATTATAGCTCAATGCTTCCTTTTGCAATACCTATATTAATAGGAGCCGAAATAGGGAACTACATAGTCTTCGATGAAAAGGGTTACACAAAAGAAAACGAGAGATCCACAACCACAAACTCATTTATAGCAATGCTTTCGGGAATGATTTCTATCGTAGATCAACTTCCTTTCAATCAGACAGGAAAAGTAATAAGCGATGTAATGCTACAAAACGACAAGCAAGACAAAATGAGTGAAAGGTCTGTAAGAGCGTTTGAGAAACAATTAGCAAGGATGATGGGTTCTAACATGATACTCCCGGCAGACGCTAAGAAGATAATGAAGGTTGTTAATAATGGTGGGAAGATCCCTGACTTATACAACGCGACCCCGAAAGAACTTGTTTTCTTTAATGCGATAGGTGGGGGAGTAAAGAATTACCAACGAGATGTATTTGGAAAGCCTAGAAAAAGTCAGGATTCTTTAGTGAAATACTTCTTCCGCTTTGGGTGGGACGTTCCTAAAAAGATTACAAGGTATGAGGAAATAGCCGCAGCGGATGTAGCCGGACACTTAGACAGTGTACTTGCTATAAAAATAAGGAACCTCGACTTAGATAACTTCAGAAATAAAAATGGGGATACTCTTTCTTCCAATTTCGGGGACAGATTAATGAAGACGAAGATAGAGAAAGAAATAAAATCGACAATTAAAAGAGGATCTTGGAAGACTGATTTTGCTGACGGAGAAATATCTACGGACGAAAATGGGAAACAATATAACTTAGGGATATTAGAACTCAGCGAAATAATACGAGGATATCACAATGACGTTAAGTATGAGATAGAGAACGAAAAAAAATCCTTTTTAAAATCATATAAAAATAAAAAAGGAAAAAGCTTCTACGAAATGTTAACAGAAAACCCAGAGGGAGTAAAAAAGATAAAACCTTTTAAAATTAAAAATTAACAAACAACAACAAAATCAATTACTATTATGGCAAATTCATACGTCGAGTATTCGACAGCAGGGGCGGGAACGAACGGACTCGGGCAAAACCAATTTAGTTACTCAGATATAGATGCGCTCAATGCAGACGATATCCAATGTAAGGGGTGGGCGATGAGCCAATGGAACG
>Ga0209501_10004972_pt1 | contig 12496 bp, 13 predicted proteins | sample ArcticOcean_MG_C_4_FD_187434 | JGI IMG/M metagenome (GOLD analysis project Ga0209501, IMG submission 187434) | Marine microbial communities from western Arctic Ocean - ArcticOcean_MG_CB4_134 (SPAdes) (version 2) | ecosystem: Environmental > Aquatic > Marine > Oceanic | place: Arctic Ocean...
CACCTTTGGATGCAATTCAACGTTTTATTGGCAAAATTGAACTTGGAATAATTCCTAATGTTTTGGATACTGTGGTGTTTGTACATAATGGTGATATTGAGAAAGTATATGATTTAGAATTAAAAGTAAAGGTTCCTACTGGGATGACTGAATCTGATTTAGCTAGACCTGTAATTGAGATAAGAAATTTTGAGGATAATGTTTTAGAGCATGAAATTTACACATTTGGAGAAGAAAATGTTATTGTTCCTGTAGCAAAACGTGGTAAAAAAGTAGGTATTGAAAAATTAGCTGAAGATAAAATTAAAGATTATTTTCAAAAATATGATTCTAATGCACAAGTTGATATTTTATCTGAAAATCGTGTTAAAGTAAGTGTACATGAAGATTGTATTGCATCAATTATTGGAAGGGGTGGAACCAACATTAATGAAATTGAAAAATTCCTTAAAGTTCACATTGATATAGTTGCTAAAGATTCTGAATTACTATCATTATCTGATAATGATCTTGCCTTTAGTTTCTCTGAATCTAAAACTGCATTACTATTAACTGTAAATAGAGAATACACATCTATGCATGCTGATATTTATACAAATGATAAATTTTTTGCATCTGTTAGAATTGGTAAAAAAGGACAAATAAAAATTCCAAAACGTTCTGATATTGGAAAGAATTTATTAAATTCTACTAGTTCTCAAAATGATATCCAACTATTTCTTAAAGACTACTAAAATTATCAATAATTTTTGGATTTGCTTTTAGAAAAGTTATGAATTTTCTTAATTGTTTAATTGTTTTAGGATTGAGGTGATGTTCTATTCCTTCTGTGTCTTGATTTGCAGTATCGTATCCAACTCCTAAAATTTCAAGAAATTCTAATAAAATTCCATGATTTTGACGAATTCCTTCTGCAACCTGTGTGCCTTTTTTTGTTAGATTAATTCCATGATATTTCTCATATTCCAAAAATCCTCCCTCATCTAATCTTTGGAGCATTTTGGTTACACTAGGAGCACTCACATTCATGTATCTTGAAATATCTAATGTTGTTGCATATCCTTTCAATTCCACCAATTCTGATATAATTTCTAAATAGTCTTCCATTCTGGAACTAGAACGTGTTTTTTCTAATTCATGTGCTGTTTTGATTGATTCCAATCTTTTGGCATTTTCTGATTTCATATCTTTATCTTAATCTTAGTTAGGCATAAATCGTTTTACCTGTTTCCCAGAATTTATCTGAAATATAGTGTATGTTTTGTATTACTTCGCCCTTTTCCATTTGCTCTAATTCTGAACTTGACACCATTGCTTTTCCAACTGCTAAAAATTTGTGATGTGTTTCTTCAACAATACATACTAGTTTTTCCTTTTCAAATTCTGTAAATTTTTTAATTCCTGGTCTCATTAAATTTGCACCTTTACACATGAATTTGACTGCGCCCATATCTACCTCCACACTGGGAAATTTTTTTAAAATTTCTGTTTCTGATAAAAATGGCAAGTAATTTTCATTAATTTTTAATATTTTTAATCCCTCTCCTGTAATTATTTGGGCATCATTCAAAATTTGATGTACTTTAACATTTTTTATTTTGGGAAATTCCATTCCCCAGTCTTCTGATATTTTTTTTAGTAATGTTGATGTTTCACTTTTTGAAATTAAATTAGATTTCATTTTTTTGCAATCTCTTGTCTGATATCTAGCAGATCTCTTAAGATTGAACTTGCAGTTTCAGTTCCTCCTGCCCCTTTCCCAATTATTGTTTGAGTTCCAGAATGTTCTGATGTGAAAGCAATTGCATTTAATGTTCCATTTACTCCTAGTGGGTCATCTTTTGGTATTTCTTTTGGACTTACCACTAGTTCCTTATCACAAGATGCAATTAATTTTAATACTGCATTATTTTTTTCAGCTTTGTTAATATCTTCAATTGTTACTTTTCTTATTCCTATACATTTTATGTCTGGCATTGTAACTTTCATTCCCATGATCCAATTTGCAAGAATGACTAATTTTGCAGCCGCATCTAATCCATCTAAGTCTAATGCTTCATCAGCTTCAACATATCCTTTGTCTTTTGCATCTTTTAATGCTTCATCAAATGATAAACCTGTAGCCATATTTGATAAAATGTAATTTGTTGTACCGTTTAGTATTCCTGCAAATGATGTGATTTTTTCTCCACTCAAACTATTTTTAGCATAATCTAAGATTGGAGTTCCTCCACCTACTGTGCCACTAAATTTGAACATTACTTGATTATATATTGCTAATTCCATTAATGAAGGAAATGCTAATGCTAATGGACCTTTATTTACAGAAATAACATGCATGCCTTTTTTCATTGCAGTTGTTATGTGTGTCATTCCTGGCTCTGCATCTTTGTAATTACTAGCTGTAGTTTCAATCAACACATCAGCTTCAATATTTTTTAAGATTTCAGTACCTGTCATGGTATTATTTTTATCTGAATAGTTTTTTACTGTTCCAAATTTTTCTTTTATCTCTATCAATTTATCTAATTTTAATCCTGATTGATCTACTGCACTTCCTTTACTGTCAAATACTGCTAGTAATCTTGGTTTTAATCCATATTTTGCATACAGTTCATCTTCTCTTGATTCAAATAATTTCACTAAACTTTGGGCAACAACTCCAAAACCACATAGTATAATTTTCATATTCTTCCATCCTCTTTTGTTATGTAATTTTGTTTCATTTTATTTCTCTTTGATTCCTTATCCTTAATTGTGTTTTATTAATAATTTTTCAATATACATTTGTTGAATTAGATACATGATTTTTGCAGCCGTACTTGTAATTATTTGTCTTTTTCATGTTTTAATGAAACTGAATTAATACAATATCTTTGATTTGTCGGCTTTGGTCCATCATCAAACACATGCCCTAGATGTGAGCCACATTTCTTACAATTAACTTCTGTACGTACCATCCCGTAATCTGTATCTGAAACATATTCTATGCTGTCTTCTGATATCGGTTCCCAAAAACTTGGCCAACCTGAACCTGAATTAAATTTTGAACTTGATGAAAAAAGATCTTCTCCACAACATATGCATTTGAAAAAACCTTCTAATTTACTATCGTTATACTTACCTGAAAATGGTGGTTCTGTTCCATGATTAATACAAATTTCATACTGTTCTGGTGTTAACTGCTCTTTCCATTCTTTTGGATCTTTTAGAATTTTATCTGTCATAATGCATCTTGAGTTTATTGCTATTAGAATTTTGTTCTATTTTTTCAGCTTTTTTCTTTTTTCTTCTGTTCTTTTCTCAGATTCAAATCTTTCTAAATCATATTCTTTTAAATCAACAAATTTCATAATTTTGCTTAAGTTTGGATGTACTTTGTTAATTTGTTTATACATCTCTTGTGCAACTCGTCTGTAATCGATATGTCCTTGTGGTATTGTTCGTAATTCAATTAAATGACATGCTTCTCTTAAATTTAATTTCATAAAATATGGATAATTATATGCAAAATTTACAACATATTGACTTTGTTCTGGAAATTTTTTTCTAATTTTTTCAAAAGTTGTTTTTGTATTATCCATACATTCTTTGAAATCTTTTTCTAATCCTACTGTTTTAATCTCCTTTGGTAATACATATCCATGATCCGTTGTTAACAACTGTCTTTCTAATGTAAGTGCTCTATGTCTATGAAAATCTCTAAACATTCCAAAATTATTACATAGATCAAATGTATAATATGTATTTTCAAATGCACGAGATGGTCTATGTCTTCTATTCGTTCTTATTTTTGTAAATTCATTAATAATCTTAATTTTTCTTTTAACTGATATTTTTTTAACTTGTTGCATTATGTTTTGATATGATGTACTTGGTGATTGTTCATACATAATGGATGTAATGATTGTGTTAAGTGCTTGTTTCTCTGATTCATAGTCTGTTAATTTTGTAATTGTTCCTTTTATTGGGTTTGATTTAATTTCTTTAATTGTAATTGATTTTGCTTTATTTTTTACGTCCCTAAGATATTTTTGAAATGCTTTTCCATATTTGTCATCTGCTCTTCTAACAAATGATTTGATTGTTGTATCTAATTCATTTTTAATTTTTGAGGCTAATTTTTGCTCTTCGCCTAGTTCTGATGAGCCTAATACTGTCAAAAGATATTCAAATGCTCTTCCATTTCCTGTAATTCCTACATTTGTTAGAGTTGAGGCTGGCAATAGCCCTCGTAGAATATCTAGTGCTTTTGCTTTAGTTGAACCTTTGTAAATCATATTTGCAGATTTAATGTCTACTTCATTTTTTAATTTGTTAAACAATTTTTCTTTCCCATCTATTGAATCTTTAAAACTATATTTTTCAATTGGATATTTTTCTCTAATGTAATTTATCATTGGTTCAATATTTTTAGAATAAACATCAAAAGAAAAATTACAACTATCTTCATACATATTTGCAAATTTTGAATTAATAATTTTCTCATCTCTGTAAAATCGATATTTTCCATTTTCTTTTTTATTCCATGTAACATATCTTGATGATTTTTCTAAATATGATAGTCCAATCCTTCTATCTTCAATTTTTTTTACTGCAATGTTTGATAATCCTTCAATTGCAATCTGTGCTTCACCTAATTCTGCAACAGAGTCATCCCCATATTCTAGTAATACTCTATCGTAAAATTCTTCACCTCTGTTCTTATTTTTTAAAAACTCATCAAGAAAAATTCTTCTCATACTTTTGTTTGTTCTACTATATCTTGACATCAATGCTCCACGATCAACTTGGCGTGGTGTAATAATTGCAAATACATTGTCCTCTGTATTTGAAAAATGATCTGATAAAATTGTTTTTTCTTTACTTGAGAATTCTGACAATATGAATAAATAATTTCACAAATATAATACTCTATTTCTTTTTCCCAATCTGAATTAGATCGGGCCCCTTTTCTTTATTTTTATCATTGCCTTTAGTTTGCCATCTCATCAAAACTTCCTTAAATCCTGCTGCATCAGCTTCATTTTCTGTATACATAATTGTTGTAACCCAAAATCCTCCCTTGGCAGTTTTCCCCCCAATTGAATTCATCCAAAAATCATTTGGTAAACCTTCCATTGCTTTATTGTTTGGTTCTTGAACTGTTTTACTCCATCTACTTGCTACAAAATTTAAGATTTGATCAATTTCTTCTCTTTGAATCATGCTTTTAATGAAAAAACTCCAAATTTTAAAATTACTCTTGAGCCTAGTATTTGAAATTAGTGAATTAAATCTTACTAAAACTAAAAATATTTCTTACACTTTATCGGTTATACCCATCTCATTAGTCATTACCATGACACAAGGCGATATCGAAATAATCGGTAAACACGTCAAAGACATGTACGGAACATTCATGGGTAAAGTCATAGGAACAATCACTGAAGTCGATGGTAGTATTCAATCCGTTGGTATTGATTGCGGTTCTCAAGGATTACAGCAAATCCAATTTGAGCAACTTGTAGTACAAGGTGAAACTGTAATCTTCATTCCAAAATGGAGACTCGACTCTCAAAGACTCATTCGTGAAAAGCAACTCACACTACGTCGTCTAAAAGCATTGATGGATATTGTTTCAGAAAATGATGATATGAAAGCAGACGCTGAAATCATTCATGAAAAATACAAATCAAAACTTACATCTTTAAACGAAATGGAATTTGAAATCAAATCTAAGCTTAATGGAAGATTAATTGAGTTGGATACACAAATAAAATCTGTAAAAATGTTATCGTTTGATGCCAAAGTACAATTCAAAAGTAATGAAATCTCTGAGGCAACATTTGAAACTGTGAAATTATGCACAACTGAGGTAATTGAGCGTGTAACACATGAACAATCTGAAATTTCAAATGTGCAGAGTAGAATTACTGATCTTGAATTGGAAGCGCAAGAGATAACATCCCCCGTAGAACCTAATATCCAAGAATCTGCCGTTTCATATCTGGAGACAGATGAACCACAACAAGTAGTTCAAACAATACTTCCAGAAGCCCCAACAGAACCAATAGTAACACCATCAAAACCAATTGAAGCTCATGTATCTCCAATGCCTGAACTTCATACTGAATCTGAAGTGATATTTGCATTTCCAGAACCACCCAAACCGGTGAAATCAGAAACATCTAATGACGACAATGACGATGATTGGCTTGCTAGAATGGAAGCACAATAATTTTTTTAATTTAGTTTTTTAACACTTAGAAAGATCTAACTTCATACACTTTTTGATGTCTGAAAAATATGATATTGGATTAGGAAATAATAATGATGATTTAAGAAAACAAGCAAATTCTAATTTTGTTTCTTTTTGGAGTGATCAAGCTAAAAATTTACTGTGGTTTTCTACTTGGAATAAAACTCTGGATTGGAGGCCTCCTTTTGCTAAATGGTTTGTTGGGGGCACAATTAATGCCTCGTATAATGCCCTTGATATACATCAAAATACTAAATATGACAAACCAGCCATTTTGTGGGAAGGTGAAAACGGTGATTCTAGGAGACTCACTTATGGTGATTTATTCATTGAAGTTCAAAAATTTGCTAATGTTTTAAAATCCCTTGGAGTAAAAAAAGGAGATAGAGTTACAATTTACCTTCCAATGGTTCCTGAATTACCAATTGCAATGCTTGGATGTGCAAGAATTGGTGCTATTCATACTGTTGTGTTTTCTGGATTTAGTGCTGCATCCATTAAAGATAGGATTGATGATTCTAAATCTAAAGTAATAATCACTGCTGATGGTGGTTATAGACGAGGAAAAATTGTTAAACTTAAAGATGTAATTGATGATGCAATTAAAGATTCTGAATTTGTCAAACATGTCGTTGTTTTAGAAAGAACAAAAAATAAAATTTCTCTTTCTTCTAAAGATAAATTGTGGACCAATTTAATGGAAACTGTTTCTGATTCATGTGATGCTGAAAAATTACCTAGTGATCATCCTCTTTACATTTTATACACTTCTGGAACTACTGGAAAACCTAAGGGTGTCTTACATGGAACTGGTGGATATCTAACTCATCTCTACTCCACTTTCAAATGGGCATTTGACATTAAAGATTCGGATGTATTTTTTTGTACTGCTGATATTGGTTGGGTAACTGGACACAGTTATGTTGTTTATGCTCCTTTACTTCATGGCGCAACTCAAGTAATGTATGAAGGAGCACCTGACTTTCCTGATATGTCCAGAATGTGGAATATTTTACAAAAATACAGTGTTTCTATTTTCTATACAACTCCTACTGCTCTTAGAATGTTTATGAAATTTGGTGATGATATTCCAAATTCATTTAATCTTTCTTCTTTACGTTTACTTGGAACTGTTGGTGAACCAATTAATCCTGAAGTTTGGAAATGGTATTACAAAGTTATTGGAAAAGAGAAATGTCCCATAATTGATACTTGGTGGCAAACAGAAACTGGAGGTATAATGATCTCCCCTTTACCTGGGCTAGAAACAATTCCTTTGAAACCTGGTTCTGGAACATTGCCTATTCCTGGTACTTCTATTGATATAGTTGATGAATTTGGAACTGAAGTTTCTCCTAACACTAAGGGTTATCTGGTTATCAAAAACCCATGGCCTGGTATGCTCCTAACTCTATGGGGTGATGATGAGAAATACAAAACTGTCTATTGGTCAAAATATCCTAATTGTTACTATCCTGGTGATTATGCTCTAAAAGATGATGATGGGTATTTGTGGTTACTTGGACGTGCTGATGATGTTTTAAAGATTGCAGGTCATAGAATTGGAACTGCTGAACTTGAAAGTTGTATTGTTTCTGATAATAATGTAGCAGAATCGGCTGTATGTGGAATTCCTGATGAAATTAAAGGCGAGGTAATTATAGCATTTGTTGTTTTAAAAAATGGAATTACAACTGATAAAAATATTTTAGAAAAAAATCTCTATACTAAAATTAGAAATGATATTGGAGCGATTGCTACTCCTAAGCAAATCTATTTTGTTTCAAAACTACCAAAAACACGAAGTGGAAAAATTATGCGACGATTACTAAAATCAATTGGTAGTGGTGGTACTATTGGAGATACTAGTACTTTAGATGATGTTTCTGCTGTAACTAAAATTCAGAAAATTGTTCAAGAAAAATCTGAATAATTTATTTTAATTGTTTTAAATTTATTTCTGATAACATTTGAAACATTTTTTTTAATCCATCGTGTTCTGATTTTGAATCTTTGTCTAATTGATCATATTCTTTTTCTTTAATTTCATCTAATTTTTGATTTGATTCTTTGAAAAATTCTTCATATTTTTCTATATTTTGATCACTCATTTGTGTTAAATTAAAAATTACTGTATTACTTCCAATTAAATTTTTATTTTCATCATACAGACTTGTTGCTTGTAGTAATCCTGAAAATGTACTTTTATCTTGTCTAGTGAATGTGATTTTTCTATCTGTAACTTTACCTGTCTCAAACCAAATTTTCAGAGAATCATTCATTGATTCCCATGATTCTTTTGGAACATGTTCAAAAATTGGTTTACCTAAAACCTCTGATTTTGCATATCCTAAGTTTGAGGCATATGTTGAATTACAGTCCAAAATTATGCCTATGGAATTGATTCGTCTCCACATTATTGGTGCATCTTTTAGTGTCTTTCTTGCTTCAGTTTGAGGCATTTCTCAAATTAAACTAACTAGTTATTAAATTGAAATATTTCTAAAACCACTGATCTAAATTTTGACTTTTTTTCTCAAGTGCTTTTTTTAATCTGTTTAAGGTCGATTGTATTCTATCTTCTGAAAAACTTCTCTCTTTTACCAAATAATTCATAATTCCATCATAGTCTACTTCATTGAAGATAATCTCATCTACATCTGCAACTTCAGGAGTCAGAAAAATTTTTCTAATTTGTTCAAACTCTATTTCTCTTAATTGTTCTTGAATCTGTGGAATATCTTCCAATCTTTTATGTTGTCTGATTAATTTCATTGCTGTTTTAGGGCCAATTCTTTCAAATCCATTTGGATTAAAATCTGTTCCAATTAAAATCCCCACATCGATTAATTCTTCTCTTGTCATTTTAATTGAATCAAGTGTTTTTTGTGTTTCAATGATTTCTGGTAGAACATCTATGTACGTATTTCTATTTGGAATTTTTCTTCTTCCACTACTTGTAAAATTTCTAACTAATTTTTTTGCACCACATAAAACTGAATCATAGTCTTGACTTGCAGATGCATATGCTTGTCCTGTATTTGTTAAATGCGCTGCAGTAGCTTCTCCTTCTGAAGGTGCTTCAATGTATGGTATTCCAAAATATGTTAAAAATTCTTTTGATTCTTTTACCATTCCATCTTTCATACTAGTTGTTTGTTGTGCATATTTTCTAGCATCCTCCATGTTTCCTTCAGAAATTGCTTTTTCATATTTGACTGTGGCATCTTTTTTAATTTGTTTTCTACGCTCAATTTCTGCTGTTTTTAAAGATGGTGGCTTTCCGTCAAAAACATAAACTGGTTTTATCCCTAATGATAGAAAATTAACATTCCTGTACAGTAATCCACTAAGATGACTTGTAATTCTTCCTTCTCCATCTGTTAATTGTAATCCGTCTGGACCTCTGATACTAGCTAGAAATTGATAAATTGCATTGTATGCATCAATTGCAACTATTTTATTTGAAAATGCTTCTAGGGTTGTTTTCTCTCTTACTACTATCTCTTTTAGGTTTAATCCCATTAGTTAATTGAATATTTTGTGGTATTTTGTCTTTATCTTTTAAAATCGATCTATTTTTTGTTATTTCTATTATGAAGAAATTAATTTAATATCTTCTTGATTTCTATAATTTATCTTGAACCCCCTTGACATTCCTTACAAAATCAAAGATAAAATTTTTGAAATTAAATACCATTCTAATGAATCTATTTTTAAAATTATTTCTTATTTCCCTTTATCTGAATTGGAACGTCGTACTCTAACTTCTCACTTAAATCAGCCTGATTTTCCTGAATTTTATTCTATTTTTACCGGCAGTATTACTGATGATGAATGGTATAAAACAAAAAATCAAATCAAAAAACGATTTCAAGATGAACTTTTTGATATTGATCCTAAATTGTAGTTACCGCCATTTGTTTTATTATGACGATTATCCTAGATTTATTGCCGGGGTAGCCAAGTGGTAAGGCGGCTGTCTCGAAAACAGCTACGTGAAAACGTGCAGGGGTTCGAGTCCCTTTCCCGGCGTATATCTTGTGACTTTTTCATGAAATTTAGTCTTAAATTATTCAAATCTTTTGCATTATATTGACTCAAAAAATTATTGTCGATCAAGTTGTATGATTAATATTTTTAAATTGAATTCATTATACTTATCTACTAATTATATTGACGCTAGAACATTGGAAGAAAAATTTTTACAAATTGATGGAAATAATATTCGCTATTTTGAATCTACTTCTTCTAAAAAAACTCTTGTACTTGTTCACGGATTAGGTGCTTCATTTGAAAGATGGCAATATGTATTGCCTCTGTTTGCAACTCATTTTCATGTTGTAGCCCCTGATTTGCTTGGATTTGGTTATAGTGATAAACCGTTAGTTGATTATACTCCTGAATTTTTTTCAAATTTTTTAGAAACATTTTTGACATCGTTAGGAATTAAACATACTAGTATTATTGGTTCTTCACTTGGCGGTCAAATAGCTGCGGAATATGCTTCATCGCATTCTGAATTTGTTGAAAAATTAATTTTAATATCTCCCTCTGGAATAATGAAACAATCTACACCTGCACTTGATGCATACATTATGGCTGCATTATATCCCAATGAAAAAAGTGCAAAAAATGCATTTGAAACAATGGATGGTTCTGGTAAACAAATTCCTATGGAGATAATTAATGGGTTTGTAACTAGAATGAAATTACCTAATGCAAAATTTGCTTTCATGTCTACTTTATTGGGATTAAAAAATTCTGATTTAATTACAAAAAAACTGGAAAAAATTTCCTCGCCGACATTAATTATTTGGGGTTCTGATGATCCAGTAATTCCAATTACTTTTGCAGATGATTTTGTATCTTCTATAGGTAATTGTAAATTATATGAAATGAGTAAATGTGGTCATACACCATATGTTCAGGAGCCTGAACTATTTGCTTCTCGTGTATTGGAGTTTTTAAATAACCAATAAAAGGATTTAAATTACATTTATTGTATTTTATTGGTAATGAATGGTAATAACAACCAATATGATCCTACATCAATGTTCAAAGATTGGATTCAAAAAAGTGGTCAAGCTCAAGCTGAATTTATTAAAAATTTTGGCTCCTTAATGACTAATCAATCCAATCAAACATTCAATCCATTAGAAACTCTACGTGATGTTTCTGATAAAACCCAACAGACTCAATCCAACATTATGGATAACATGTCATCTATGCAAACAAAAAGTATGGATACTATGTTTAACATCGGACAAATGCTTCCATCTTTCATGAATTGGGGTGCATACAAAACTACCATAAGTAGTAATGGTAGAATTTCAATTCCTGAAGCTGAACGTAGTGCCCTTGGTTTGAGTGATGGTGATTTAGTTCAAGTCATTATTTTACCAATCGCAAAAAAATCTAAAACTAAGAAAGTGAAAAATTGAGTCAAAGCAAAACAACCCAAATAAATTCTAAAGATATTCTTTCTATATATCAAAAAAATATAGATAAAATATTTTATGGTTTTAAAAAATCAGTACCAAAATATCATCAATCAATTACAAACTTACAACAAGAATATTTTCAAGCGTTTGAAAATATAGTAGATTTTTCTATTACACTACAAAAAGAATTTACTACTAAAGAAGATATTGTATCAGATGTTCCTAGTCCTATCTTAAAGATGATGAATGATGCCACTGAAGAATTTGTAAAAATATTTTCCATACAAAATCAAATTGTATTGGCAAGTATTGATACTACACAACAAAATATACAAACATTCAATGATAATATAAAATCATTTGTTGAATTAAACAAAAATATTCTACAATCGTGGATTTCTATTTTTACAACAAAAAATAATTAGTATTATTAAATCAGTTATACTACACTAAGTCATTATTTTTTAATTATCTTATCCACGCTAATCGGTTTCATTTTTACATAAATATCAAATCCCTAAGTGTTTCGTGAAATTGTGTGATTTTTTTAAGTAATTTTAGTTGTTAACCCATTTTTTCATATGTGGTGAGTAAGGAATTACTCTAATCATTCTGTTGGTCTATGTCTTTAATTACCATCTATTACCAATCATTACCAATAGTATATATACTGGTTTATTTAAGTTGGAAATATGAGTACACAAACAACAAAAACAACTCAAAATACAAATCAGTCAAACGATGTATTTGCAATTTACAAACAAAATGTGCAAAAATATTTTGAAAGTATCACAAAAAATACTCCACAATA
>Ga0209501_10004975_pt1 | contig 12492 bp, 9 predicted proteins | sample ArcticOcean_MG_C_4_FD_187434 | JGI IMG/M metagenome (GOLD analysis project Ga0209501, IMG submission 187434) | Marine microbial communities from western Arctic Ocean - ArcticOcean_MG_CB4_134 (SPAdes) (version 2) | ecosystem: Environmental > Aquatic > Marine > Oceanic | place: Arctic Ocean...
TTGTAGGGTCTTGAACAAATCCTGCCCCCGCAACCAACCATTTCGTACTACCAGGATCATTATCTGATCCTGGTTTGTTAACATCTGAATCGTATTGGGTTCCAAAGCCAATAAGAGAGGCGAGATCGCCGACAAGCTCGATCTGCAGCTTTTTCTCAATTGGGTGGAGTCGTATTTCATCAACCAAAGACCTTAATATTTGAGAAGCCTCATTTTTAAAATTTATACTGTTTAAGTTGTCCCGGAGACTGCTAACTTTTTTGATATAGAGTTCAGTTAAATTGGGATGAATCCGGATAGAATCAACGACAGGGTCGCTTATCATTTCGGTCAATAGCTTCTTTTCATTTTCAAGAGCCTCTAATCGATCGAGCAGGGCTGAACCAGATCGACCCGTTGCTATGGCTTCAACGATATTGGTGATTTGCTTATCGATGGTAATCAGCTTTTGACTGGCCTCATTATGTTTGGCAGATGCCTCGTCCTTTTGGCGGTTTATTTCTAAGGTGTATTCTCTGGCGAACACATCGGTGAGGTCTTTTGTGAGAAGGTGTTCTTGAAGCCCTTGTAAAACAGCTTCTTCTAAACGGTCGAGCCTCATTGTCAGGTGATTGTTGCAGGTGCCTTTGTTGCGATTGGCTGAACATCCATAATAAACACGACTGATAAGCGTCATGCCTCCACCACAGGCAGCACATTTGATGAGCCCGGAGAATAAATGTTTGGGTCGACGGTGATGCCAATCAGGACTGCGCTGTCGATCAGGCCGAGTTTCCCTGGATCTACTGTCTTGAAGAGTTTGGGCGGTATTCCACAGCCCGTCATCAATAATTCGAAGGTCAGGAACATCAGAGATGATCCAGGTTTCCGGCGGATTTAGTTGAGAGACTCGTTTCCGGGTTTTGGGTTCTTTCCGGTAATGCAGCCGGTTCCAAACTTGTTTACCAACATAGAGCTGATTGTTAAGGATGCCGGTGCCGCGTTTACGGTTGCCGATGATGGTTGAGGCCGTCCAACCTTTTCCTGTGGGGCCGAGTATTTTTTCTTGGTTTAAAGCGATCGCTATCGCCCGCGGTGATTTTCCAGAGATGTAATCGACAAAAACTCGTTTAATAATCTGGGCTTCGTTTCTGTTTATCCTTCTGCCGCCCCTAACGGGTTCGCCGGTGTCATCTAGTTTTCTGACGATGTCGTATCCGTAAGATTTACCGCCGGCTGATTTGCCACTTTGAGCTCGTCCAGATAAGCCGCGGTGTGTTTTGATGGCAAGGTCTTTCAGAAAGAGGGCATTCATTGTGCCTTTGAGCCCAACATGCAGTTCGCTGATTTCACCTTCAGAAAGAGTGATGAGGGTTACGCCGGCAAAAGAGAGTTGTTTATAAAGGGCAGCAACATCCTCCTGATCTCGGGATAGTCGATCAAGGGCTTCGGAGACAATGACATCAAATCGATTAGAGCGGATATCCTCCAGGAGTTTTTGGTATCCTGGACGCAGTAATGTGGCGCCGCTAATGGCGCGGTCATAGTAACTGTCAACGAGTTCCCAATCCTCGCTATCAATCTTTTTCTTGCATTGGGTAATTTGGTCTTCAATTGACGCCTCTCGCTGATTGTCGGAAGAATACCGGGCATATATAGCTGCGCGCATCACTGTTGCTCCCTATCTTCGGTGTTTTCGTTACGAAGGGCCATAATGTGGGCTTGGTATACTCGACCGGCTGCGAGCATTTGAGATTGGTCATAGTATTTTTGGGTGGTCTCAAGGGTGTAATGGCCAAGCAGCGTAGCCGCCATTCTGACCTGATCTGGATCATGTATGGCGATACTGGTTGCTGCACAATCTCTGAAGAGGTGAGGGGTGACAGCAATACCAAAAGCCGACTTGGTGCGCGCCTTAAGTTGATGGCGGATCGATTTGTCGGTTAGCGGGTTACCAAAGCGAGAGATCCATAAATATTTAGAGACGGAGCCATCCAATAGTCCCGGTCGATGCTTTTTCAGATATCGGTTTAGATACCCGGTCAATGCAGGTGGTAGTGGCACCTCAATATATTTGTGATTTTTGACCTCTTGCTCCTTAAATATAAGCCAGAAAGTATTTCCGATCAGGCGTAGGTGCGTGCCGAGTTGGATTGAAGCTAGGTTTTTTAGTCGGAAAGGGCGCGCGGCAAGAAGCGCCATGATGAGACCATCACGGTATTGGACGTCGGGCGCATGGGGATTGTAACGGCAAGTATGACGATCGGCTTCATTCATGAGATCTCGGCCAAGTTCAAAGAGGTCGCCGGAAGGGCGTATAATGGGAGCCTTATCACGCGCTGGAAGTGCCCGCGCCCAAAGGCGATTCTTGATATTCTTCAGCCATTGCCAATCGCGTCTTGAATCTATCGCTTGGACAAAGCGCAATAAATCAAGGATGTAGACAAAAGCCGACAATGAGGCGACATCATCCACAAAATCATCGATATAAGATTTAATTCTATCTGGCGTGAGACGATCAAGCGGTGCCAATTGACGATCAAGTTGCTTGGTAACGATAAGCCAATAAAGCCAATACCCATAAGCCTTGCGCGTATTGTTGATCGTTGTTGGCGCCCATAAGGCACCGGGACCCCTCTCATCCAAAATATCGCCTTCCTTGAAGACTGACTGCCAGAGCCGTTTATCCTCTTGAGGCCAGTCCTTAAAAGGCCATCCCCGTCTATCGATCATTTTAACCTGCCCTTTCAGCGGAAGAAGTGCCATGTCGGAGTTGAAGAATAGTCGCATCAAAGTGACGACTGGCGGCAGCTTGTTCCGTGCCGGAATAAAATCGAAGGGTGGTTTCGGTGGAGCGATGACCGAGATGGCGTCTGACCACTTCATAGCCGCCTGGGTTATTATCGAGGTACAGCTTGGCACTGATATGGCGGAACAAGTGCAAGTTGATAGATAGTCCGGTCGCCTTAAATACATGCTTGGAGATCTGATCGCCGAATAGTTCCCGAGTTTTAGACCCATTTCCTTTACCGGGAAAAAGCCACGGACAATCGCCGTCCGCCAAGCGAGGGTGATAGTGTTTTAAATAGACGTCTAGAAGTTCAACTGTTTCCTGGGGCAATTCATATTCAAGATCGTCACCGTTTTTGACCTCAGACCCTGGTATAACGATATGAACAACACCGGCTTGGCCATTTCGTGAGCGCTGAATGTGGCGTTCAATATTGATGTTAACCAAGTTGGCGGCCCGCATGGGAGCCATCAGGAGTATCTCTACGGCCAACGCGATTTGCACCGCCACTGCTTGATTGCGAAGACCTCGGTCGTCACGCTGGATTCTGACTGCTTGCTGTTGTGGGAAGTTCAACAGTAATCGGACATTCCTAGGGTCATCGAATTGGCGAAGACGTAATTTGTTTTTTTCGGTCAGACCTTTGAACTTTGGATCGACCCGCGAACATAGCTCTTTTAATTTTTCCAGATGCTCTTCATCAACACATACCCAATGCTTGGCGAGAGTTTTAATCAGGATGGCTAATCCGTGGACTTGCGAGGTTGTCTGATCATTTGCCCTTTTTAGGTAAAAACGAAGGGCCGTCTTGGCAGCTTCTACTTGGGTAAATGCCGAGAGTGACGTGATTTCATCAATCGGCATTCCCTGGATTACGAGGGCGGAGACTATTTGTCGGAGGCGATAAAGGCGGCTTTTAATGGTGCGCGGCTTGAGCGGTTTCATTGGCGCCGTTTCATCTAATATGTCTTTGCCCGACCAGTGGTCCACCAACGCTGCCACATCATCGCGGAACGATTGAGGGAAGTTTTCTAGCGGGGTGGTATAGGAATTTCTCTTTGAAGGCAGAACTAGTCTGACCGACGGCCAAGCTGGAACTCCTTCTGACAGTTTGTTCCAGATACCAATGATGTCTCGTTGCGTTTTTTCCGGATTTTTGACAAAACTTTCATCAATCAGAGCCTGTAAAAATACAGTCAAAACTTCATCGTTAACTTCACCCGGGGCAATGTTCTGGGCACTGCAATAGTGCATTAAGCGAGAGCAATAGCGCCGCATATGCTTTTTACTCTCCGCTGTTTCCCAAAGTTTATGCCATTCGCCGACCAATGGCGCCATATAGGAGCCTTTACTTTGAATGCTTCCCGACTGCCGAAGCGCGAACAATACATCCGACTTGATGTTTCTGATGCGGCTTTCGGTTAAATCGCATTGTTCAGGGTGCAGCTGTTTGAAGAACGGGCGATAGTATCCGGGGTGGGCAGGCAGATATTGAAGATCCTTCCCCATCAGTTTGCCAAGACTTCGGATAGAGGAACACAAGTTACGCCGGCGCTGCACCGGTAACTCTTCATCATGCTCAATCGCTAAAATGACATCGGTTAAAGACGGCTGGTCCGGCGATGTAAAAGGGTTGTGACTACGAGAATTTGTTATTTAAGCCTCCATAATGTTGAGTATACATGGACATTATTGAACAATGAAAGACATAATTGAACAAAGTCCAAGTATAATGATAATAATACCATGTAACCTTATGCCAGTTACTTACACATGTATTCATTATTACTTGATACGTTATTGACATTACTGTACATTAATAGACATGAATACTTATCCCTGACGCCCCATGCGGATGAAGGTTTGCAGGTCGGTCTCACTGATGCGCCATTGCCGGCCGAGACGGTGAGCGATCAGGTCACCGGTATCGATCCACCGCCGGATGGTCTTTGAGGAGACCTGGAGAACTTTGGCCGTCTGCTCGATGGTCAGCAGTTCGGGGAGGGCAGTGGCAGACTTGTTGCAGTCATCGGTCGTCATGGAGTTATCCTTCATCATTGGGTGAGGTGAACAGCTCCGTGCCCTCGGAACGATCGACGGGCGTGATCAATGGCGAGGGCGTGACCAAACAGTCCCGGGCGGCACTACGGGCGAGAAGCTGAACGAGAGCCGTCAAAGTTAGACCGGGTGCACTGTCGGGTCGATTGCTGTCATGCTGTCTTCGCATGCCGGCACATTATGAAAAACGCGAGTAGAGCACCAAGGCCCGGGATGGCTGGCGGGGGCATGAAAGTTGGGCCTTGGAAAAACACCGGAAACCCGGGATGTTAAGCGGGTGAGCAGGGATCTGATGAGGAGGGCGTTCACTGAGCGAGGTCGGATAACCCTGTCCGTGTATACGGCACCAGTTCGACGATTCGATGACGGTCGATTAACGCCCGTGGTCTTCCTCGGGGTTGTCTTTGCGTATCTTGAGGGCCCGCTGGATGGCTCTGGGGTTCAGTGCCTTGACTTCGTCCGGGAGGAAATGTTCGGCAAAGGTCATGACAAAATCGACAAAGGGTCCCTGCCGGTTATCGGTCACCGGGTTGGTCGTGACGCTCGCCTTCCGGTCCGTGTTGCGTTCAAAGATGTCGGCCAGCACGACAACCAGGAAGTTATTATGCTCATGTGGCTTTCTGCGGGGAATATGCGGTGCTTGTGCGTGTTTGACTGCTGCTTCCAGCACATCCAGATTGGCGATGGTCTCACCCACCAGCGCGGGGAACGAAACGGGTGACGCACCGGCAATCCGTGCAGAGGCAACGGTGTCCATACGGGAGAGGGCATCAGAAAGATCCCGACACCGGTCAGCCAGTTCATCGAATGACCAGTCACGTTCCCGGTCCATGTCAGACACGGCTTTGGCGGAGCGGAAGTTCGCCGCGGCACGCTTCAGGTCAGCCAGAAAGTGCGCGTTGTTGCTGTTCATCGTTGCAGGAAGGTCCACGCCACCTGCGGACCAGACCGTGCGGGCGCTTTCCCAGGCGGGAGCTTCAACGGGTGCAGTGTTTTCGTCCTCGGTCATGGCGAAATGATATCGGTCACCGCGCCTCCGTATCCAGCCAGATAGTGACGGGGCCGTCATTCACCAGATGGACACTCATATCTGCGCCAAACCGCCCTGTCTCGACATTGATGCCGTGATCGGATAACAGGCTGCTAAATCGCTCGTAGAGCCGCTCTCCCTCCTCAGGATGGGCAGCATGCGAAAAGCCCGGCCTGTTGCCCCGGCTCGTATCGGCAGCAAGGGTGAACTGGCTGACCACGAGGGTTGAGCCACTAACATCCAGGACAGACTTGTTCATCTTTCCCTGATCGTCCTCGAATATGCGCAGATTGGCTATCTTGCGTGCAAGAAACTGAGCCTGCTCGTCTCCATCGCCATCCATAGCGCAGACGAGCACCAGTAAACCGTGCTCGACCTGAGCGATGGTGTCTCCGTTGACCGTCACACTAGCCTCGGAGACGCGCTGAACGAGTGCCCTCATGAAGCCTTAAAACACCCCCAACTCTTTGCCCATCCGATAAAGCGCCCTTACCCGCGCCATTGCATTCCGGTCAGCTTTAATTGCTTCTTTGGTCCGTCGGCTATCAGAACCGGTAGCAGAAATCGTTTCATTCCGTGATGATGACATAAAGTGGGGAAGAATTGAAGTTAGTTGGTGGGGGAGGAACCTGTCAGGGGTTTAGGGAAGAGTTCTACTCAACACCCTTTGTAATTCTTACGGACACATTCACGGGCGAGTTGTGGAAGAGTTTCTCGTAGTCCCTATTTTTCATTTACTATATTTTGACCACATTGTTTCATACCCACTCCAACGCCTCCCAAACGATTGCCTACCGAAACACTGAACTTCATCTAACTCAGACTGAGTGAATTCGGACGTCGGAATATCAAAGTCGATATACCTTTCGTATAAATCTATAAAATTTTTGCGTTTCACTGGACTGCTAACATCCTCTCTGCATATTCGATCTATGCAAACGTGCTTTATAAATATCTTACTTAACCTTCGCTCATTTGCCTTCAGTTCATTTACAAAACTTCGATCATTGATGATCTTCATTGCTTGATGTGCGTGACAAGTAAATGACTCAATATGGGTGTATTTCTTAGCGATACTCTTTCCATCGAGATATCGAAGGCAACTTGCGAGAACATCTTCAAAACTGTGCCGCCATCTATAAGGACCACCAGGGGACGCCATACAGTAACCTTTGAGATTGCTAACCTTCCTCAAGTAATATTCATTTATTTTCTCGTCTGAAAGTGAAAAAATTTCTGCCATGTCATATCTCCATAGTTAAAATTGCCGCCAGAATTCTGACTGCTCCTAGGAGAATTTTGAAATCGGAAAATAGAACGTGTGAGGTCGTTACTACACCAGAACGATTAGGTCGTTTCTATTCCAATCCCAGCACTCATTTAGGATTAGTTGAAATATATTCGCGACCAACTTAGATGTCAATTTTGTTCGTTTAGATGGAAAGTTCCAAGTACCCCCAACGAAACTATCCGACTGTCATAGAAATCACTAATTTGTGGGGTCGATCCTTAATACGAAGTAACTCAACACCCCTTGTATTTCTTACGGACACATTCTCGGGCAAGTTTTTGCGTGTTTCCGGTCTTACAACTCAGTTTTGAAGGAATTTTAGTGCTTTACGGTATTTCTTGAGTCTTTTGAAATCTCTTTCTGTTGGTTCGTCTATTCGCTTGATATCAAGGTTGTCGGTTACGTCAGCAATTTTTACATTCCTGCCAATTGGGTCGGAATAGGCACGCCTTACAAAAGAATCGTAATCTTCTCCCTCAATCTTCGTCACGGACTTTAATCCTCGGATTACGTTCTCTGAATATCCTTCTTTTATGAGATCTTCAAATGACCAATCGCTGTCTTCAACCACATCGTGGAGAATACCGACAATTTTTTCTTCCTCAGATTTTAACGAGAACATAATCCGCAAAGGGTGGAGGATATAAGGAGCACCAGACTTATCGACCTGCCCTTTATGAGCGGAGACGGCAATCTCAATTGCTCTTTCTAAATTCATTTAATCCTCCTCACTCACCGATGACACACCACCATCACGGTCTGACTTTTGGCAATCTTTGCAAGTTCTCTGGTGGACATACTCCTGGACCGTTTAGACCATTTGGTGGGAAGACCAGATGCGTTGAGAAACTGTCTCACTGTAGATGCCTTTATTCCGAAGTTCATGTTCTCGGGCATTGACCCGATGCGCTTGGCTACCTTCGCCCTATCCAGCTTTGCAACGACAACACCGACGACGTTTCCATTTTCATCGTAGATGGGTCCTCCGCTGCTGCCTTTCTGTACTGCTGCATCCATCGTAAACTGGCTTGAGTCATCACCCATGCCACGTACAGCACTCACCATTCCTCCAGTGACCTTGATGGCATTGCTGAAGATGTCTCCGTAGGGATAGCCAGACACCATTATCTTCTCTCCCAGTTCCACATCTTTAGATCTTAACAATCCATCAGATGCTAGAGGGACAACCCTGATGCCCAGTTTTTCAATTAGAGACTTTGTTTCTGCTGAGGCCATCGTCAGGGTGGAGAGTTTAAGAAGGGCCAGATCCTTCCTTTTATCTTTCTCCTCCACATTTGCAGGAGATTGTTTATTTGCGTTGTCTCCTACCGTTACACTTTTGCAGTTCCTCACCACATGCTCATTGGTGATCACATGACCCAGTCTGGAGACAAAGAACCCTGATGCTGAGATGGACTGGGCTGGAGGTTTTGGCTTTGCCTTCTTCGGAGTAACCTTAGCCACGACTGGAGGTTTTGGTTTGGTGTTTGAAGGCGGGGTTTTCCTTGCATATTTAAACTCATCGTTTTGCCATATCCCTTCTTCTACACTTCCATCGTTGTAGATCATTATACCCTGCCCGTGGTTTGTGTTGTTCTTCAATTCACCAACGTATTTGGCTCCTTTATATTTTTTGTAAACCCAGTTATCTGTTCGGTAGTGTCGAGAACCATATCCGTGCATTTTGCCATCTTTGTATTCACCTTCATATTTACCACCATGGGACAAGGTTATCTTACCCGAACAACCGGTCCATGTATCCTCGTTAAAAGTTCCCGGACAAGGCGGCAGTCGTTCTCCCTTTATCCCCATAGAGGAGCTAATGGTTGCTTCGCACCCTTCCAAAAGAAGTAGGCATAGAACTATTAGCAAACGTTTCATCTGGCAATATTCGCAAAAAATAGAAGGAAGTTGGAGTCAATTGATAAGGAACTCGTTTATTTTTTCAATCAAGATAATACTGTAATGATGTAACACCCAACGTAAATTTGACTATTCAGGGGTCTGGGAGATAGGAAGAACAACACATTCATGGGTCTGATAATAATAGGGTCTCATCGAAAACATTCTTTATGTCTGAATCCTGTTTTGTAAAACAATACACAAGTTTATGCTTGTCTAAGCAAATTAATATAGTTTAACTAAATTATATTAGCTAGATAAAGACAGAGAAATAAGTCCGGAAAGGACTAGCTGTCGAATTTAGCGCGGTAATTTGCCGTCGTGTATCTATAGTTGGGGAGGAGTAGAAGCATGAGCGTTCTTAGTGGAATTACGTCCAAATTTTTTAAACATGGTTATGTGGTTTTCGTAATCTGTGTGTTTTCTTTATTACCTTTCAAAGTAAATTCTGCAGATCACGATAATTTTAAGATCAATCCCAAAGTTTATGTTGGTGTTAGCGCTGGTCTAGCGTCAATGGACACTGGCGTCGACGCAGTTACAGGAACAGCCACGTTGGACGAAAGTGATTTGGGATTAAAGGGGTTGATTGGAGCTAATGTAAACGAGTGGTTCGCAGTTGAAGGGTTTTATGCTAACTTTGGAACTGCATCACTTACGGGTAATAATGGAGATACTTTTATTGCAAACGGAACAACTTTTACCTTTTCAGCCAATAATGTTAACATAGAGCTGGAAGGTTCAACCTTTGGTTTTGGTGGCGTTGTAATGTTGCCAATCCACGAGACAATAGTTCCGTTTGGAAGGATTGGTATGCACTATTGGGATATGTCGGTTACTGCAACTAGTTCCGCCGGTAATGCCACCCTTACAGATGATGGGTTTGATCCATTCCTAGGAGGTGGCATTCAATTTAATATTACCGAAAACATCGCTTTACGAGCTGAATACGAGCTTTTTAAATTTGATGACGAAAATGTTGAGCTTGTAACGGGTGGCCTAATATTCCGTTTCTAGTAGATTAGAAGTGACGCAGCTTTCCGTTTTATAACCCTGCTATTGGTTTACGATTGGATTTCTTCTTCGGAAGCATTGCCGCGGCTTCCTGATCCAACTTTGAGAGTTGTAATACCGTGACCTCACCAGTGCCAGTGTAACCGTTCCGTCTCTGCCATCGTTGAATTCACCAACCCCCCTTGCCTGTCCCACCTACATAGTTGTGGGTGCCAAAACAATCAGTCCAATTTCTACGAGTATCCAAATTATCTGTAGGACTGCCCGGACAAGGAGGCAAACTCCACCCCTCTGTTGAAGACAACAACAGCACTACAAAACCCATCAGAACTGGCAGCAGTCGTTTCATTCCGTGATGATTACATAGAATGGGGAAGAATTGAAGTTAGTTGGTGGGTGAGAGTTCTTTGTCCTTACTGATGACACATCACCATCACGGTCTGCTTCTGTGCAATCTTGGCCAGTTCTTTTGTCGACATGGAATTTGATCAATCAAATTCAAAGTCAGGTTGGTGCGCTCTAGGATTACACCAACAAACTTCTCAAAAATTCAACGGACATCGACGAGTTTGTGCAGATCTCTCCCGAATTTCGTGGCGTCTATTGTCGCTCGCCCTGTTTCATAGCCTGAAGATCCTGACGCTTCAGGGCATGCCCGGGGCGTGCTCCGGTCGCCGAGCCGTCCTGCCATACAGCACGGCCATTGACGAACACCGCTTCGATTCCTGCGGCGTGCTCGGTCGGGTGCTCGAAGTCCGCGAGGTCGATCACCGTCTTCGGATTAAACACCACCAGGTCGGCGAAGTTGCCCTCCCTGATCTCTCCGCGCCCGGTAAGCCCGAATACCAGGGCTGGACGGCCGGTCATCCGGTGCACGGCGTCCTCGAGCCGCAGCAATCCCAAGTCTCGGCAATAGTGACCGAGGACCCGGGGGAATGTGCCCCAGAGCCTGGGATGGGGATGGACATCGTGCGGCAGGCCGTCCGATGCAATCATAGAATGCGGGTAGGCAAGCACTCGCTGAACGTCTTCCTCGTCCATCATGAAGTAGATAGCGCCAGCCGGCTGCAGCCGCTTGGCGGCCTCGAGGCGTGAGCAATCCATTTCCTCGGCAATGTCGCTGAGGTCGCGGCCGGCCGCTTCGGGCATCGCCTCCGACCAGGTGACCAGCACCCGTTCTGACTCCTCGATCCGGTGAGTCTGCAGAACAGTTGAGGAGGCGTGATAGGGATAGACGTCCAGATTGACGGTCTGCTCGCCCCGCGCCCGGTCGACGATCTTCAATGTCTCGACCGTTTTGCCGAAGTTACTCTTGCCCGTGACCTTGTGGTGCGAAAGCACCACTGGCGCTCCCGAACTGCGGCCGATGTGAAACGCCTCCTCCATCGCCGCTTCGATCTCTGCGCCCTCGTCGCGCAGATGGGTCGTGTACACCGCCCCCGCCGGGCCGAGCAATTCTGCGAGCCGCACGACTTCCTCGGTTGGAGCCTCCCGGGCCGGCGCGTAGGCGAGCCCGGTCGACATGCCGACCGCCCCCGCGTCGAGTGCTTCGGCCAGGTTGTCACGCATGACGTCGATTTCGTCGTTCGTCGCGGCCCTGTCGAGAGACTCCATCGCGCCGATTCGGAGGGTTGTGTGACCGCATAGCATCGCGGCGTTGACCGCCGGGGGTGCTTTTTCGATCGCTGCAACGTAATCGACCATGCGCGGGAACTTGAATTCGTCGCCGAGCAAGTCTAGCGGCGGCGGCGGCCGCCCGCCCCTGAAGGCGAGTGGCGCGAGACTAATACCGCAATTACCTACGACTACGGTGGTCACCCCCTGGCTGGTCTTGCAGGCGACGTCCGGCTTGACCCGGAGCGCGTTGTCGTCGTGGGTGTGGACGTCGATAAAGCCGGGAGAAACCACATTGCCCGCGGCGTCGATCTCGACCCTGCCCCTAGCCGCGTGGAGGTCGCCGACGGCGGTTATGCGATCACCGGTCACGCCGACATCGCCAGCCGTACCTGCGGCACCCGTGCCGTCGATCACCGTTCCATTGCGGATCACAAGGTCAAAGTTCTGTCCACACATTAATCAACCTCCTTCGTCACCTCCGTTGAGGACAACAACAGCACTACAAAACCCATCAGAACTGGCAGCAGTCGTTTCATTCTGTGATGATGACACAAAGTGGGGAAGAATTGAAGTTAGTTAGTGGGTGAGAGTTCTTTGCGCACAAACAGGAAGTTACAGGCGGGGCCGCCCTTATCAATTTTCCCGAACTATAATTCTGTTTCGAGCTAACTGATTAACTTGCCCCCCCGTTTCTTTGGAGCGGGGGTGTTCGTTTGTAAGGTTGATGAGAGCAGCAAGTTCGCCGAACAGCTCGATCCTGAGGTTTCCATCATCGGGAACGAGGCGTACTTCCTCGATGAGTGCCCGGAT
>Ga0209501_10004981_pt1 | contig 12486 bp, 18 predicted proteins | sample ArcticOcean_MG_C_4_FD_187434 | JGI IMG/M metagenome (GOLD analysis project Ga0209501, IMG submission 187434) | Marine microbial communities from western Arctic Ocean - ArcticOcean_MG_CB4_134 (SPAdes) (version 2) | ecosystem: Environmental > Aquatic > Marine > Oceanic | place: Arctic Ocean...
ATATGTGTATAGAATATATAAGAATGAGAAAGCAAGGAGACCTACAACAGAAAATTTATAAATGGAAGATTACTAAATATTTGGATGATACTAAGGATTTAGAACTTTCTTCTAAATTATATAAGACAATAAAGGAAGTTATAATTGACTACCCTGATTTGAACCAACATAGAGTATGTAATCATTTAAGAGGTTTATCTAAAGGAGTTTTAGGAAGTTCTAAAAGTATCTTTAGTGATATATATATAGAGAAGATAAGAATAGAAATTAAATAAATTTATTTTATAATATAATCTGTAGAATTATTATCTCACTCTATATTATAAAATGGCTAACATCGGTCCTTCTACTACAGAAATGCCTACTAATCAGGTTAGTGTGTATCCTAAACATATGTCATATTTCAGTAAGCGTCTTGCTGGATTTTCAAAAAATACTGTGCGCCTCAACACACAATCGTCGTCTTCCGTTTCCCAAAATGGAATTATTTCTATAACCCTACCGAGTAATTCCATCGTAGATTTAAAGTCTTTAGCGATGTTTTTTAAATGCTTACCAGAAAATGTAGATGCTGGAAGAGCTGTCTATCCTCGTTTCACTACATCTCTTATTGAGCGTATTCAGGTCTCAGTTGGCGGTGTCGCTTGTGGAAACGCACCTAATATGAATAGTGCCATTGCTTACCTAAAACAGATTGCTACTCTCAGTGCTGATAAAGCTGACAGCCAACCAAGTCTTTGGTCGTCTCCACAGGGTTATCTAAATGGTGCCGCAGGTGTGGTAAGAGGTGCTGGTAATAATAACGCAAACTTCCAGAGAGGACCACAACAGGCTACTCCTGTTTCACAGCGTTTAGGAAGCGACGCTCAACCCTGTATGGCTGTAGGTGCTAATGGTAATAGATTAGAAGGTAATTATGCTGATGAGGCAAGATATTGTGTAGAGTTGTTTAATGGTTTCATTAGTGAGAGCCAACCTGCTTATTTAGACCTCGCCGCCTTGGGTGCCGTGAGAATGGATATTTTACTATCTCCTGCTTCTGTATTTATGGGTTTAGCTGCCGATGGTCTTGCTACTGGAACTATTAAGTCTTATACTTTAAGTGATATTTACTGCTATGTTGATGTCATTTCTGTAGCCGATGGTGTATATAATTCTGTCTTAGCTTCATATCTTGGGTCAGGTCAGTCATTAAAAATTCCTTTTACTAATTATTTTAACTTCGTAGATTCCATAGCTATAGGTGGATTTAATACCAGTATGCGTGTAAATGTTAGGTCTCAAAATATTAGGCGTGTATGGAACTCTTGGCGAAAAGCTGACTACAATAGTGGTGCGGCTGGATTACCAGCTCAGTTAGGTAATTCGGCGACTACTCCTTATTTCCAGTTTGGAACAAATAATAATAATTCTTTCCAGTCCTTACAATTACAAATAAATAATGTTTCGGTGCCTTCCACACCAGCTTTAGCTGGAACAGAAATTGCTTATTACAATCGCAAAGCACTTAACAAAATGAATAACCAGCTTGGTGCTTCTATTGCTGATTGCTATGTTGATGAACGAATGAGTGTTGATTTATTTTACAGCGTAATAGGTCTGGATGATAGACTTTCAAATGGTCTTCGCACTTTGTCAGGCTACAGTTCAAGTGGAACTCAAACCTCTATCTATGTTAATCTTACACAGACTGCTACACCTTCTACTGTGGCACTTCAACATTTGTGCGTGGTTGAGTGCGTTTCTATGCTCCTTGTAGGACAGAACCGCCAGATTACTGTTATATCCTAAGTCCATATATGGTCTAAAACATTTACAAAGCGAAGAAGATTGCGTAAATCCTCCTCCCATAAATATTTATTTAAAATTTTTTTCTTTGTATTATGTAAATGACTTGGTGGTTTAATGCGTCTTCAGTAGTCCTTGTATTAGGTGCTTGTTCTGGTTTAATAGCAGGTGCTTGTTATCAAATGCGTCATAGTAGATGCGAAAATATATCTTTATGTTGGGGTTGTTGGAAGTGTAATAGAAAATTACAAACGACAGAAGAAGCAAATGATGATGATATTAGAAATAAAACTAATAAACCTACTCCTCCTGATGCTGGAGAAATATAGACTAAATTAAAATTATATGATAATAATAAAAATTAATTTATTATGATATAATATAGATGGCGATACAGTCAGTAATATTTAACAAAAATATTTATTCAAAATTACAAGCAAAGTCTTGGCTACTTACTCACGGTTTTTTATTAAGTTATAGAGGTAAATCACCTTATACTCAAACCACAAACTTTTGGAGATTTAGACAAATAGACCCTAAAAAATTTAAAAATTATGTTAATAAAGATGTGTCTAAAGGAATTATATATGTGATAGGATTTTAAGATTTTCTATCAGCCCTCTTATTACCAAGATTACTATGATGTAATGTAGGATTACTATGATGTATATTTAGAAATTTAGGACTTTCTATTAACATACCTGCTACCTGACGACTAACCTGTCCTTCTATAACTGCTCTTGCTTGGTCTGCCCTCTGGTAAGAAATTAAATCTTCTATAGTATTTCTTGTGTTAGGTAATGACCTTATAGGAACTTGTATGGGTAAAAAATGTTGATAAACCTGTGCTTGTATTACTGGTGTTGGAAAATCACTAAACTGTGGAAATGGGATACCTTCACTATTCATTATATATTATGATGAGAAAATAATCTTACTATAATATAAATGAAATCAAAAATATTAAAACATTTAACCCTAAATCCTATACATAAACCACAAGCTCATATCAGGGAAAGTCCTGAGGGCTTACCTACTTTAGATAAAGCTCCATTGTTATCTGCTTGTGGATCTCGTGGTTCAGGTAAAAGTATGACAATGACTAATTTATTAAGACTATATCAGGAATTTCCACAGAAAGATGGTAAGAAAACTTGGGATAGAGTTTTTTGTATTAGCCCGACATTTGAAGAAAATAAACACTACTGGAATTTTTTAGATATTGATGACGAAGATGCTTACCTTACTCCAGCTATAGGTTCTGTAAATGAGGTAGTTGCTAAAATTGAAAGTGATATAGAAGAATATAAAGAATATCTTGATAAAAAAGAGACTTGTATTAAGGTGTTAAAAAAGTTAATGGATTTTGGTATAGAGCGATTAACTGATAGAGAATTATTATTATTATATTCAATTAATTTTGATATGAAAAATCTTAAATGGAAATATAATAGAGAAGTTCCACCTTGTTTCTGTCTCATTATTGATGACTGTTCTCATAGTAAAATATTTAGTAATTCTGGAACAAATAAATTTTCTAATTTAGCACTTCGTAATCGTCATAAAAATACTACTATAGCTATGATGGTTCAGTCCTATAAAACTGGAGTGCCTAAATTTTTGAGACAAGGAAATTTATCGTGTCTTATGTTATGGAGAATTTATGATACTAAATTAATTGACGACATATATCAGGAGGTTAGTAATGATTTAACAAGGGAAGAATGGTTAAGACTTTTTAAATATGCTACTGATGGTGATAGCGGACATAATCATTTAACAATTTTTTTTGACCTACCTAAAAATGAGGGTAAATATCGTAGAAATTTAAATGAGATTATAAGTATAGATGATGTTAAAAACATTCAGGATAATGTCTAATATCCTCCAAACAAGTTTGTCCTATATTGAGGAAGCTGTGAGACCTGTTTTAAGTAGTGCTGTCGTTGTAAAGCCTGTTGTCCTTGATTATATTCTGCCTGTTGTGTGGCGGTGGAGGGTGGAGGTGGTTCAGTATCTTGTTTATCGTCTTGCTCCAACACCTCTGGTTCTGTTATCTTCTTCGCTCTATCTTTCTTCTTTTTCTTAACAACTATAACTTCTTCATCACTACTACTATTGTCTTCATAAACATATTTTATTTTTTTCTTTGGTTTAGGTTTAGATTTAACTACCATTTCTAAATTTTCTTCAGGAACATTAACCTCATTACCAGCTATGTCCTGTAGTGGTGGATTTTTTCTATCACTTATTTTCTTATCTAAATCTTTTCGCTTATCATCTTTTTCTAACTTAATAAGTTCTTTTTCCTTATCTTTTATGTCCTTATTTGCTCTACGAACTTCCAGTGCTTTCTGTCTTGCGAGTGCTAACTTTTCTAACTGTTCTTCATTAACAACTTTTTCACCTTTCTTAGGCATTTATAATATAAGGTAAGAAAATAATTAGAAACTATTACAATTAATTAGAAATGTTTAGAAATTTAATTTTCCTAAATACTCTTAATACTTCTAATTATTTTCTTACAGTATAATAAAGATGTCTTCAGGTATTTCAAATTTTAATCCACTTACAGGTTTAGCGTATAATAATCCTGAATATCCAAGAATAGGAAACTATAGCTGTAATACTTGTGGAGGAGGACACGATTGTCCTTGTTGTGCTGAATTTACAGGTGTGGTAAGTAGAGATGGGGATTGTTCTACTGATTTACCAGTTCTATTTACTAATTCTGTAAAATATACCCCACCAACAACAGCAGGAGGTTTAATTGATATATTACCTGCTACTACTGCTGATATGGTATCAACACCGGGAATAACAGGAGAACAGTTTTTAAGCGGTCCTAATGGTCTTCAATTAAGAGCAACTAATACACCAGCCTCAGTAGTCAGTGATTGTGTATTAACATATAAAACTGCTACAACTAATTATGCGTGGGAGGCAAATTCTGTTATTGGAGGAATGATACCTATTGGTGGTATAATTATGGGTGCTTCACCTATCACCGCCGCATCTTTTCCTATAATACAGGGTGGTGCTACTTGGGTTTTATGTGATGGTGGAGGAATACCTGCGACACCTGATTTAAGAGATAAATTTATTATGTGTGAAGGACCGACTAAACCATACGGTTCAGCAGGAGGTAGTGCTACGACGACTATCGCGAGTATTAATCTTCCAGTCCATTGTCATTTGCTTGGTAGTGAGACTGTTCCTCCTACTGGGGGTGGATTAGGAACTACCCCTAATATTACATCAGGAGCAGGTAATCAAATACCTTACATTGATAGTGGTGGTAATTACCCCGGGGTCGCAAATGTTCCTCCAATGAATTTCCAACCGGGCACCGCTGGTGGTTCTGGTGCTTGGGGTTCAATAGACGCAAGAACAGCCTCAGTAGTTTATGGTGATGACGCAGGTGGTAATATAACTGCTACTAATAGTGCTATTACTGTATTAAATCCTTACTATGCTTTATATTATATGATGAGAATATCTTAATTAATATATCTATATAGTATATATAATGCTAAAGAAAGGAAAACGAAGAAAAAAGAAACCTGATGTAGATAAGTTATCAAGTTTAGAAAAAATACAACTACATATCAATGCCTCAAAAGGTTTAGCGGGACCAAAGATTTTACCTAAACTTACTGATGAGGAATATTTAGTTTTAACATCCAAAATGACAGCACTAAAGAATGTAAAAATTGGAACTAATAATTTTGGTGCTGGTTCATCTACATTATTTCCTGCTCCTATATTAGAATATAACCCCTCTTATCCTCAAATGCCTCAAGGTATGCCTGTAGGATTACCACCTCAAATTTCCTCAGGATACGATATTATTGATGGTAATATTATACCAGTTCCATTACCTTCAAGATTAGATGCTATTACATCAGGTAATGCTGGTAGGTTAATAGAAGCTCCAGATCAACAATATCCTAATAGACCAGCCCCTGTTGGAATTCAACACCATAACTTAGGTCGTAGTTTATCTGGAACAGATGAAAGTGCTTACCAAAGAAATAGAGTATTTAGAAATCCTATATATATCGGTCCTGACCTTATTAAAACTAAAAAAGATTTAGATGATGAGAACACCATAAATAGACAGCGTCATTATTTAGAACAAGCACAAGCTATTCGTCAGGCTAATGCGACAAGACCCCCAATGGAAAAACCTATAATAGGAAGAGGAAGACCAGTAGGTAGTAAGGCAGGTGAAAATGCTATTCAAAAAAATAAAGATGATATAGTAAAAATTAATGAAGCTATAATTAGACAGCAAAAAGAATTAAATGACCTTAAAGATGATGTGCCTAAAGGTAAAAGTAGAACTGCTTACAATAAAAGAATAGATACGAAGAAAAAACAAATTAACTCATCTCAAGATAGGTTAGCCAGTATGGAAGCTCAACTAAAAGCAAATGAAGAAAGGTATGGTTTTAGTCGTGGAGCTAAACAAAAATATGCTGATGCTGAAACACAAAGTGAAGCTGAAAAATCTACAGGTAGAACATTTAGTGAAGTAGGAAGCAGTGTATCAAGAGCAACATCATCAGGTGTAAATCCAAGTGGAGATAGTGATATAACTCGTGATATGGAATTATTAAAACAGAGAAAGGCAAAATATTCACGCAAACCTGAGGGATACATACCCACACCAATACATACTGATGGTCTGGAGAGAGGATATCAAGATTTTAATAATCAAGAACGACCACCTAATACTCAGTATAGTATGGACGAATTTAGTAGATTATCACAAGGAGGACCGAGTGGTGAAACCAAAGAACAAGAACACGAAAGAAAGAGGAGACTGATGGAAGGTCTCCGTGATAAAGAAGATACTGATAATTTATCAGGAGCTTTTGAGGATTAGTGCGTTTAAATCCTGAAATAATAAAATATATAGATATTATATAAATCGCAATCTATTTTATTTAGGAAAACTAAAGGTTTATATCTCAAAAAAATTATATCCACTTATTGTATAATAATGGCTGATAATAATATTAAATGGTTTAACTATTTAAATTCTCATAAGGATTTTTCTGGTAATCTTAAAGGCGTATATGATTTTAAAACAATTCAAAATGATTATAAAATAAAATCAAAAGCCTTAAAAGATGAATTTGGAATTATTATAGGATTTACAAAAGATGTTAAATTAATAGACCCTGAAGATGGGGTTGAGGTTATATTAAAACAAATGATACATTCATTAGAACAACTTAAGATAGTAATTGATGATATATCAATGGCTTATGAAGAAGATGCTATAAATTATGTAGCTATAACCAAAGATGGTAAATACTATCCTTGTTGTTTAAATTATGTAGAAGAAGAACTTTTAGATGGAGGTGTAGAACTTTTGGATTTCTAATTAATTGTAATGATTTCTATTAATTTCTAATGTTCTTTAGGAAAATTAAAATCTTATAGATATATATAAATGACTACGACTACTGACAAGATGGTATTTAAAGATTTTAAGACTGCTGTTGATTTCGCTCACAAAGAATATTATAAGGATATGCCGAGATATATGGTAGAGCAATATATATTTTTTGGGGATAAACATCCTAATATTTTAGAAAAAGTTATTAGTGGTGATAGTCTTAATGAAGAAGAACAAAAAATTATGGACGCAGGAAAAGAATATAAACATACAGTATATAGAAATGATGATGTAATTGAAGATGCTGTAGATGTAAGATGTAGTGAAGATGCTCCTAAAGAATTAATAGATGAACTATTTGTAGATGATGTTAAACCTGAAGATGTAGAAAAAATTTCTTTGGAAGATGTGCCTTCTCCTGATAATAATGATAAGATTAAAGAAATAATGACACAGCAAGATTTAGAAGAAGATAATGGATTAAATAATTTCTAAATTTAATATCTCATACTATAATATAAATGACTTCTAAATTAGATGCTTCGTTATTCGCAGGTAATCAAGGTGTATCTGTAAAAAGTGATTATGGTTTATGGGGAACTACTACAAGAAAAATGAAATTTAGAGTAAGTAGTGCTTGTGCTGAACCTTTAGATGGAGACCAATCTAAAGTAAGAGTTCAATTTGAATTTCCTGATATGCCTCAAGTAAGTAGAGCTACACTTGTGCCTGAAAGTTTATCTTTAAGTATAAATTGTAATCCAGCTGTAGTATTTACGACACTTGCTGGTTCAGGAATTATTCCAATTGGTTTATGGACGATTGGGTCCGTTCAACCATTTACTCAAGTATGCTTAAGGTGTCCTCAATTAAATCAACCTAATAGTTTTGATAATGGTGCTATAGTTAATGGTGTTCCATCAGGAACTAATAATAATCACGGTGCTTATCAAGGTAGGTCTAATATTATTATGAGTATGCCTACATTATCAGGACATAGTGCCCCAGAAGACTCAACCGATAGAAGCTATCAAATATTTAAAGAATATAATGGTAATGAGTATGACTGTGGTTGTGAAATTAATAATAATTGTTTCCAAAATAATACTTGGGATTTTGAACTTACTAATGAATTTGGAAATCCTTTCCAGTTAGGTGATAATAATACAGCAGACGCTTTATTAAAATCTTGGTATGCCGAATTTAGTATTGTATATGAACCAGAAAAAACTGATTTTGATTTAAATTAAATCTCACCATATAGTAAAATGGCTACTATTCGTAATACAGGAAAGCAAACAATATATTTAAATACTAACTTTAGGGTTGGTGGAACAATACAAAATCCTTTTTGGTCTCTACCATCAAGTCTTATTAGTAATTCTAATGATGATGAGACCTTAAGATTAACTGTTATAGATATGCTTATACCTTATCAGGCTTATAATATTTTCCAGTATCCTACTATAAACGAACCTAATAGAAATAAAACAAATAATAATACTATGATTGTAGAAGGTTGGAATTGGGTTATAGGTGGTATTCCTACACCTACTACAAGTTTTCTTATACAAATACCTATAGGTAATTATAATGTATATGAAATATCATCAATTATAGCACCATTAATACAGTCAGGATTAAATACTCAACTTGGTATTCTTACTGTAGTAGTAGGTATGTCTTATAATTTTAATACTATGAAATATGAAATATCAATAACTATACCAATAGCTGATGGTAGTATTCTTGGTGGTATTATACCTACAATTGATTTTCCTTCTGGTGATAATTATGTTGAAGATATTACATTAGCAGATATATTAGCAGGAGATCTTACTGATATAAATAAAAAATTATTATATATAACACCTACTTATCCAGCACAAAAAATAAATTTTACATCTTGGGGTCAGGGAAATATAGGTATGCCGAGAAGTATGATAATAAAATTAGATATGATAAGTTCTAATATTGGTGTAGATGGCGACGCTCTGGGACATACTACAACTATGGCTACGATACCTATTAATGTAGCTAATGGTGATACTCTTATATATCAAAATCAAAATGATGACTTTGAGTTAGAGATACCCTCACACTATATAGATACAATACAAATGGAAATAAGAGATGAAAATGGGAGACCACTATATACTAATAAAGACTTCCAATTTTCTTTTAGAGTTGATTATGTTAAACTGGATAGAAGCACTGAGAACCTTTTACAAGAAATGATTTATCTATCACAGCTAAATATAATGGGACAGAAGGAATTAGTTGAAAGCACCGAACCAAATATTAAATCAATATAACAAAGAATAAAAATCTAATGTTATAATATAAATGAGTTGGTGGAACGCAATATTAGAAGCTGGAAATGAAGTAGCACAAGAAGTAGGACACGCCGCAACCTCTGTAGCACACGAAGTAGAACACGAAACTCAGGATGTTTTACACGAAGTATCACACGATTTAACAGCTGTAGGTGATAACTTACAAGAAATGGACGAGGCAATTGAAGCAGTGCCTGTTTTAGGCACACTGTATGACCTCACACCAGTTCATACCGCGGCACATTTAGGTAGTGAATGGGCTAATGTTGGTGGAGAATTAGCAGGTGATTTAGATGGTGAAATGTCAGGAAGACACGCAGACTGGGGTCATCTTGGAAGACAGGCACTCGCCGCTGGAGTAGATACAGCTATTACAGTAGCGGCGAGTGAAATAGGTGGAGCTGGTGCTGGGAAACTGTTAGGTAAGGTGGGTGGAAGTGCTGGAAGATTAGGAATGAAAACATTAGGAAAAGATGTAGCAGGTCAATTGGGAGCAGGAGGAGCAAGGTCTATAACAAGAAGAGGTGCGGATTTGATGGCTCATACAGGAGTTAAAGGTGTAATAGGTGGTGCTATAAGTGCCCCACTAAATACTACAGCACACGGAGCAGGTATAGGTTGGGATAATAGACCTCATTTAGGTCGTATGAATGGTGAGAGTTATCCACCATCGTCAGGTAGGTTAGGACAAGGTGGTGGAGTAGCTACTGGAAATATGGGTATGCGTAATGTATCACAACAGCAACCTACAGGTGATATGACACATATGAGTTATATACATAATGATGTATCCAATCGTCCAGTTCAAACTAATATACCTCACTCTACTTACACACCATTATACGAGACAAGTTTTAAAGAACAGATGACACAACAGAAACGACAGAATGACCCAAGTTATTTTAGACCTCCAGTAGATAGCAGACCACCACCAGTCTATACACAAAGTATGGATAGAACAAATTATAACCAACCCCAGCAACAGCCCCAGCAACAAATGATAAAAACTATGAATTGATTATATTTAGGAATAAATCGTAAAGTGCGTTTAAAATCGTAAATATAAATATATATAGATATTATAAGATGATTAGTGTAATGGAACAAGTGTATCTAATTCAAGATAAAAGGATTGAAGAGATGAAACTTTTTAGAAAAAATAATAATATTAGATGTATTAATTGTAAAAATAGAATTAAATATGCTAAGGGAGACTATGAAACGAAACCTAAATGTAAGACCTGTCATAGTCTTAATCCTTTTGGATTTGAATATTTAGAAAGATTAAATTTATATGAAGAACTAAACGGAAAATGGGTAAAAGTTAAATCTCACTAATATATAAATGAATAAAGATGATGAAGAAACCCATACTGACAGTGAATTTTATAGTGCTTTTTCCAAAGCTGTATATGCTGATGGTAATGAAAATATGTTATCCAAATTAGAAGACCAAGATATAGAAGGTTGGGAAATAGATGATGATATAAATAATCAAGACAGAACAACCTTTAGAAGAAGAAATAAAAATGATGATGGTTATGATGTAATTTTAGCTTCTCGTGGAACATCACAGACAAGAAATCTTTTACCAGATTTAGCAATTATGTTTGGTGGTGAAGGTAAAACAAAAAGATACAAAGAATTATCACAAGACTATGAAAAAGTTAGAGATAAATATTCTGGAACAAACGATAAGATAGTCTCAACAGGTCATTCACTTTCTGGAAATATGAGTATCTTTCTTAACAGAAAGTATGGTGTTGAAAGTCGTGCCTTTAACCCCGGGGCGAGTATCAGTCATATGAAACAAGGATTTGTAAATAATTTAGCGTGTTGGGCTAATCCAAGTTGGAGTGATTGTGCTAATGCTGAAAAAAGTCATATATATCATAACGCAGGAGACCCATTAAGCACAGCTTCTTTATTTGATAGAGACCATAAACATTTAATAAAATATAAAGGTTATAATCCACATACAATAAATAATTTTACAAAAAATAAAATCTAAGTATATGATATAAAGATGAACGGACATACCAAACTTACTAAAACCGAACGAAAAAAACTTGTAGATACAGCAGAACGAGTAAAGTATAATAAAACTCATAAAGCCTCCACTGATAAAGGTGGAGCAAGAAAAGGAAGAGTAGCAGGTTCTCGTTTAGCCTATGATGCTTTAGGTAGAAAAAAGAAATAAATATATAGAATTAAAATCTTATAGTATAATATAAAGATGTCTCAATCAAGCGGAATATCAGTAGATATGCCTAATGAAAATCCTCAGGTTCAGGTAGGACAACAGATGTATTTTGATAATTTTACAGAGGCTAATGGATTTGGTGGAGAGCTACAGATTAATAATGGTATGGTGATTAATCCTGTTCCTATGTATAATCCTCGTAGTTTTTTCGCACGACCTATGATGCCTAATGGTATAGACCTAAATTCTTTTGATAGACAACTAATGTATAATCATATTAATTTAGGAAGAGTGGAAGGTAATGATACAGCTTTTAATTTGATAGACCCAACAAGGTCTCAACCTCCTTCTTGGTCTTATCAGGAAGATAACTATTATGCTAACCAATTCGGTAGCGAACCCTCTTTAGGTCGTGATAATAATATGCTCTTAGTGTCAAATAATCATTCTACCCCAGCTGATAGGTGGGCTACCAGTTCTATTTTTATAGGATAATTTTATTATCTTATTATAGTATATAATGCCCTACAAAATTATAAAGAAACCTAACGGAAAGTATAAGGTTAAGAATATACACAATGGAAAAATTATATCAAAAGATACGACGATGGCTCGTGCTAAAAAACAAATAAAGTTTTTAGGAATGATTGATGGTAAGAAGGGAAACAAATAATATAGAATAAAATTTGACCTCATATATGGTGTGAAATTTCGCCTGTTCCAGTCTTTGTTTTACACCATAAATTATT
>Ga0209501_10004985_pt1 | contig 12477 bp, 8 predicted proteins | sample ArcticOcean_MG_C_4_FD_187434 | JGI IMG/M metagenome (GOLD analysis project Ga0209501, IMG submission 187434) | Marine microbial communities from western Arctic Ocean - ArcticOcean_MG_CB4_134 (SPAdes) (version 2) | ecosystem: Environmental > Aquatic > Marine > Oceanic | place: Arctic Ocean...
TTCTACAGAGATGAGCAGATTCTACAATATGCTAATGAACTTAAAATTGAATTAGTTGATCTATCTAAATAATCAATTAAAGCTGAAAGAAATAATCAAATTTTAAAAATAGGGAATTTGATTTAGAGTTACTCCATTCTGAGTCTTCAGCAGAGTAATAATTATTATCATTTAGGTTGTAAACTGCATAAATAAGACTCCCAGGTAAGTATTCCCATCTAAATACAAATGTGCCTACTTGATTATCTATCTCAAAGTTTTTATTTCCAGTATAAGGATACGGACTAACTTTTAGTGATTTTTCTTCATCTAAACGATTATAATCCGTGTAATCCATTTTAACTGAGAATGGTTGATAATAAGCTTCAAATGTCATTTTTGAAGAGAATGCAATATTTAGTCTTAACTCTGTATTTGTTTGTTTTCTCTTTATATTTGAGTAAATAATATTAACACCATTTTCGTCTTCTACAATTCCCACCCATTGCATTGACCCCGGCCTATCCTCTTTAGAAGTTCTAACTGAAAAATTAATATTATCTGTTGGCTTAAGTATTAACTCAAGTCCATACTCTCTACCTACGCCTCTAATTGCACCTCTAGAAATATTAAATTGAGATCCAAGGATGAATCTTTTACGCCTATCTGTTTTAAACCCTAGCCTTATGGATTGCCACGCCTCATCTTTAATTATTACCGCTCGAGAATCACGGTATATATCATCATCTTCATAGGTTTCAGCGTTAGCCCTAAGATCCCAACCGAAGCTCCAATAATTAAGAAAAGTATTATCTTGTTCTAGTTCTATATTTTTACGAGTTAAAACAGCATCGCCTCTATCATCTTTTTGTCTACCACGTAAATCTAATTTTAGTTCTAAAGATTGTCGAAGAAACATCGCATTCGGCTTATCTCTTCTTATTGAGCCTCTTACCCCCGAGTACCAATTATTATTTTTTTCTTGATACCCCATTTGACTGACATCAAAATTCTTATCTCTTAAACCACCCCAAATCATCATCTCCCACCAATCAGGATCCTTATATGATAGGCGATAACGACTTGCAAAACCTGTTTGGTCAAGATTAATTGAACTTGCTGCCTGTCCCTGAAAAGAGAGTTTATTATCCATCAGAGTAAGTAACCAATCAACATTAACTGATTGTGCTTTAATTTTCTCATTTTGTCGACGTAAATCAGTAGCTAAAAAACCAATAGTTGAATATTCGTTTACAATTGGTTTTTCTAATCTTCCCACAAAATAATTTGTATATGGTTCTAGTAAAAAATCTTCTTTCTTATCCATCCCATCAATTTCATATTCACGAACACCATATTCTTTATCTGTTATCGCATTAATAACACCGTATCGTAAGCCTGACGATGTTTCTCCTAAAATTTTTGCTGCACCAAGAATTGTAGTTTCATTTGGTCTATCTGTTATTGTACCTGAATCAGGTGAATAATAATCTGGTCGTTTACCTATTCTTCTAGAATTAAATAAATTAAGGTGGCTTGTAAAAAAATTCGCGCCCTGAACAAAAAATGGCCTTCTTTCTTTAAGCCGTGTTTCAAAGGCTGAAAGGTTAAGAACTGAAGGGTCCGCTTGAATTTGTCCAAAGTCAGGATTAAAGGTCATGTTCAAAGTACTAGTTGAACTAATATTTGAACGAGTGTCTAAACCAATATTTGCTATATTTTCCTTAACATCGCTATTAGTCTGACCCGATAAAACATAAGGTACAAATTCAAAATTTCTTTGTTGAGGAATCCCTTCTATCCCTTTTAAAATACCAAAATAGGGAACGTAGCCATTTGCTCCCAGAGCTCTTCCAGGCCAATGGATTTCTTCCTGTTTATTAAAATATCCACGTTGAAAACTTGCGCCCCAAGTCTGAATATCACTTTTACTATACTGAAAAACATTGAACGGTATTCTAATTTCAGCAGACCATCCTTCAGAATGCAAAGAGGTCTTACCTTCCCAAACGGCGTTCCAAGTTATATCAAAACCACCCCATCCTTTTCCCTCTGCTATAGCCGCATCTAATTGTACTTCTGCCGCACTTAAGGTAAACCAGTAGCCAGTTTTATCATCATCATTTGAATCAAATCCAACCCCAACCCAATCTGAATTATTTTCCATTGAACTCCAATCATCACGGCGACCAATGCGTGCCGATATATTTTCTGGATTTGGATCGATATTATTAAATGCTATATATAAATAATTATCATCATATAAAATACGAATCTTGGTTTCTACAGAAGGAGCATGCAAGTTAAATGGTTCATGTTGAACGAATTGATCTAGAACTATTGCTTTATTCCAGACGCTATCATCAAGTATTCCATCAATCACTGGTGGTGCATATGTCCTTTGTGCGGTGGCTATTTTTAACCTGAGTTGGGTATCATCTTCAACTATTTTATTACCCAAAAAAGGCATGCCATAGATAAGATTAAAATAAATTAATATTGTAAAAAGTATTTTTTTCATGAACTCATTAATTCTATGTGTAAAAAAGTCCGGGAATCTAAGGATAATGGAAACAGACAACCTCTTTCTATTCAGAAATATTTTCGCCAATAATATTTTTTATTGAATGCTTTAATTCTCTCAATGGTACCACATAATCCGTATGACCATTTTTTGTTAACCACGCAGTTGTCTGGAAATCCTTTGATACGGGATGTCCTGTATATTGTTCAATCACTCGTTTTCCGGAAAACCCAATATTTCCCGCACCGGTTTCAAACAGCCTAATTCCCCGGGAACCATATCCAATGGCCACACCGCCTAAAGTTGGATCGGTGATTATAGTCACTACGGGCAGCCCTGCTTTCTCTACTCGTGTAATGGCTAATTGGGCCTTTGGGATACTCACCATGGATGAACATCCTGCATGCATGCGTGCACCACCACCGGCTGCTTGAAGAATCATCGGTACTTTTTTATGGATGGCAATTTCTGCAGCACGCCAAATTTTCTCCCCCGTACTCATACAAAAGGAACCACCAAGAAATCCGAAATCATTGGTGCAGAACACCACATCATTTCCATCGATCTTGCCATCCCCGGTTATCATGGCTGTGGGCAATCCAGTTTTCTCACGTTCAGCAACCAGTTTTTCACCATATCCCGGGAATCCCAATATATCCTTATCCAATATGGATGCTGTTTCAACGTGTTCCTTAAATGAATTTGGGTCCAAAATCAAATTGATATAATCCCAGGCTGACAGGCGAATGGTTCGGAGCCCGCAATTATCACACACAAAATCTTTTTTTGTCAACTGCTCCAAAGAAACAGGATCAAACACCCGTTTCCCGTTTTGATCTTTACATCCATTGTGTCTCTTAATATATCCATTGGAATTCGGCACCGGAAGGCGAAACTTCATCACCCTGTCTACTTTTATCCCTTCTTCCCATTGTCCCATTTTAGACCACCGTTTCACGCGATTTTCAAATACGCCATCAATCGGTATTTCTTTTAATTTTTTGATATTTTTTATCAGTGCTGTTTTCAAGGATTGAATGGACTCTTCGTGAAAACGATGTGCCGGTCCTTTGGGTTCTTCCACTAATGCATCCACGATGCCATGGGAAAACCCTTCTTTCGATGTGATTTGGCTAATCTCAGCTGCTTCATTGGCATGATGTCTATCATGGTATAAAATAGATGAGCATGCTTCGGGGGTAATAACCAAGTAGGTTGAATTTTCCATGGCCAGTGTGATATCGGTCCCCGTGAGGGCAATAGCACCACCGCTGCACCCTCGGTTAATGATAATAGAAATTGTGGGTACTTTTGCTTCCACAAGCGCCTGGATGATACCACCAATTTTCCAAGCAATCCCACCTGCTTCTGATCCCTCTGTTGGATCCGCACCAGGTGTATCTACAAATACAATAATTAACCGACTTTCATTATTGGCTAATGCTACTGCTTCAATGGCTTTTTCATAGCTGGCGGGGGTGGGCATACCATGATTCCAACTTTTGATTAATTCCGGATCTGTTGCCAATTGTTGGAAGGATTTATAATCGGATGTGGGGCCGCTCTGCTGACCAATCAGCATCACGGGAATTTCTTCGTCATTGATTATAAATAATGCACGGTGCGTTTGAATGAGATTTGCACCGAATTCCTCACGTTGAAGGCATTCACCTACTTCAGAAAAAATGGATAAATAGTCTAAATATTTGGGTCGTTCCGGATGAAATGAAAGTTGGTATTTTTCATACTCACTCAACCCATCCAGGACTTTAGGTGAGTAATGATCAAAGTCCTTTTCAAAAGGGAAATAAAAATGACTGGGCATTGAACTGAATGTTAAGCAGCGCTGGAATCTGCCCCGAAAATTCCTTTATAAATTAACCCAAACAGGACCGTCTCCGCCTTCAGGAGGAACCCAGTCAATGATCTGGTAGGGATCCATGATATCGCAAGTTTTACAATGGACACAATTCGAGAAATTAATCTGGAGTCTCTGGCCATCTCCATCTGGTAACATTTCATAAACATTTGCCGGACAGAATTTCTCGCATGGGTTCCCGTATTCTTCTGTACACTTTGAAACACATACATCCTGATCCCTGATTTTCAGATGAGGCACCTGGTCTTCTTCGTGGGCAGTGGCCGAATAATAGACGTCTGTTACCTTGTCAAACAAATATGTACCATCAAATTGCAGATCTTGGTAACGGTTCTTTTTCACGCCCTTTTGCATCTTTTTATGCCCCGCTTCACTGGACAAACGGTTTTTAATTCCCCAGCCGCGACCACCTGTAAAAAGTCCAATTCCAGCATTGGCCAGCCCACCGAATAGACCACGGTCAAATCCCTGGTGGAAATTCCGTACCTTCCAAAGTTCATCCCTTATCCAACTGGATGCTATCCTCGAATCATAATCTGCCAGGTCCGATTCTGAAAATTTTCCTGTAGCAAAAGCTTCCGCAGTTGTTTCCGCCGCAAGCATCCCTGATTTCATCGCCAAGTGGATCCCCTTTAGTCTCTGACCATTCATAAAACCTGCTGAATCTCCGATAAGCATAGCACCACCCACCGACAATTTTGGGATGGAATACCAACCCCCTTCCGGCAATGATTTGGCACCATAAGCGATCATTTTACCCGCCGAAAGTAAAGAACGAATCCATGGGTGATTTTTGAGGCGCTGAAGTTCATGATGAGAATCCACTCCAGGGTTTTGATAATCCAGGCCAACCACCAGCCCCAAGTCCCATATATCATTTTGCATTCCATATAGAAAAGCGCCACCAAATATGGCCTGACCCAGAGGAAAGCCCATGGTATGTGCCACATATCCAGGCGGGACAGTCCCAGAAGGCATCTGCCACAGTTCTTTTACTCCAACTGCCCAGACTTGCGGGTTACACCCTTGCATAAGTTCGTGCCGATCGATGAGGTTTTTCGTCAAGCTGCCTCTGGTACCTTCACCTAAAATGACAACCTTGGCGCGAATATCTGCCCCCGGTTCAAATTGAGGTTTTTTCTCTCCATTTTTATCAATACCCCGATCACCGGTACGCACACCGACTACCTGTTCACCTTCATACAAAAGTTTTGTACCAGCGAAACCGCAAAAAATATCTACACCTTCATTTTCACATTTGTTACCAAGCCAGCGAGTCAGTTTCCCTAATGAGGTCACAAAACAATGATGGTGATTCATAGAAGGTGGAACAAATGGAAAAGGAATTTTTTTGTTTTCCGTTAAATAATATAGATGTTCTTCTGATACCTCTGCTTCAAAGGGAAAATCCGTATCTGGAAAATCCGGGAATAATTCTCTCAAGGCCCGGGGATCAACAATAGCGCCCGATAAGGAGTGGGCGCCGATTTCGGAAGCTTTTTCCAACACAGCTACACTTGCTTCCGTTCCGGATTTGCTAAGCAGCCTTTTTAGGTGAATCGCTCCGGCCAGACTGGCGGGCCCAGCTCCCACAAATAGAACGTCCAGATCAAGGACTTCTCGTTCGGACATCAGTTTTTTAACGCCTGGATTGCTTCGGTCAATTTGGGAATTATTTCCAGGATGTCTCCAACAACACCATAATCAGAAATTTCAAAAATGGGTGCGTCAGGATCTTTGTTTATAGTAACAATATTTTTGGACCCTTTCATGCCAACCACATGCTGAATGGCGCCTGATATTCCCAGCGCAAGGTAAAGTTTTGGCGATACGGATTGGCCCGAACTGCCAATCTGATGAGCAGATGGCAACCATCCGGAATCAACCACCGGTCTGGATGCAGCCAATTCCCCGCCTAAAGCTTTAGAAAGCTCTACAGCCAGCGGAATATTTTCTTCCTTGCCGATTCCGCGCCCGATAGAAACAATAATATCGGCACTGGTTAAGTCCACGCCACCAACTTCCTCCTGAAATGGCGGTTCTGATTTGGTTCGAATCATAGCTGTATCTAATTGAACAGTAGATTCCCGGATTGAAACCGATCCAGCGGCTGCGGCGTCCATGCTAAAAGCAGCAGATTGGAAACTAACCAAAAATGGACCTGAACTGTTGGCTTCTACATCAGCAGAAAGTTTGGCATTAAACATTTGTTTGGTGAATACAACATTGCCTTCATTGGTCCTAACATCCACATTGTCCACTAGAAAAGGCTTCATTAATTTGGCACTGACTTTGGGTGCATAATCCCGAACTTGATATGTATGACCAAATATGACATAGGTTGGATTTTCCTGTTCAATAACTTGCTTTACCGTTTCTGCATATCCATCGGAAGAATAGGATGAAAGATGTTCATTGTTTATCTTCAATACTTCACCCACATTATATTCCGATGCTTCTTTTGCTAACGCATCTCCATTGGCACCCATCACAAGCGCTCCCATAGATAGACTCAAGCCATTGGCTAATTTTTGTGCCGCTGCTATGGACTCCAATCCCATCCGATGAATCTTCCCATTATTGTCTTCCAGTACGATTAAAACATCCATCATATCCCCCTATAAAACTTTGACTTCATTACGAAATGTTTCAACTAATTTTTCTACAATCTGATCCGCCGACCCTTCAAACATCACTGTTTGCTTATCGCTTTTAGGCAAATATACTTTTTCCAATGATTGGGTTGCATCAATCGCATTGGGCGTTACAACCTTTAATTCTTTTCTCTTGGCACCCATGATGCCTTTCAATGATGGATACCTTGGGGTATTTAATCCGGATTGGATACTCACACTGGCAGGTAGTGTTAAGGAAACCCATTGAAACCACCCTGCTTCGAGTTCCCGTTTTACTTTGATTTTTCCATCTCCCAATTCGGTTGCCATGGCCAAAGATGCGGTGGCCATCCCCATCATTTCGCCCAGTATAATACCCGTTTGTCCCATACCAAGATCATCCGACTGTAGTCCAGTAAATATTAAATCAAAATTTTCTTCTTTTAAAGCGTGGGCAAAATGTGAGGCTGTCACCAATGGGTCAATTACACCTTCCGTATCCATTTGTATATGGATAGCACGGTCGGCACCTTTTGCCAGCGATTCCCGAATAACTTTTTGGATCCGATCTGGCCCGAGGCTTACGGCGACCACTTCACCTTCTCCCATAGATTCTCGAATTTGTAGTGCCTCTTCTAACGCATAATTATCACTCTCATTCATGATGAATGCTGCCGATCCTTCGTCTACCCAATTCTGATTAGATTGTATGGAAAGTGGAGAATCAGCTCCGGGAACTTGTTTTACTAATACTGCGATTTTCATCGTATAATATTCCTGTGAATTATAATAAGGTTATCAAAAGACTGTCTAATTTTAATCAAAATTTATGGTGATTGAAGCGGTAAAATCAACATATAAACCGACTGGTCGGTTTATATGTATATCGTTTGTCCGTATTTGGATTAAAATATTTACATGGTTACAAAATTTTCAGGCTAAATTAAAATATGGAAAACATCAGCAGATTTATTCTAAGCAATGGACTCTTTATCATTGGCATATTTTTACTGTTCTGGGCCGTGAAACGGATCATAGAACGTTGAAACCAATATTGATCCATAATGGTTTAAAAAAAAGATTTGAACCCAAATATAGATTGGTGTAGCTTCGTTGCAGACAATTGCAGTTCCTCTTGCGAGGTCTTAGCAGGAACTGCGAAAATATTAAATAAATATGAACAAAACACAAAAAGGAGAGGTTATGAAAACAAAACTCTTTAAAACTTCCTCATTTCTACTTGCAGGTTTGATTATTTTTTCTGCCTGTGAGGATGAAGCAGATGTCATCAATCTTGGGGATGCCGTTGGAACATGGGAATTATCTGGTCTCACAGGTAAGTATGAAAGATTGATTGTAACAGGTCCTGATATTAAATATTCAGCTGATAAACACGATCTCGTCGCAACTTGGAAAGACGCAGCAGGCTTTGCAGCTGTGACTGGTGCTGATGCAGCCCTTGTTACTGCCGCAACCAACCAAACACTTGCAAGCTTTAAAGCAGGAGATAACGCACCAGGTTTCCCTCGGGAGGCCGTATTTGATGAATCTGCACTTACTGCTACTGGCATTAAAATGACGGTTGATCTTCTTGATAGTAAATCAGCAGATACAAAAGGTACTTATACAGTTTCAGGAACCTATCCTTCTTTGCGTTTGGCCGAAGAGAACTGTTTAACTTACTTAATGATTCCACCTCCTCAGATCAATGATTCTGGAGACTGGACCGTTAATTATGATACAGGAGTATTCGAACTTTCACCTGTAGTTGATATCGACCAGGTCTTACCTCCATTTGATGATGGAAAATTCACGGTTAATCGTGATGTCACACCTGCAAAATTTACTCTCAATTTTTTGGATCGTGATAGTCATGATTCAAAATACTCCGAAGTAAAAACTGCATGGAACGAGGCCGATGACAGAGTAGTAACTGGTATCAACGCCCTTCCGTTAAATGCAGGTGGCGGATTTGACCCCACAGCATCAACAGATCCTTCTCCAGAGGGTTATATAATGAATGCGGCATTAGCACCTTGGGGTCTTTTTCTAACTTATTATGCTCTTAATGTGCTTGGTGAAACAGTTGCCAAAGTTAAAGATGTTAAAAATCCTTTGACTGACCTCAATGGCGATGGAGCTATAACACCTCTCGATATGGTTGGCTATATGCATGCAGATAACCTAGCTGAAGGTGGTGGTAAAACTGCTTTTGGTATGCCTTATGCAATTCTGGTCGATAGCACAAATCCAGCTGCCCCTGCGGTAAGAGATGACAGTGCAACAGATTTTGCACTTACTGGTTTAGCAACAGGCGCTGGCGGTAAACTGAAATGGGCTCTCACTGGAGTATGCATGCCCGTTAATGAAACTATTCAATTCAATTCATCTTGGACTGAAAAAACTCAATAATTCCCCGATACCTCGCAAGTGTATCGTTCATAACAGGTGGGGGTAGTCTTCGGGCTACCCCCATTTTTATATTATGATAGAAAAAATAAGCAATATATGTACTATAATCTTTTTTACTTGCGCTTCTCTCCATTCCCAAAACATTAATCTATCAGGTAAGATTACCGATTCTCAAACTGGCGACCCACTCATTGGAGCTAATGTAGTTCTTAATGGGAATGGATTGAGTACTGGCGCTGCCACCGATATAAATGGTGAATATTATATTGAAAATATCCAGCTGGGATCTTATCAGATTAAAGTCACTTATATTGGATATAGTGATTTCAACTCCAATTTAGAGATCTCATCTGAATCACCAATTTTCAATGCTCAGTTACTGATTTCTGCTATCCAGTTGGATGAATACATAGTGACGGCAAGCCGAAGACGCGAAAAGATCACTGATGCACCAGCAGCAATTTCTATAATCTCTGAACTTAAAATCCGCAGTGCCAGCAATCCAAACCTAGGGGATTACTTTAAGAATATTAAAGGGGTTGATTTTACAGCATCTGGGCTTGACAGCTATAACCTGAGTGCAAGAGGATTTAATTCCAGTTTTAGTAGCCGATTGCTTACGCTTACAGATGGGCGGATGGCCAACGTGCCCTCACTTCGTTTAATCGCTTATAATGTTATCCCCTTGACTTCTGATGATGTAAAGCAGATAGAAGTGGTACTTGGGCCTTCCTCTGCACTATATGGGCCAAATGCTCATGCAGGCGTAGTAAATATTATTTCTAAACGCCCCCAAGAATCCAAAGGAACTGTAGTTGGTATAACCGGTGGAACAAGGAATTTTTTTAAGACGCAGGTTCGTCACGCTGGGTCTATTGGAAAATTGGGTTATAAAATGTCACTGGTACAGTTTAATGCAAACGATTGGGAATATATTGAAAATTCAGAAAAACAGGCGCACTATAAACAATGGTTGAATGATCTAGATGGCGAAAAATTGAGTGACTATTTTAACGATGGTCTTGCTTGGTGGGATGGCTGGGATATAAAAGTAGATCGCAATGGGGATGGTATTGTTGATACTACTTATTTAGGCAAGGATAACAAAGTCAATGATCGAGACGGTGATGGCATTGATGACATTCCCCATTTTAAGATTAACAATACACGTTTTGATATTAGAACGGACTATGACTTTTCTCCTGATCACTTTATTAGTTTAAACTATGGTTTTGCCCAAGCAACCAATATCAATATTACCGGTATTGGGCGATATCTTGCCGATGATTGGATCTATCAATTTTTTCAAGGAAGATGGGTCTACAAGAACTGGTACGCCCAGGCTTATTTGAATACCTCTCTATCCGGTGATACCCGAAATATGCGTACGGGTGGTATCGTAACAGATCATTCAAAATTTTTCCACTTCCAGTTCCAGCATAATCTAGATTTCAATTTCCTAGATACAAAACTAATCTGGGGGGGTGACTATCAGCGTACTATGCCCAAAACATTCGGGACTATTCTCCCTGATGGTAAACCAGGCAGGAATCCAATTAGTTTCGATGAGGATGGCATTGATAATGATGGGGATGGGAAAATTGATGAATGGGATGAATTATTGGTGACCAACGAATTCGGTTTTTATAGTCAGGCCCAATCCAAACTGAGTGACCACTTTCAACTAATTCTTTCGGGACGCATCGACCTTCATAGTGGCCAGCAAGAAGATGGTGGAATTAACTTTCTAAAAGACCCCCTATCAGGTGAAACAATGGAATACTCCCCTCAAATCTCACCTAAGGTTGGACTATTATACAAACCTAATGATAAACAAACCTTCCGCTTAACGGCTGCGCGCGCGTTTAATACTCCTTCATCCCAAGGATTATATTTAGAAGTTTTGGCAGCCCAGTACTCCGTATTCCCAGTTATGGCACGTGGAAATAAAGATGGGTATACTTTTACCCGGGATGCATCTAACCAACTCATGATGTTTGATGTCCGCGCCGGTTCTTTATCAGAATTCAGATGGTCAAATATGCCTGAAGGGTCAGCGCTTTACATCCCAGCTGTATTGGGTCGCCCGGGACAATTTGTGAATGCAGAAGATTATACCAAAATTAAGCCAGTTCGTTCTGAAGAAGTATGGACCTATGAGTTTGGTTATTCCGGTTTTATTAGTCCGAAGATACGGGCTTCATTCGATCTATACCATAGCACCTATAGTGATTTTGTAAGTGATCTTACCTGGGTAACACCTGTGGTCTTAGATACATCTGCGGGATTCTATTCCATAGAAAATCCTGACCCTGAGATATTGGGTTTTATCCCAACTAGTCAGCACAGCGGTATTACGGATGGAGGTGATGGCATCCCAGGATATTATTATATTCAATATGGATCTTCTAACTGGGGATCCACTATTCCTGCTGGATGGTGGGACAAACCTGCGGATCAACGAAATGGAACTAATTTAGATATTTCCTTTGGCGATACACTGGGAGCTTGGTGGACTGATGACCAAACAAATTTTGATAATCCAGTAAATCTCATGTTGACTAATATTAATTATGGTAAAGTCACTTTGTGGGGAATGGATGCCAGTTTGTATGCATTTATTACCCCTCAAGTTGCGGCAGATATTAATTTTTCATTTTTGGGTAAAACACGTTTTTGGAACTATTTAACTCGAGGATATGACCCTATCAATGCTCCCAAATACAAAGTTAACGCAAAGATAGCTTATTACGCTGAAAAAGGTTTCCATGGTAATGTGGGATTTAGATATATCCCTGAATTTGAGTGGGCAGCCGGTGTGCATTATGGTATAATTGAAGAATATTTGGTCATAGATACAATGCTAGGATATCGTTTTGGAAAACGCTACGACCTTATGTTAAACATTAATAATATAAATGGAGATGTGCATCGGGAAATCGTTGGTGGACCTAAATTGGGTCGGCATATAACCCTTAAACTCAATGCACGCTTTTAATCAACCACCCAAACTTCGTTTTAATAAAAAATCCCCAGCATGAGTTGCAGGGGATTTTTTTTGCCCAAAA
>Ga0209501_10004989_pt1 | contig 12468 bp, 11 predicted proteins | sample ArcticOcean_MG_C_4_FD_187434 | JGI IMG/M metagenome (GOLD analysis project Ga0209501, IMG submission 187434) | Marine microbial communities from western Arctic Ocean - ArcticOcean_MG_CB4_134 (SPAdes) (version 2) | ecosystem: Environmental > Aquatic > Marine > Oceanic | place: Arctic Ocean...
TCCACACTGAAGGTAGGCATCAAGAACAAACGACTCACCGCCGGATGGGACGAGACTTATCTCAATAAAGTCCTATGCGCACCATGACTTTTGGTGCAATCGCCCTGGGGAGGCAACGAAGGTGTCAGACACCGTCTATCCCCCAACAGAAAACCTGAAAATTCAACCTGTTGAACAAACAGGCACACTGCGAAACGTCACTGTATCACGACGCACCAACAACGCAACAGAGCCATTCGCCGGGATAAGCCAAAGCCCCCGCCTGCCGCATTACCTGCACGATTGACAGTACCGGTACGTCCCCCTCAAGTGAGCGGAAAGCGGGTTGACTCCACAGCCCCGGGGAATTGTGTCGATTGAGAATTTGGACGAGGCTTTTTCGTTTCGGTAACCCCTGCCGATTGGGATTTGCCTTTGTTCGTTGTCGATGTTCTTGTGGGCCAAGGCCCACCGTTTGGCCGGGATACAGATTGTTCCGGTCGCCCTCCAGGCTCGATTGAATGATTGCACAGGCGACCGACACATCCGTTTGGATTCACCAGACCTGCCAGCGGTTGGCCGACGCCATCGGTTGGCCGGTGCGGTTTGTGCCGCGCGATGGGACAGACTACGCGGACGAGACCACTGATTGTTGGTCGATGAAAATTCTCAATGGGGATTTCATCGCCGGGAAACTGAAGATCGACTTGCCCACCGACACGCGTCGCGACCGGGCGTTTCTGGCCGTCTGCGAACTGGCGGAGATGACCGGGGAATTGATCGGCGAATTGTTGACCGCACGCAGCGCGCTGGAACGGCGAACCAGTGATGTTTCGACGCTGGTCGATGTTGGCCTGTCGATTGCCAACGACGCGAAACCGCACGACTCGCTCGATCGGCTGTTGACGGCCGCAGTGGAATTGACGCACTTTCGCGGTGCCGCCTTTTTCCTGATCGACCCTGCGGTCAATTCCGTGAACCTGCGTGGCGTTGCAGGAGTTGCCGCCGACAGGATTCCACAATCGAGACGCCGTCTTGAAGCCGGCGTACCCGATCTCACCGCGTTGGCCAACGGTCAGGTCCTGGTGCGTTCCGATAAGTCAAAGGATGGCCAGCGCTGGCTGCCCAATGAAATGACGGTCGGATTGTGTGTTGCCGTCCAATCGGAAGCGGGACCGCTGGGAACATTGTGGGTTTACGACCGACGACTGCGGATGCCCGAAAAACGGGAGGAGGCGGCGATTGAATCGATCGTTGCCCAACTTGCGACGGTTCTCGAGCGCGTGGTGCTGTTGCGTGAAAGCGCGACGCAACATCGCATGCAGCGAGATTTGCAGTCGGCATCGGAGAGCCAACCGGATGCCGGATCGAGCGGCTTTTCGAAACGTTGCGGCGGAGCCGATTTCGCCGCGTTGTGTGCCAGCCGCTATGAACTGGGCGGCGACCTCTGCGAAGTCATTCGCATCGACGAAAACCGCACCGCCATCGCGGTGGGCGATGCCTCGGGTGATAGTGTGCCGGCGGCGATGGTGATGTCTGCCGTACGGGGTTCGCTGCGCACGCTGACCTCTGCTTCGCTGGGCGAGATCACCGATACGCCCTCGGTGATTCAACGCATGAACCGCACGTTGCATCAGATTACGCCCGCTCATCAGTTCATGAGTTTGGTGTATGGCGTATTTGACGCAACCGACAACAGCTTTGCCTACACCAACGCCGGCCATCCCCCGCCGTTGTGGTTCTCGGGCAGGCGGTGCTTGGCGTTGGAATCGCATGGGCTACTGCTGGGCGTCGATGCCGACACGACATACGACCACTCGAAGATTCATCTCAAGCCCAACGACATGCTGGTGATGTTCAGCGACGGGATCACCGAAGCCAAGAATGCCCATCGCCAGTTATTCGGCACCGAGGGCATCGCCCGAGCGGTTAGCGGTTCTTCAGGCTGTGAGCCGGAAGAGGTGCTGCAGGCGGTCTCGTCACACGTCGACTCTCACACAGAAGGAACTGGAGACTCCGACGACCGCACATTACTCGTAATCCGCATCCGCCCCTGACAATGCCCACGGGCTGCGTCTCGTGGGAATAAAAAAACTCCCCGCAGCATGCGTGGCAGGCTGGCCGTTCCGACTCAGAGGGGCGAACGTCTGAGGAGTTTTCGGAACAGTCTCTCGCCTGCCGACACACGCTCGCGGGGAGCGGGCCGGGTCAGTCATCGAATTAGTTTCCTCGGTGTAGATCGAACGGGTTACCGGCACTCATTCTTGCAACGGACGAGGCCAACTCCTGCAGGCGATTGCCGCGGGCAGCTCTAATGGCCGCCTGAATGTCGCGGTCCTTCGCCAGCGAAACGACTTCGTCGCCGATGGAATCGACGGTCACGTCCGGCTCGACACCGGAACCGGCCATTTCACGCCCGTTGGGCGAGTAGAACTTGGCCGTCGTCAATTTCAGGTTGCCGCCAACGCTCGACATCGGAAAGTGTGTCTGCACAGTTCCTTTGCCGTACGAATGCCGACCGACAACGAGCCCACGCTGGTTATCCTGAATGGCAGCCGCGAAGATTTCGCTCGCACTGGCACTGTTGCCATCAACAAGCACCACCAACGGCATCTTCCAGGTCCGTTCATAGGTCGCCCGTTCCGATGTGTTATCGACGCTGTTGCGACCGCGAGTGGAAACGATGGAACCGCTCGGCAGGAACTTATCGGACAGCGAGATCGCGGCCGTCAACAAACCGCCTGGGTTGCCACGCAGGTCGAACACCAGCGTTTTCATCCCCTTGCGATACAGACCCCACAGAGCCTGATCCATCTCTTCCGACGAGGTCTTGGCGAAAGTGTCGAGCTTGATGTAGCCAATGCCGTCCCGTGAATCGAGCATCCGCACTTCACTCACACTGTGAATCTCAACGCGTTGACGAATCAGCGAAAGAGGCGACAACCGGCGACCGTCGCGTTCGATGACCAACAGCACAGGACTGCCTTGGGCTCCACCGATGAGGTCAACGGCATAGTCCAGACTCTGCCCTTTGACGTTACGACCGTTAACACTGATGATGATGTCGCCCCGCTGCACACCGGCGTTGGCGGCAGGACCGCCTTGCAGCGGCTTCACAACCAGAACACCCGAATCGTGCGGCTTGATTTCGACACCAATGCCGACCACGTGATCTTTCAGGCTGGCACTGGGCTGACGGCCGTTCGCATCGGGCAGGAATGTTGAGTATTTGTCCAACGATTCAGCGGCTCCGTAGACAAATTCCAATGCGACGGTGGTCGGTCGCACACCCAACTGCCGACCGGCAAGGTCCATCGTGCGGAACATCAGATTTCGCGCATCCACAGCCGTTCGCACCGGCGTACTCGAAGCCAACTGCGTAAGCGATCGGCGGAACGAATCAACGGTGGACCGTGACGGCGACAGGCCGTTTGCCTGCAGAAAGGCGCGGTTGCCGGCGGCATGCAGCAGATTATTCACCCCACGATACGCACGCTTTGCGTACGAAGTCGGTTTCAGGTGACGCGAGTCAATCAGCCGGGCTGACTCGTCGTACATGCCAATAGCCGTGTTAGTGGAGACACTGCGAGTGAACCGCACGGTGACTGGGTTGCCGTAACGATAGGTGATGCGTCGTTGGATCTTCTCAGAATCGGACAACTCCTCTTTGGCCCGCTTTGGTGCCGCGGGAGCCGTTGGTGTTGTCAATCGACCGACGGCGGCAGCGCGGTATTCGCCGTCGAGTTGGCCGTTTCCTACCTCATCGCCTGCCCGGACGAAGGTGGCCCCTACGAACAGCAGCACTAAGCCGGTCGCCAAATTGAGGAAACTGCGTCGGCGGAAAGTTCCGTTGTCCTGCGAGTTTCTCGTGCTGGTATGAAATTTCATCTCAGTGTGTCCTTCCTGATTTGATGATTTTTGATGATCTCGTTTATCGCGTCTCAGCATTCGTTCAGCCTTGGCAGCAGCCCGCATCCGGCCACATGAGGTTGTGGGAACTGGTCGGAGCAGGCGACGGCCGTCTCGCTGTAGGCTTCCTCAGGGAACTCGATGGTCTGCTCCACTTTGGCCGGAACATCCGCTTCGCAGAGTTCTCCCCGCAGCACTCCGATACTTCTGGGTGCCTCAATGCCAATCTTGATGGAACCTTTTCCGGTCTTGAGTACTTTGACCACAATGTCGTCGCCAATCAGAATCGTTTCAGAACTTTTGCGTGTGAGAACCAACATTATGACATCCTCCTGAAGTTTTTTTCGTGACAACCACCTGAAACATATCCCGTTTCCTGTGGTTTTCGTTGAGCAGGGCAACGTGTCCCACTCAGTATGATTCAGGATAAAGCGAACGTCGCGCCAAAAGTGAAACACATTGACGACACAGACTATTTTAAAGTGTTAAGTTACTATTTTATAACGTCTTATGTTATTTTTAATTATCAAGATATGGTGGTGCTACAGCTGGGAATGGCAATAAACGACCGCGTAATCATGCGACTTGTTACAACACTTCGTGCACGTAGTGTTGTAAATGATACACGTTCGACTACAACAAAGTCATAGTGATACTTACCGGTGGTCTGGGTTCTTCCGCATCAACCGTATTTGCGCTGGCCGTAGCAACGGGACGCGCCCTTATCTATGCCGGGAACTTCAGCAGGAAACTCAATGTGATATCACGTGGCTTGGCACGAATGTTGCGTATGTGATTCTCGTCGCCGAGTCAGAAAGTCGTAATGAGTCGGCCAACTGAAACCTGCTGTCGTAAAACTGACGGCACACGAAAGGGAGAATGAAATGAAGAGTTTGAAATTGGCCGCAGTCGCAGCGCTGATGAGTTGGATCTCGCTCAACGGTGAAGAGGCGAGCGCACAGACCTTCTACGGAATTCCGACAGCCGCCCCGCAATACCGGACATACACACCAGCCTCGCAAAGCGGCGGTTATCGCGCTCCCGCAGTCTACGGAAGCAGCCCAAATCGAAATTGTGCCTACGGAAACTGCCGGACAAATCCCGTCGGCCAGCCATCTTCGCGATACCCGGCCAGCAGCTTCCCGTCTGGGCAATACGGTCGTCCAGCCTACCGGTATCAGTAGCCCGTATACGGTGCGCCGGCATCGACTCAACCTGCTGGAAACTACCGTGCCCCCGTGTTTTATCACTCTGGCGTGTCGCAGCCTGGTGGAACGCGATACCGCGTGCCTGTGAATCGGCCCACTCTCCCGAGTGCCGGGCATTTCAGCATCGAAGATCCGTTCACGAGTTCGGCCACAACGACGGCACCGCAGCGGCGGAGTCCCGCAACATTGCCCGAACCCTTTACCAACTCACCGTTTTTCCAGGACCACGGCACGAGTGTGCCGACGAGGGCATACACACCGGCAAGCAGCAATACACCACGTCCGGTCAATTCGGCTCCATTCAGCAGCAGCCCGTTTTACCCGTAGGAAGGCATGAGCCGGCCAAATTGGCCGTCACGACAAAGCAGAAGCGGGCCGCCAAGCAATTCTTGGCGGCTCGCTGTTTTTTGGGGTGTGCAACATACCTTGCAATCCTTTGCGGCCCGACTATACTAGCGGATTCAGGTATTTGATCGACGACAGGCAGAAATCGAGACGAGGCTGCACAATGAGCCAGCAATGCGACGTTTGTGGTAAATCTCCGCAGGTAGGCAATAATGTCACCCAGCGTGGCAAGCCGAAGTACCTTGGCGGTAACGGACGCAAGACCACCGGGATTTCACGCCGGAAGTTTAAGCCCAACCTGCAGAAAATCCGCGTTCAGGAAGGTGGCAACGCCAAGACCCGTCGCGTTTGCACCGCCTGCATTCGAGCCGGCCGCGTTCAGAAAGCGGTTGTTCGCAAGCCGTTTACATTACCGGCCCAAAGCTGACGCCGCCCTGCGGCGATACGAACAATTTCGGAACCCGGTTTCCTCTCGAAACCGGGTTTTTTTACTTGAGAGCGAGATCACACCATGGACCGCCAACAAGTGGAGAAGACGGCGTTGTTGGCGCGACTCAAACTGAGTGAATCCGAGGTCGTGAAATTCACCGAACAACTCACCGGCCTGCTCGATTACGTGGCAATCCTGAACGAGATCGACACCGACGATGTTGAGCCGATGGCTCATGCGGTCGAGGTGTCAAACGTCCTCCGCGACGATGAGCCAGCGTCATCGCTCGCGAGAGATGACGCGCTGTCGAATGCTCCAAAGAGTGACGGTGTCTATTTTCTCGTCCCGCCGATTCTGACCGAAGGTTGAACAGCCCCCAATTTTCAGGCAAAGTCGCGAATCATGTCCATTGTTGGCAGTACGACCGAGGAATTGCTTGGCCAATTGGCGTCGGGCGATGTCAGTTGCGTGGAGTTGACGTCCGCGTATCTCGATCAAATTGCGGCTCGCGATCCGGAAGTGCAGGCGTTTCTGCGATACGACCGAGATGATGCGCTGCAACAGGCGGAGCAAATTGACGCGAAACGCAAGAGGGGCGAGCAGTTAGGTCAGCTGGCTGGATTGCCGGTGGCCGTCAAAGACAACATGTGCACCAAGGGCCAGCCGACGACCTGCGCCAGCCGCATGCTGGAAAACTTCGTGCCGCCGTATGACGCCCATGTCGTCACACGGCTGAAGGAAGCCGACGCGGTCCTCATCGGCCGCACGAACCTGGATGAGTTCGCGATGGGCTCCTCGACGGAGAACTCGGCATTTCAAGTGACGCGGAACCCGCACAACGCCGAATTTGCACCGGGTGGTTCGAGCGGCGGATCGGCGGCGGCGGTGGGTGGGGGAATGACACCCCTGGCATTGGGAAGCGACACCGGCGGCTCGATTCGCCAACCTGCCAGTTTTTGCGGTGTTGTCGGCATGAAACCAACCTATGGCCGCGTGTCGCGGTACGGGTTGGTGGCATTCGCCAGTTCGCTCGATCAGATCGGCCCGTTGGCCGGTGACGTCACCGGCGCGGCAAGACTGCTGAAAGTCATCGCCGGACACGATGCACGCGACTCCACCTGCGTCGATCTCCCCGTGCCGGAATATACGCAGAGTCTGAACGAGCCACTATCGGGATTGACGATTGGCATCGCTGCGGAACATTTTGCGTCGGGACTCGATGCCGAAGTCGAATCGATTGTCCGCCGTGCATTGGATATCTACACCTCGCTGGGGGCAACGGTCAAGGAAATCAGCCTGCCTCACTCCCGCTACGCGGTCGCCACGTATTACGTGGTGGCTCCGTGTGAAGCGTCGAGCAATCTCGCCCGATACGACGGCGTGCATTACGGTTTTCGCGCCGAGACGTTCGAGAACATGATCGACATGTACGCCACCACGCGCGGCGAAGGATTCGGCGACGAAGTGAAGCGGCGAATTATGGTCGGCACGTACGCGCTGTCGGCCGGCTATTACGACGCCTACTACTTGAAAGCACTGAAAGTGCGGCGGCTGATTCGAGAAGACTTCGACCGCGCGTTTGCCGACGTCGATGTCATCGCCTCGCCGGTCAGCCCAACCCCGGCGTTCAAAATCGGCGCACTGGTTGACGATCCGCTGGCAATGTACCTGCAGGACCTCTACACGCTCAGCGCGAATCTGGCTGGTATTCCCGGCATATCGGTTCCCGCCGGAACAAGCAGCGGCGGTTTACCCATCGGCCTGCAATTGCTCGCACCGGCGTTCGAGGAAGAGCGATTGCTGCGAGCCGCGCGAATGTTTGAAAAGGGAGGTGAATGATGAATTATGAACGATGAATCGCAATCAGCCGGCTCATCCTTCATGACTCATAATTCATAATTTGCCTTATGCACCACACAATTGTTATTGGCCTTGAGACTCACGTTCAGTTACTGACGAAGAGCAAGCTCTTCTGCGGCTGTGTGAACCGATTCAACCCCAAAAACCCCAACGTGCAAACCTGTCCGGTTTGCCTGGGCTTGCCGGGGAGTTTGCCGGTGATGAATCGTGAGGCGTTCCTGCTGTCGGTGAAAACCGGGCTGGCGTTGAATTGCGACATTTCCCAGTTCACCAAGTGGGACCGTAAACAGTATTACTACCCCGATCTGCCCAAGGCGTATCAGATCAGCCAGTACGATCTGCCGTTCAGCCACGATGGGTTTCTCGAAGCTGAGGTTGAAGGGCAAGGGGTCAAACGTGTCGGCATTATTCGGGCGCACCTCGAAGAAGACGCCGGCAAGAACATGCACGATGAAACCGGCGGCAGTCGCGATAGCCGCGTCGACTTGAACCGATGTGGAACCCCGCTACTGGAAATTGTTTCAGAGCCCGATCTGCGTTCGGCGGCCGAAGCGAAAGCGTATCTTGATGAGCTAAAACTGCTGCTGAATTATCTGGGCGTTTCTGACTGCAACATGCAGGAGGGAAGTCTGCGATGCGATGCGAACGTCAACCTGCACATTCATGGTGACGACGGCAGCAACATTGCGACACCGATTGTGGAGGTCAAGAACCTCAACAGCTTCCGTGGCGTCGAACAGGCGATTGACTTCGAGGCCAACCGGCAGTTGGAAATCTACCAGGAAACGGGTCGCAAGTTGGGCGATCCCGGTGTGCACAAAGAAACCCGTGGCTGGGACGCGAATCGCAGCGTTACGTTCGGTCAGAGGAGTAAAGAGGAAGCGTCCGACTATCGGTATCTCCCCGATCCCGATCTGGTTCCCATCACGTTGACAGTTAATGAGATCGACGAGATTCGCCAGTCGCTGTGCGAATTCCCCGCCGACCGCCGCCGCCGTTTTAGCACAGCGTTCGAGCTGTCGGCCTATGATGTGTCGGTCATCGTCAACCAAGGAGCCGAGTTCGCCGATTACTTTGAAACAGTGGCCGGTGAATGCGGCGATGGCAAACAGGCCGCCAACTGGTGTACGCAAGATGTGCTGCGAGAATTGAACGAGCGGAACGCACCCATCGGAGAATTCCCCGTCAGTGCCGTCGCCCTGGGAACACTGTTGGCCAAAGTTGTGGCAAACGAAATCACCACCAAGAGCGCCCGCGAGGTGTTCGCCGAATTGTTAGAGTTGGAAGCTATCGAGCCGACTGATGCGCTTTCAAAAATCGATCAAATCATCGAAGAGCGTGGCCTCGCAATCGTGTCCGACACGGGCGAACTCGAAGGCGTTGTCGAAGCCGTCCTGGCGGGCAACCAACAGATTGCCGACGACTTCCGCTCCGGCAAGCAGGGAGCCATCGGACCGCTGATCGGCCAGGTGATGCGCGAAGTCAAAGGGGCCGATGCAAAAGTCGTCCGCCAAATGCTGATCGAGAAGATCGGGGAATAAGCTTCGAGTCGAGCCGTGAGAAGTTCTCCTCTCTGACTCGTGACCGCTGATCTTTGACCTCTGCCTCCGCCGGTCCACCACCGAGCAGTGATGTTTTGATCACATATTCCGGCATCCTATGTCGGCGCTTTATTTGCCCCAAATTGCCGAGTTGGTGAAGCTTTACGTTGATTGCGGTTCGCTCGGCATTTAGAATCGAATTGGCTGGGTTGACTTGTTTCGTGCAATGTTGAACCGGCGACACCGACACGCGAGTTGTTGAATCGATGGAAATCGGTCGTGGGAAATCGGTTGTGCGTGGTGGGTTCGCTGGGATTTCGCGTTGAGGATGCGTATACGATTTTCAGCCCCCCAGAGCAACGTGATTGAATCAGCACCAACAGAGCGACATCAACAACCGCCCCGGATCTGCGGCAGCGGAAACTTTCGGATTTCGATTTTCCGGCTATGCAGGGTAACCATCATTGTCTTGATGGCCGTGCTGTGCTGGATGAGTCACCCGGCCGATTCCGGGCAGGTCGATGGCCCGAAGTCGCTGTTCAAGGCGAGTACCTTTCCGGCCGGCTGGTCGTTTTTCTCGGCAGAGGGCGACCCGAAGGCCGTTTGGAAGGCGGTTGGGGGAAAGAACGGTGACGACGATGTGCTGGAATGCCTGGGGAAACCCTACGGTTACATTCGCACGCAAGAACTCTATGGCGATTTTGAATTCAAGTTGGAGTGGAAATACCCCAAGGACGCCAACGGCAACAGCGGCGTTTTAATCCACACCGGCAAGGAAGACAAAATCTGGCCGAAAGCCATCCAGGTGCAACTGCACGCCCCAACCGCCGGCAGCATCTTTCCCAGCGGCGATGCCAAGACCGACAACAAGCTCATGGCACGCGACCTCTCCAAACCGGTCGGCCAATGGAACACCTGCGTCATCACCTCCAAAGCGGGCCGCGTCTCGGTGACAATCAACGGAAAAAAAGCAGGCGAAGTGACCGGCTGCCAACCCAACATGGGCAGCATCTCGCTGCAAAGCGAAGGCTCCGAAGTCCACTTCCGCCGCGTGATGCTGAAGCCGTTGAAGTGATGCGCTGAACTCGCCGTGCAGGATGCCACTCGGCGTCGTTTCGCACACTGAAGGTGTCATTCCTTGTTTACGGGGGAGTTTCCAACGCATGTTGCTTGCAATGTCGGCAAGGGAGACTTCGTCAATTAGAACAAGTTCGGCATCGACGAGTACTTTTAGACTTCGATCAATGCTGCATCGAGAGTAGGTATCCAATGAAGAACACTTTCGCACGCATACTTGCCTTCGGAATGATGCTCGCCGTTGTGCTTTCGCCTTTTTGCGCGAGTGCAGAGCATGAGGGGCAGGTCCAGATCCTGCTGCTTGGCGACAGCACCACGGAAGGAAGCGTGCCGCGCCGGCTGAAGCCCAAAGGCCCGCATCTGGAGAAAGTTCTGGAACTGTTGCTGGCTGCAGAAGGGGATCTGCCTCCCTGCCACGTGATCAATTCCAGCCTGAGCGGCGAATACATTCGCAGGCTCATCGATTCAGGGCGTTACGATCGCAACGGAGCGAAATTGCCCGGATTGGATTACATCTTCATTCGCTACGGCCTGAACGATCGAGCAAGGCGTAAAGAGTTTACCGTCAATTTCCCGAAGGACTTCCATGAACTACTCGCTCGCCTGCGGCAGGATCACCCGCAAGCGCTGCTCATCCCGATGACCGTCATTCCGTTCGCGGATGAGAAAGCCAGCAAAGTGATCAACGATTTGGTTTTCGAAGTCGCAAAGAAGGAGAAACTTGCCGTCTTCGACATCTACCGGCGCTACGCTGCCGAGTTGGTCAAGGGGCCGAACATGCTCAACTACCGGCGTTACCCGCTCGCCAAAATCCCCAAACAACATCACAATCTGGTGAAGCCATTTGTGAATGGCCCCAGTGTCGAAGTGATGGCCAACGAACTCGATCCGATTCTCGGTCAACTGCCGGGTTGGTACGGAGACAGGCACCCAAACCTTGCCGGCTACAACGTAATCGCCGACGAAACAGCAAAGTACCTCGCGAAACTGCTACGCGAGAAGAAGGCGAAAGAATGACACGGCCTGTATTCCTAAGTCTTCAGCTCCGTATATTCTCATAACGTGATCTGAGTTTTTTCAACTTTCACGTTGTACGCTTCATCCAACCGAACGGACCAGCATTAGCACCAGATGTTTCGGCTACCACCCGAAGAAAGAGGACCGGCGCAAAAAAAGGACCGGCGTCCAATTGACGACCGGTCCTGCTTTTTCACTCAAACTAAAATCGAATCAGACTGCGACAACCTTCCGTTCCTTCCAGCTGCCAATCAACAGTGAGTCCATGACGAGGTCGCGGCGGTTGAGGTATTCCTCGCTGACTTCGCTGACAAGGAATCCGTCGAATCCGGACTCAGCCAGTAGCGACAACACCGAAAATACCATGTCGCGGTTGCAGTACATCGGCCGGTGGACGGGATGACCGGGCTGATAGCCAGACAGGTGAACCTGCTGCAGTTTCTCGCCGTACTTCTGGAGAAAGAGGCCAAGCTCGTCCAGCAGGACTTCCAGCGGGGCATCGTTCAGCGTGAATTTCCAGAAGTGTTCGACGTCCAACGTCAGCTTGTCGTTGCTGATGGCCCAGTCATCGAAGCGGACTTTGTTGAATCGGTTGTTTTCCACTGCGAGAATCAGCCCCGGGGCCAGCTCGGCAATGCGACTGCCAAACTTGCGGATCATCGGTTCGTGAATCACCAGCGTGTCGCAATTCAGGACGGCACACAGCTTGACACAATTCTCCAGTGCTTGCTCAGGCACTTCGAGGCTCGCCGGAAACTTCACCGTGTAACGGAAGCCGACTGTCTTGGCGACACGAGCGGTTTCTTCCCAGTTCAGCAGATCGTCAACGCTGACCTGGAGTTCGAGATTGCTGATTTCGGCCTCGTCGGCGGCCGCAAACTCGACGGGACTGGCGGACGTTCTGGCTGCGTGCTTCGACATGACTTTCGCCTTCAAAAAGTTGTAACTACCCAGTGACGAAGATGTGCGCTGGCAGGTTGGGGGACTGGTGGAAGGCGGATTGGATGCCGTCCAGGATTTTCAGGTCGTTTTTGCGGAGCGTCGAGACGTAACCGCGGATTCGGCTGAAGATTTTCCCGCCGCTTTCACCGCGAAAACAGCC
>Ga0209501_10005005_pt1 | contig 12432 bp, 5 predicted proteins | sample ArcticOcean_MG_C_4_FD_187434 | JGI IMG/M metagenome (GOLD analysis project Ga0209501, IMG submission 187434) | Marine microbial communities from western Arctic Ocean - ArcticOcean_MG_CB4_134 (SPAdes) (version 2) | ecosystem: Environmental > Aquatic > Marine > Oceanic | place: Arctic Ocean...
ATTCCTTTGATCACGGTACTGTCGGATCCGAAAGTCACAGTGGCGGACGTCACTGTCGACGAAAATATCGGCAACGCCACGGTAACCCTGACGATCGATCAAGTTAATGCATCGGCAGAAACGGTCGTTGACGTAGCGGTGGCGGCAGGGACAGCCACTGGCGGTGGCACTGACTACAGCGCACCGGCGGTGACGGTAACCATTCCTGCAGACTCTGCTATTGGCTCGATAACCATCCCCATCAATGACGACCTATTGGACGAGGATAACGAGACGTTTACCGTCACCATCTCAGACGGCGGCGGCATGAATGGTGCTGGGATTGGTGGTCAGAACACCGCCACGGTGACCATCACCGACGACGATGCCGCGCCGAATATCTCGATAACCAGCGCTACCTCGGTCGCCGAGGGTGCTCAGGCCTCCCTGACGGTTGCACTCGACGCGGTATCGGGTCTAGACGTTACTTTCAACCATTCGACTGCCGACGGTACGGCTAGTGCTGGCGGTGACAACGACTACACGCAAGCGGCGAACGTCGCCGGGACGATCACGGCGGGAAACACCACGGCTCTGATCACGGTCGATACGGGTGATGACGGGACCTATGAAGCCGACGAAACGTTCGACGTATCCCTCGGCAATATCACGAACGCAACGGTCGCCGTCGCCGGAGACGACGAAAGCGTTGTGACAATAGGGAACGACGACGAGCCCGGCACAACGGCAGACACGGGCGCGACCGATGAAGATACTGCTTTTAGCTCAGGGGCCAGTGTTCTCGATAACGACGATCAAGTTGGCGGCGCACTGATTGCGAACAGGGTGTCAGAGCCTGATAACGGCGGTATCGCCACCATAAGCCCAAACGGTGAGTACGATTTCGATCCGGGCAACTCCTTCCAGAATTTAGGCGCGGGTGAAAGCTCTTCGACTACCTTCACCTACGAGGCCGTATTTAGCGGCACTTTGGGCGACATCACCTCTGCCCCGACGAACGTGGTCATCACGATCAGTGGTTTGAACGACCAGCCGGTGGCGCAAGCGCAGAGCTACGTTTACACGCCGGGTGCACCGCTTACCGTACTTACCGGTAATGGCCTAATCGAGGGCGCAACGGATGTTGATACAAACGATATATTGACGATCGGTAACTTTACTCAGCCAGTCGAACAAGGAACGACAAACGTGGCTGGCTCCGTTACGGGAGTTGATACGACGACGGGTGTGTTCTCGTACGATCCGGACGGCTTCGAGGGAATCGCGGAGTTCACCTACGACGTGCAGGACGACTCCGGTGCGGTTAACGATACCTCCGACACCGTAACAGTGTTGTTGATCGGTTTACCGACGTTCTCAATAGCTGACGTATCTATTGCTGAGGACGCATCAGAAAAGACGGTTACTATCACTTTGAATCCGGTTGCGGATGTAGATTTGACCGTGAATATCGCGTCGGCTCAGGGCACGGCAGAAGAGGGAACGGACTACACCGCTGTTAGTCAAACATTGACATTCCTGAGCGGCTCGTCAAGTCAGTCAATCCCACTGGCGTTCGCCACGGGTGATGGCGATGAACTTGACGAAACGTTTACTCTCACTTTGACCAACAACCTGCCTGCCGACGAGTCAAATATAAGCAATACGGCCGGCACGGCAACCGTCACGATTCAGGATGCGGATCCCGCGCCGACATTGACGTTTGCGGCCACGACGGCATCCACGCCGGAGGGAGATGCGACTGACACGACAGACGTCAACTTCACGGTCGTGAAGACCGGTCTGACCGAGCTCGATATCGACTTTAACGTAACGACCGCAGGTCCAGATGCTGAAGAAGGCGTCGACTTCGACGGGAGCGCGGTTATCAACGCCCTCGCCGGATTGACGATTCTGGCATCGGAGTCATCGGTAACGGTCTCGGTGACGGTTAACGGTGACGACCTATTTGAAGACGACGAAACGTTTACCGTGGTTCTGTCGAACCCGACAACGGCTAGCGGCGATTCGGTAGCCATCACTAACGATACGGCGACGGTAACCATCGAAAATGACGACGCGCCGGTTGGCCAGCCGGACACCTACAACACTGATGAGGCTGACGACGTTGCTCCAGTCGCGTTTGTGGTGCCCGCGCCTGGTGTATTGGGCAACGATGACGCCCCGATTGGGAACCTGACGGCACGGATTACGCTCACACCGGCCAATGGTGTTCTGGTCGTCAATGCGGCGAACAGTGATGGTGGGTTCGAGTACACACCGCACGACGATTTCTTCGGGCAAGACGACTTCAAGTATAAGCCTGTGTGGATGGCGGGTTCGTCACGGGAGTTGGTCGGTGCTGAGGTCACGGTGACGATTAACGTTGCGGACGTTGAAGACGATCCGCTCGCCGTTGCCGACGTCTATCCAGTAGTTCCCGGGCAGTTACTCAGTGTGTCAGAACCAGGGGTCTTGACGAATGACATCGACCCAGACCTGAACGCAACATTCACGGCGGAGCTTGTTGGTAATGTTCCGGCAGGGGAAGGTACTTTAACTTTCAATGCCGACGGTTCGTTCGATTACGATCCTGGACTATTTGTAGGCACGGCCGTGTTCACTTACCAATTGAGGGATAACACTGGTCGAGTGTCCAATATAGTTGAAGTTAATTTGACCCAGGGCCCGACGTGGAAACTGTCAGTAGACACTAATTCAGTGGATGAGGCCGCCGGGGCCAAGGTCGTTGCGACTGTCACACTGGTTAATGCGGATGACCTTCTACCTTCGCAGGTAACGCTACGGACTTCGGACGGTAGTGCGGCAGGTGGCAGCGACTTCCCCATAAAAATCATTCCGGTAACTCTTGGTCCGGTGACCGGGGACACGGACCAAGCCTTCAATATCGTTATTTTCAACGATGTTGTCCGCGAGGGCGTGGAAACGTTTACTGTCGAAATAGTGGACGCGGTGCTGAACGTATCTGGGATCGCAAACTCTGTGATCTCCAATGCCGACTCTACGGAAGATGTTGATATCGACGACCAAGACGACATCCCTGTCGCCAGTGTGGTCGGCGTGACGTTATCCGAGGGCAGTGATCCGCCCCAGGCGGTTGTCTCCATCGTGCTAACAGGACAGACGTTGCTAGTGGCGAGTGTCGATTGGGAGACGGGTACTACGGCGGGCGAAGCGATTGACAACGCCGCTACGCCTACGGGTCGTGTTTCGGACTTCGTCGGTGACAGCAATACGGAAACCTTCACTCCTGATCTAAATCTCTCGGCACCGCCGCTAACACAAGTTGTGCAGATCAGCATTGGTATTCTCGACGACATTGTCGACGAGCACTCGGAAACCTTCGACATAGTTTTGACTGGTACTAACGGCGAGGCGACGATACCTTTCGGCTCGTCCTCATACGCGACCGTTACCATCATCGACGACGACGGATCGCCGTCGCTGAAGGTGACGAATAAGGTCGTGAACGAAGCTGATGGCACGATAAGTGTCGACGTGGAATTGACAGGCGCGAATACCGAGGGTGTAAGCGTCGACGTTAGCACCGGCCCGGGTACGGCCACCGGTGACGTGGACTATACGGCAACGGTCGATACTTTGGATTGGGGCCCGGATGAATCGGGAATACGCTCTTTGTCCGTCGACATCATTGACGATAATGAGGAGGAGGATGTAGAGTCGGCTACGATACTGATCCAGGGTGCGACAGTCGAGACTGACAGCGGCGAAGCGGCGCCAACGCCGAACACACCGGCGACCATCGAAGATGGCTCCGGTCTGCTGACGATCTACGACAATGAGCCGGTGGTAAGGGTCATTGGAATTAGCAGCCTCGGTGAGTTGCTGCCTGGTGACTGGTTCTTCGTCGCGGCCAGCGACGGCGACGAGAACGCTGGCGAGGGCGGTAACGTCACGATGACCCTCCTCAACGTCAATAACGCTGCGATGGAGCAATTGAATTTGGGCAACGACGGCCTGAGCTTCCTCGCGATGGCCCACGACTTTGACAGGATACGCTCCAAGATTACCGACGCCGTGTACCTCGGTCAGGTGCCCGAAGGGCAGCTTGAGGGTATTTCGACGGTAACGGCGACCGTGGGCGGCCAATCGCCGCAGGCAACGGTGAACCTGCTGGACGCCAGAACTAACAGGAACTTCTTCCTCAACCCGGGCCTGAACTTCACTGGTGTAGGACTTGTGCCCGACGCGGATAACGACGAGTTCACGGAAGTATTCGGACAGGGCGTGCGAACGGCACCGGGATTCCATGATCGAATCATGGAGGTTGGCAACGACCGGGCAGCGACCCTTGCTGACGTAATTCAGACGGTCTTTACTTATCAGGGTGGCCTCTGGAAGATGTACAACACGGCGGACCCGATCCTTGGCACGGCTGGCGGCGGAAGCGTGACACAGATTACTCCGTTCCAGGGCATGATCATCAAGACGCGGCCGACGGTGGCTGATGCGGCCGGTGGTGACGTGGATGTCTTCGAGAGTGTTAATGTTCGAGGTCTTAACTACGACGTTCCTGTTCGCATGAACGTCAGAGGCTCATTCATCGATTCGACGACGAATTCGCCGCTGAACCCACCGAGTAAGGTGCTAAACATTGGCTTCAACTTACTCGCACCGCACATTTCCGCCGATACGGCGTTCGACACCGTATTCCAGGGCTCGGGCGGCGATTTCAGAGCGATCTTCAGTTCGGCAGTATCGCACCAGCGGCAAGCGACACCGATTCATGCTGGAGGCATAGACGTGGACTTCTCGATAGGGCCAGTGACTGAGTCGGCATCTTCGGATAGCCAGTTCACACCACCGGGTATGCTGAGGCCTGAGTTGGCGTACTGGGTACGCGTGAGCAGCGGTTCTCCGACCCTGGTAGCGGCGGGCCCAGAGTAAATTATTCGGGACTAGATTAAGGGACTACATCCCCGTGCTCGGTGAAAGCTATGAAGCTGAACCGGGCATGGGGAGTAATTCTTTGGTCGGTGCCTCGTCGAGGAACCGGTGGAATATCTAAGGGACGGACGTGTATCAAATCGCCGTCCGCCAACTGCAGATGCTGAGAACGCTAGTTGGCGGCCCGGATAAAGGCTACGAATATTGACGAAATCGAATGGATTATTCGTCGGAAGTGTCACCCTTGCACTAGTAGTAGCGCTGGTAGCGTCTTTCGTGATCAGCGAGTCGACTGTGCAGGCTGTACCTCAGCCACCCCATCAGTTCGTTGGAAGAGTATTTGTCGGTACCTCGCATAATGACGGTGTTCCTCTAGGTCCCGGATTCAAGGTTGAGGCTTCGATTCTGGGGACGGACTTTGCCGGAGGAAACGTTCTGACGCTCGCGACAGGCGAGTATTGGGCTCCCTCTGCCCCGTTCTACGTCAAAGCCGAAGATCCCGCGACACCTGGAATACAGGGCGGAGTACCTGGTCAGGACATCTTCTTTTCGGTCGAGGGGATTGCGGCCACAGAGCGAAACCCGGTCAATCCGAACGATTTTTTGCCGGACAGCGGCCCGACTAATCCGACTTTCGAGATTGCCGGGGTAAGCTTTGTCGATCTGTTTATTCCGGTCGCCCCGTCCCGTGAGGCGCTGACTCCGATCGCTACACCATTGGTGCCGACTACGCCGATAGAGGGACTTCCTCCAACGGTGACGCCGGTCCCCGTAACCGAAATATTTGAAGAGATAAGTGAAACCGCCACTGACGAACAGATCAAGGAGGTGGCAAAGGTATTCAGGGCGTCATTCTCCGCAAACCGGCGCCAAGCTACTGAAGCCTTTAGACAGGTGGTTGAGGCGAACCCGGAAGCCGCGGGTCGAACCCTTCTCACGATCGCTCGCGACTCCGGTGAAGGTGCTGGCGATATCATAATTGCCCTGGAAAACCTCGATGCTGGTGCGGCCGCGCGGGCCGTGAAAGAGGCGGCAGAGACGGATGCTGAGGCGATCGCCAAAACCCTAAACGAGGTCGCGAAACTAGACGCTGTGGTGGCTGCGGGAGTGTTGAACGGGGCAGCCCGCGAAGACAACGAAATCGGTGCACGATTGATCGTGGAGTCGGGTAAGCACGATACCGCCGCTGCGGGTAATATCCTGGTCGAGTCCGGCAAACAAGACGAAGCCCTGGTGAGCACCTTGATTCTTGTCGCAGGTCGTAGCGACCTAAGCACGACGGCCAGCATCATAGCGGACGCTTCAGGCAAAGATCCTGGTGTCATCGGTCGAGTAATCGCCACAGGAGCCGTTCAAGATGCCATTACGATGGGTAACGTCGTGGCCGACAGCGCGGAACAGAACCCAGAAGGTACCGGTCGAGCTCTTGCGAGTTCGGCAAAAACGAATAGCGCCGCTACGGGTGATTTGGTCTGTGTAGCCGTCGATAGAAAGGCGGGCCCGATCGGTAGTGCGGTTGGGTCTTCGGCACAAGCCGATGCGGGTTCAACCGGTGCCGCGCTCGTGGGCCCGGCTCAGAATCGTGCGTGTTTGAGCCAGTTGGGTGGAGTAATCCCTGTTGGACCGTGGGTTCCTGAAAACGGCCCGCAAGAAGGCGAGGATCCTACTGGTAACGGTACCTGGCAGGACGTTGGCTCGCCCGCACCAATTGACAATATCCTGGCTCGGTATGCTGCTTCGATAGTCGGCGCTAAGACCAACATCGCCGACGTACTGACACTTCCGGCTGACGTGCCCCAACTACCAACGGGCAGAATCAACTTTGAGTATATAAATATCGAGCCGCAAAATTTCACGAACGACGATCTTATGGCGGCTCACGTTACAATGTTTGTCGACAAGCAGTGGTTGCGCTCGAACCAAGTACATGAATGGTCAATGCAATTCAGCCGCTACGAGGTTGATACGAACTCCTGGGTCCCGGCGGTATCGAAGCGCATCCGCGAGGACGATGAGCGTGTTTTCTACACAGTAACGATCCCCGGTTTCTCTCTGTGGGCTATTCACGGCAGCACTGAAGCTCCCACAGTCACGTTTGTAGAGAGTAATCTGAGATTTGACCCTCCAGTTATTAGCCAGTATGATCAGTCGATTGTATCGGTAGACGTGACAAACCAGACGAATGAACCCGCAACCTATTTTGCTAATCTGTGGGTGAATAGTCAGATCAATCAGACAGACCAAATCGTGATCGGTGCGAGAGCGACGATAACGGTAGATTTCCCTATAACGCTCAACACTTCGGGCACGTATGAGATTCGTGTTGGACGTGAAATATCTGAGCAACCTCTGTTAGTGCAGGTGCCGACGGCGACACCAACTGCTACACCGACCGCAGTCGTATCGACAGTAACTGCTACACCGACCGCAGTCGTATCGACAGTAACTGCTACACCGACCGCAGTCGTATCGACAGTAACTGCTACACCTACAGCAGTCGCAACTGCCACAACGATAGCAAACCCTACAAGCACACCGAGGCCGACATTTACTCCAATCCCGACTCATACGCCGAGGCCGGCCTTCACGTCAGTTCCGACTCGAACACCGATACCGACCTTCGCTGTGCCGCCAACAAGCACACCGAGGCCGACATTTACTCCAATCCCGACTCATACGCCGAGGCCGATCTTTACGCCAATTCCGACAAACACACCGAGACCGATATCGACCGCTGTTCCGACGCCGGATGTGGCGACGCCGGCTGTGGCGCCGGTCGCGACGATAGCGCCTTCGGAGCCGATTTTAGGTGATATCGAACTCAGTAATCTGAACCCGGCTTCTGGGGACGAGATCGTGGTTACGATACCGATTACCAACCCGGGTACGGCTCCGATAGTAGTCGACCTTGAAGTTGAGGTTGGAGGGGTGGTTGTCGATCAGAGGTCTGTGACGGTGCCTGCGGGAGATACCGTTCGAGTGACGGTACCTGTTATCGCGCCGGACGACCCTGCATCCGTTGTAGTCCGGGTTGACAGTCAGACCGGAGCAGCACAGATTACGCCGGTTCCACCGCGGGGCATCGGACTGATCATCGGATTCGTTATCGGATTGTTGGCCACTGTACTGATGGTCGCTACAGTGATGGTTGTGTACTTGCGTAGGCGCGTGGTTGTGGCGACTTAACCATAGATTGAGTGACTACAACTTGTCATAAACTTCAAATCGGGGGCCAACGGGGCCCCCGATTTGCTTCATGGGAATTCGCGATATATGTTTATTGGTATGCTTAGGTTGATACAGGCAGGTCGAATCGGAAGTGCGTATGAATGCTCAGACACTCAATCTCATCGAACGGATCCACGCGAGTTCGACAGCATCTGTGCTTGTCGTGACCGGCGGCGGGGCGCAAGCGATATCCTGGCTGCTGACGGTCCCTGGGGCGTCGAGGACGATGCTTGAGGTTCTGGTGCCGTATTCTGAACCGTCGTTAGCGGAGTTCCTTGGTCAACGACTTCTTGAGAAGATCGTCACTATAACGAATGCGGAACTGATGGCCAGACGCGCATTCGAACGCGCCACGCTACTGGCTGATGATTTCTCGCCAGTGATCGGACTGGGCTGTACTGCCGCCATTGCTACAGATCGTCCAAAGAGGGGCGATCATCGTGCTTATGTTTCTCGATGCACAGCGGATAGCATGGTTACGTACAGCATAGTTTTGACGAAGGGCCTCCGGGACAGAGAAGCTGAGGATGAAATCGTCAGCCTACTCATCTTACGGGCGCTAGCTGAAGCTTCCGACCTACAATTCGACTTGACCATTCCCCTGGCTTCTCCGGAACACATAGATGTGCAGGGTTCGGGCGATCCCATCACATTACTCCTGGATGGTGTCCTCGACAGCGTACTCATCGACGTAGATGGCAGAATCACCGAGAACGGCAAGGTCGCGGGAGCTGTTTTGTCGGGATCATTCGATCCTCTGCACGTTGGGCACCAGGAACTAGCGGCAGCGGCGTCTGAATTGGTTGCGAATCCGGTGACGTTCGAGATTTCCGTGACGAACGTCGATAAGCCTGCATTAAGGGCTACAGAGGTACGAACCAGGTTGGCGCAGTTCGCCGGAAAGTATGATGTGGTGTTAATGAGGGCCCCAACCTTCGCCGGGAAGGCCCAAGTTCTACCGGGCTGCACCTTCGTAATTGGTTACGATACGGCGGTGAGGCTATTCGAGCCCAAGTACTACGGTGGTGACGAGGCAAAGATGCTGGCCGCAATGGACAGCGTTCGACAGTCGGGCTGCCGATTTCTCGTCGCAGGCAGGATGGATCAAGGTGTGTTTCGTACCCTCGCGGACGTTTCAAGGCCGGACGGTTTCGAGGATATACTAAAGCCCATACCGACGAGCCGTTTCCGACGTGACATTTCTTCTACCGAGCTGCGGCTGGCAGCAGGTAAACAGGACTGACCGGCAACTAGATGGCATTCAAAAATCTCAGAGAATTCATCGATTTTCTTGAAGACAAGGGAGAGTTACGGCGTGTAACCGAGCAGGTCAGTCGCGACCTCGAAATCACCGAAATTACAGATCGCGCGATCAAGTCGGGCGGTCCCGCGCTCCTGTTCGAGAACGTCGAAGGATACCAGACGCCCGTTGCGATCAACCTGTACGGTACTCATCAACGCATGGCTTGGGCATTGGGAGTAGAGGACGTCAACGAGATCACCGAGCGGGTACGCAAGCTGCTCGGTATGGTGCAGGGGCCGCCGGCGGGGATTGTCGGGAAGCTCAAGGCCTTGGGTGACTTGGCTGGTATAGCTCGTTCACGGCCTAAGCTCGTGAGCAAGGCACCGTGCCAAGAGGTCGTCATAACGGGTGACGACATTGACCTGAACGTGTTTCCCATCTTGAAATGCTGGCCGCTCGATGCCGGACGCTTTATCACGCTTCCCCTGGTCATCAGCCGTGATCCGGTTACAGGGAACAGGAACGTAGGTACCTACCGCATGCAGGTTTACGACGAACGCACGACAGGGATGCACTGGCAGAGTCACAAGGTCGGGGCGCATCACTTCCGTGAGAGCGAGGCCCAGAACAAAGAGCGCCTCGACGTGGCAGTCGCTCTCGGCGGAGACCCGGTGACGATGTGGTCGGGCTCCATGCCGCTGCCACCCGATCTGGATGAGTTGGTTGTCGCGGGAGTCATTCGCGGCGAGTCGGTGGAGATGGTCAAGTGCAAGACGATTGACCTCGAAGTGCCCGCACATGCGGAGATCGTTCTCGAAGGGTATGTAACACCGGGAGAGCTGCGCTCTGAAGGGCCCTTCGGCGACCACACCGGCTACTACTCACTGGAGGACGACTATTCTGTCTTCCACGTCGAGGCAATTACCCATCGGAAAGACCCCATTTACCCGACGACCATGGTTGGCAGGCCGCCAACTGAGGACTACTTCATGGGCAAGGCGAGCGAGCGCATCATGCTCCCTGCGCTGCAATTGACGCTGCCTGAAGTCGTTGACTACAACATGCCGGCCGAGGGGATTTTTACAAACTACGTGCTCGTATCGATGAAGAAGGAGTTCCCTGGCCACGCCCGCAAGGTCATGTACGCCCTGTGGGGTATCGGACAAATGATGCTTGTGAAAGCCGTCGTCGTGTTCGATGAGCACGTGAACGTGCACGACCTGTCGGAAGTCGCTTGGCGTATCGGAGCAAACGTCGACCCGCGCCGTGACATCCTCTTCGTAGACGGGCCAACGGACGACCTCGATCACGCGTCTTCGACTCCACGCTACGGCAGCAAGGTTGGAATTGACGCTACGGCCAAGGGACGTTCAGAAGGGTTGAGCCGCGACTGGCCACCGGAGATTGTGATGAGCTCAGAGATCAAAGACATAGTGGACAGCAAGTGGAGCAAGCTCGGGATATAGACACCGTCGTTGACCCTTTGCTGAAGCGCATTCCTCGGTTCCTGGATGCCGTGAAGTTCCAGGAGAGTGTGTTCGCGCTTCCGTTTGCCTATTCCGGGATGGTGCTGGCGGCGGATGGGTGGCCCACGTGGAGTCAATTCGCGTGGATCACTGTCGCGATGGTTAGCGCCCGCACGTTGGGCATGTCCGCCAACCGCATAGTTGACCGGCACATCGACGCACGTAATCCCAGGACAGCAATGCGGCATCTTCCTGCGGGAATGCTTCGATTCTCCGACATGACGGCACTGGCGCTAGTCGCAGCCGTGGTGTTTTTCATTGCGGCAGCGCAGCTCAACACCCTGGCATTGGCGCTGGCCACCGTCGCAGCTGGCTATCTGATTTTCTACCCATTCGCGAAGCGGTTCACTTGGGCTGCCAGCTTTTTCCTTGGCTGGGCGCTGGCGATTGCACCGTCTGCTGCATGGATTGGAGTGAGGGGCAGTCTCACCTGGGAACCGGTGCTTCTGTCGACCGCTGTGGCGTTGTGGGCTGCGAGCTTCGACATTCTCTACCATGCGCAGGACCATGAGTTTTACACAAAGCAAGGTCTGTACTCAGTCGCCAGGCGCTTCGGCGTCGTTGGAGCGTTTCGTGTTGCACGGACTCTCGATATCTTGGCCGTCGCCTGTCTCGTAGGAGTTGGAGCACTTCTCGAACTCGCCGTCCCGTACTACCTGGGATGCGCCGTAGCAGCCGCTGTCATGGTATACAAGTACCGTATGGTCTCGCCGACAGACTTGTCACGGATGGGCATCGCCTTCATGAGGACGAACGCCTTCGTATCGCTTAGCGTCTTCGTGGGCACCGTCGTTTCGGTTCTCGAATTCTAAGGACACCACCAGCGGTGCCCAACAGGCCGAGCCGACCTATGCGCGGGTCGGTGTAGTACCCTTAACTCGTTATGAACACCGCAAACGGCAATTATCCCGTCGTCGTCGGCATCTCGGGAGCCAGCGGGTCTTTACTCGCCCGCGCGACGGTCGAGCGCCTGTTATCGATGGAACAGCCAGTCATCGCGACCGCCACGGCGGCGGCACGTATGGTTTGGCAGCAGGAGATGGACGAGTCCTTTGGCGTGGCTCTCGAACGCTGGGCCGACTCGGAGAACTTCAGGTACTATCCCGTCGGTGACCTGGCCGCACCGATAGCTAGCGGCTCGTTTCCGACGGCAGGCATGGTCGTGACGCCGTGCAGCATGGCGACCGTGGCGGCGATATCTCACGGGGCTGCCGACAACCTCCTTCGGCGGGCCGCGGACGTGACGTTGAAGGAAAGACGTCCACTCGTAATTGTTCCTCGCGAGACGCCCCTGACAGCCGTTCATCTGGAGAATATGGCGACACTAGCGCGACACGCTGTGACCATCCTGCCGCCGCACCCGCCGTTTTATCTCGGCACCGATTCAATACAGTCGGTCGTAGACTTCGTCGTTGAGCGAACGCTCGTCGCACTGGGACTAAATGACCAGTTGCCAGAGACCATGATCTACAAAGAACTAGACGACTAGGAGCGTGAGCAATTAGTCGATATCGCGAAGGTTTCTGA
>Ga0209501_10005010_pt1 | contig 12418 bp, 9 predicted proteins | sample ArcticOcean_MG_C_4_FD_187434 | JGI IMG/M metagenome (GOLD analysis project Ga0209501, IMG submission 187434) | Marine microbial communities from western Arctic Ocean - ArcticOcean_MG_CB4_134 (SPAdes) (version 2) | ecosystem: Environmental > Aquatic > Marine > Oceanic | place: Arctic Ocean...
AGTAAGCAATGCATAAGCTGCAAATTTTTCTGTATGCCCTTTATCTAGAAGTCCTGTTTCGCCTAGAGCCATATAAGCAACGATTGAACCCACACCAGCGATTATAAACAATATTCCATTAACCATTTTATCTGTCATAGTTTAACTCCATAATATTTTTAGTATCTTTTAAAATATACATATAACACCATGCTTAAATGAATGTCAATTTAGAAGTGTAACTACTCTCCGACAGCTTTAAAGACTATGTCCGTTCCATTCTTGTATTCGTCCAAGAAGCTAGACATTTGATTAGGCTTAACTAGTCAGGAAGTTTTACTCTTGAAAATACCTTATATTTATATAAAAACTACAGGGAATATGTAATAGAAAGTAATTCAAGAAGTGGAAGTTATTATAGAAAAAGAGATATAAGTCCTGTTATAAAAGAAGTAGAAGTAATTAAAGAAGTTCCTGTGGCATTGCCATCATAATTCATAGGTAAGACCATAACAAGAATTTAACTTAAATTGAAAAACTTCGATAAATTTTGAAACATTGCCCTCACAGCTTTTCAATTCTTCGCTGTTTAACAGGACGGTATATTCATTATTCATTTCAATTAATACACAAGGAGTTTTACCCATAGTGAATTTGGCCATGTCATTTGTTTGCTCATTTAAATGCAACAATCTTAATGGAACCGGAAGATTATTTAAAAATTGTTTCCAGAGTCTTCTTTTTACTTTATAACTAAATTGCCTAATATAAAGCCAGTTATGTTGCACGCCATGGGTTATATCACATAGGAAGCAATGATTGGATTTAAACATTTTCCCTATCCCGTACTTTAGTTCCCCAACAATTCCTCCATCTGCATTGTAAATACCAAATATTTTCATATCATCATTAATCATAAAACACTATCTTCCTCACAAATATAAATTTAATACCATTATAATATTTTAAAAGAACTTAGGGGTAAAATACAATATTCAAAAAGTTACTCATTATTCTCATTTTGAAAGCAAAAAAATATTTAGAGATAAGATTCTCAAATTAATTGAAGAAACTGTAAATCCCATATTAAGCCCTAAAGATAAAGTTAAGCGTAAGAGTACATTTACTAGAGTATCTATAAACGCCTCAGAAAAAATATCTAAATTAAGTAAAGCTTCTGGTCTCACAAGTGTTGAGATAATCGATATTCTGGTCTCAAAACTAGATATTAAATAACCACTTTACTACTCGCTAAGAGATAGTTGGGGTTATAATTATCTAAATTGACATTCATTTAAACATATTGTTGTATATATGCAATTATTAATCTTTATTCACTAAAGGTCTTAATATGTTTGCTAAAGATAGATAGGCTGGTTTTTTCAAAAAAATAATATGGATACAACACCCCAAAATAATTGGCTGATTTATATACTTGAATGTAAAGACGATAGCCTCTATTGCGGCATCACAAATAACTTAGAAAAGCGTCTCAAACAACACAATGGAGAAATCAAAGGTGGAGCTAAATATACTCGCTCACATTCGCCATGTAAATTAGTATACAAAGAAAAATCAGTAAGTCGAAGTGAAGCTTCGCAAAGAGAAGCAATTATAAAAAAAATGTCAAAAGATGCAAAACAGGCTCTTATTAATTTAAAATGCTAGGAGTTGTTAAGAGACACCTCAGATTCTTCAAAATTGATATCTTCGGGGGTCTTGGTAATAGATCTTCTGCACATATAGAGCTAACAGAACTTGAGTCTCGTTCTCTAAGATTCTTCCCTCCACAAAAATAACACTCCGGCCAATTATCGCCTACTTGCTTTTTACAACTCATACAGTAAGTTGATGACATACCTATCCATATCGACTGCATTCGTTATAGTCCCTATATAATATTATCCTATATATCTTGTCAACCTAAATTTACTTTACTCCTATGGGGTACTATATACAGAATTTACACTGTTAAAAGACTATAGAGATTATATAAGAGAGTTTATTTATAATTTTATATTTAAGCTTAAATAGACCCCATTTATCTGATCACCGCTAATAGTTTGTTTATTTTATCAAAGTGTCGTCAAGTGGTATTATGGATATATGGTTAAACGTAAAACATCATCTGCTAGAGTGTCTATTGATGCCTTAGAAAATATATCTAAATTAAGTAAAGATTCTGGACTTACAAGTGCTGAAATAATTGATGACGCATTAAAAGCCTACGGTAAGGAAACTCATACTCCAAATAAAAATGATTCATATAATAAATTAAAGAAACTCCTTAGAGCAGAATTTATAAAAAGTATTCAGGATAATCCCAGTTATCTCAAGCTTGATAATACTAAGCCTCCTAATGCAGTTTTAGATGCGTGTATATTATCTCTATGGGGTAATCCAACCATTGAATCTTTAAATGCTATTATGAATCCTGATTATGAAGACTTTGCTAGACCCCGCCACGATATTATCCAAACAGTTAAATATCATGTTGAAAAACCTGTAGATGGTACTAGTTGGGCTGAGTTACATAAATCATGGTATAACACCCACACTAAATATAAAGGTAGATTTGAAACAGGTATTGATAACCGTATTAAATCATTGATTCGTGCCAATATTCTTAAACCTTTTAAAGGCGAGGACTTTTCTGATTCAGGCTATCAAGGAAATCTTGATAAAGAAATTGATAGGTTGCAACGAAAATTTATTAATAAAATCACATCTGGTCCTGATTTAAATTTGTCCTCTAATTCGGGGGAAGAGATTATGCATCAATTGCAGGTAAAAAATAAGAATAGAGGTTATTATATTACTACTAGTAAATTCACTGATGATGAAAATAAAATCATTGAAGGGATACTTAGTCTAAAGCCACAAAAAGGAATAGTAATACCTAAGATAATCTAAATTGAGATTCATTAAGAGTTTTAATATGTTTGCTAAAGTTAAATATCTATTAGTAATTGGATTACTCTTCCTTATCCCTGCTTATGTTTAAATTCAGAATAAAAACAGTCCCCATAATTCTTTGCCTAGGAGTTTTTCACTCATAGCTTTTTATATATGGATGAATTTAAACCCAACTTACACCACTCCAAACATAGACAAAATTACAATCGAATATGAAGATGCCGTGAATGACCCTCTCAAGACTGAAGAGAAACTACTGCAAAGACCCCTAATCACAACTGCAACTACTAATATTCAGCTATATCCAAATGAACTCGCAATATTATTTTGACAGAGCTAAACATTATGTTGACTTGGCACGTCAGGATTTAGCAATACCCGACTACACTAAAGCAATAGAGTTAGACCCAAAAAACGTCTTTTACTACTGGGAAAGAGGTCGTGCCTACTGGGTGATTAGTCAATATCAAAAATCATTAAATGATTACGATAAAGCCATCGAATTGGAGATGCCTGAAGGATTAAAACTGAAGTCAAAAGTGACTCTTGTTAGTGCAGAATTAGACCAGTTACGAGAAGAGAGAAAAGAGTTACTGGAATACATTAACTAACAATCAGGCAATTTGTAGCGGTTATTCAAATAATAATACTTATCATAGGGAATACATGCCAAGTTCTTATTACATTCAATACATATCTAACTCAACACCTATGGAAAATAATACCTATGGAAACCTTACGACTGATTTAGAAATCTTAGATGCTACTCTAAAAACAATACAATTGATTAAAGCTGATTAACCACTTCACTAGCTGTTAATAGACCTAAGATTATCTAATCTCTCATTTGCACCCAGATTTGCACCCAGATTATTAGCGTTTAATACTCAAATTAGATAACATGTATATAGACCCTTAGAGGACAATACATCGTGCGCTTGTAGCTCAGTGGATAGAGCGCAGCCCTGCGGAGGCTGAGGCCGAGGGTTCGAATCCCTCCAAGCGCACCACTCTATTTTGTATTTAAATTAGGGTGTTTTTAGTCGTTTATCGTAATGATGTACAACCAAAAAGATGCTTTCTTACGATTTTTCTTACTATTATAGATTAAAAGTGTTGTCTTTTGCTTAAATGATAACAAATCAAGGATCAGCTTCTTACAAAAGCTTGATAACCCATTTCCCTACCCTTTATTAGCACGCCATGACAATATGTTGACAATCAATATTTAGTGTCCATAAATCGGCAAAAACCATAAAGTCCAAACAAGCTAAAAGTAAATAGCCCAAGCTAAATAGAATAAAAACGGATGCTAACAAAGCCGTAATAAAATTGCAGCCACATTGTATATTACTAAAAAATAATGGCTAGATTAAGGCCTTAAAGTTTAGTATATAGTAATGAGAAGGGAATTGTTAGATATAGAAAATAAATTTCTCTAATGACGCCCTAGAGCTCTTAAAAGTAATATCTGATGTTGCATAGATCTCCTTATTTCACTGTCTAAAAATGAAAGTGAGGAATTATGGAAGATAAAGTTTTTGTTACTAATAATACTAAGACAGCATAACTCAAATTATTGAAAATATTACTTTTTTTGAAGTTCGTTATAGTATCTATATAATATTATCCTATGTCTCTCGTCAATTTAGATTGACTTTACCCTACGGGTTCTAGTTACAATATAATGGCGTTACTAATTCTCTCTTATTTATATAAAAGAGTTTATTTATAATTTTATATTTAAACTTAAATAGACCATATCTATGTGATTGTCCCTAATAGATTATTTAATTCCATTTAAGTGTTAACAATGTTATTATAAATCTATGGTTAAGCATAAAACTTCACTCACTAGAGTGTCTATTGATGCCTTAAAAAAAATAGAGCAATTAAAGAAAGATTCTGGCAAGACAAGTGCCCAGATAATTGATGACGCCATAAAGAATGATTTTGATACAAGAAATGAATCAATTTGGACAAATAATATTGAGAGAAGTAATATCCTAACAAAAGCATTTCAATCAATGTTTGATAAGTCTAATCCTAATAATAATGGTAATTTAGATGAATATGACCCAACAATTATCAATGCTATTAAAGTTGCTAAAGAGTTAGGTATAACACCAAATGACTTAGAAAAAGATGGTGGCTTTGAATTAGATGATATAACTATCAAGTTTAAATCCCCTAAAGACTTTACTGAATTCTTTGATAAGTTAAGAAGAGAACACAGAGACGCATTTATGAAAGAGATGCAGAGCAACCCTAAATTCACTACATTAGATAATACTAAACCCCCTAATGGAGTTATAGATTCAGCTATATTGGCTACATGGAGAGTAAGTATATTAGCAAGAAATACTTTAACCCCAATCGCTCTACGACAAAATATTATTGATTATGTTTATAAGGAAATAAATACCCCTATTAATGGAACAAGTTGGGGTGAGTTTCATAAAGCTTGGTTCAAGTCGTACGGCAAATATAAAGGTAAATTTGAACAAACAATTGATAACCGTATTTATGCTTTGCTTCGTAATGGAATCATTAAACCTTTAGAAGATGAAGACCTAAGTATAAAAAGGAATGAAGATGGTACTTATGTACATACAGATAAATACGAATCAAATAAAAAGATAGTATATAATTCTTGGCAAGCAGTTGAACTTGAAGAAAACCTTACAGATACAGATAGTCAATTTAATGACATGCTCAATAAAGCTACAAAAGGTGTCTATGTTCTAACTAGGGAACTGTCTAAAGATGAATGGAAGGTTATTGATGGGGTCCTTAATATAAAGCCTCAAAGAGGGATATTAATACCTAAGATAATCTAAATTAACATTCATATCTGTTTAGATTTAACTAATTAGGTAGTTTTACTCTTGGAAACACCTTGTATTTATATTAATATATAATAGAAAGTAATAAATAAATGCTTGCTAATTGTCTATATCTTCAATGCTTTCAGTTTTGTTTATTACTCCAAAAATATACTCTAACGGATTAACTTTATTATCAGCCTCAATATCAGGAAAACAACTAATCTTTAGTAATTTTTAGTTTCATTTTTATCATAAAAGAATTAAACTTTGATTAATATAAAAAAACTATTCTTTAAGAGAAAATTCGGATTAAAGTAATATGGGAACTGCTTTATCATCATTACTGGTTACTTTTGTTATGCTAACAACTATATTATTAGTATATCAAGCTAAGACTTCAGGACAAACTTTAGTTCATGAAGCTACTAGACAAGCTGCGTATCGTATACAAAATTCAACTGCGACTAAACTTGATATGATCCCAGTTAAAAACTCTGTTTTCAAACATGGAACTTCTTCACCAGCAACTTCTACAAATAAAATTTTATATAAAACTTGGACACCAAATGGAGGGCTAGCACAGCATCAAATACGGATTATGGATGAAGATGGAGGGAATAAAATTCAACTTACTTCTAATACTACACATCAACTAGGTAGGCCAGATTTAAGTCAAGATGGAACAAAAATCGTATATGATGGCAAGTCCCACTCGGGAGGAAAATCTCACGTATTTGTTATGGACGCAGATGGTACTAATCAAACTCAAATTACTTTTGGTGCTCAACGAGTACACCCAAGATGGAATAACGATGCTACAAAAATAGTTTATTATAAAGTTGTTAGTCGAGCCAGAGGATTTTATGATATATGTACAATGGATGCAAATGGAACTAATGAATTCTGTATCATAAGACCATCATCGGACCATAACCCCAGTTACTCACCTGATGGTACGAAAATTTTATATAATCATTGGGATTGGCCTGGGGAGAAATTTGCAGTTGCAATAATGGACGCTGATGGCACTAACATACAAATTCTTACAGATGAGTCTGTAGCTAATCAATCTGGAGGGTTTTCTGCTGATGGTACAAAAATTGTATATCATTGTGCTAATGTTGACTTTCACCAGTACAACCAAGATATATGTACAATGAATTCAGATGGGACTAATCAAACTAGAATAACTAACTCCACTCTCTATTCTGATAAGAATGCAGTATGGACTGCAGATGGTAAAATTGTTTTTGCATCTAATAGAATTCCTGTTATTACTCCTAATCCATGGGCTCCGCATTCCGGCCCAGGAGGATCCATTCTCAATATATTTACTATGAATGCAGATGGTACTAATCAAACTCAACTTACATCTGAATTGCCTAATGGCAATCATTGGCACCCTACTACACATCCTAAAATTCCAATTAGTAAACCTAGCGGTACTTTTGATTGTGGAATGGATTTTTGGATTAAAAACATTGGTGAATCAACTATCAGTGGTTATGAATATATGAATGTATCTTTAGTTTTTGATGAGCCTATTGATCCAATTTTATTGAAATACTCTATATCTTCTATAGCCGATTTAAAAGTTAATGAATGGACTGCAACTATTCCTGATACAGATTTAAATGAATTCGATGAATTGCATAATAATAATTCATATCAAGTAGATGTTTTAAATAATGGTGAGTATATGAGGGTTACATTGAAAATACCTAAAGCCAATAAAAGTACTGGAACTGTAATTTTTTCTCCACCAAATGGTAAGTTTGTTACTAGTAGATTTTACACTAGTGAGATTTCAGGTGAGATAGTTTTACGATGTGGAGGGATTATCTAATGAGCTCTGTGTTAACTACACTTATGATATCTTCAGTAGTATTAGTATCAATATTTGTCATGTTTAAAACAGATCAAATAAGTCAAATAATGAACAATGATGCTATTCGAAGCCAAGCTTTACGATTAGATGATATTGATAACACTGATTTTGAGTTTGCTAATGTAGCTACAACTACTCCAGATATAATTAATTCTAAAATATTTCATTTTTTTGCTAATTCAATCCCGCTTACTAATGGAGATATATATTCTGTTTCAAGTGATGGAGTTAGTGATTTTACTAATGTAACTTCTGATGCTAATTCAGGAAAAACTTTTTTAAGTGTTTTTCCTGACGGTAAGAAAATAGCATATATACAATCTCAAGACGTTTATATTGATGATGGAATTACAAAAACAAATTTAACTTCTGATAATACCAACTTCCATGTAGATATATCTTCTTTTAATGGAAAAATTGCTTATAGTTCAATAGCTACAGGTGCAATGGAAATATGGGTAATGAATGCAGATGGTTCCGGTAAAATAAGAATAACTAATGGAGTAACTTTTAATAGTAAGCTACCTACTTGGAAGTCTGATGGAACTAAGATTGCATATGTTAAACACATAGTTGCAGGTAATATATATCAGATATGGATTATGGATGCAGATGGTTCTAATCAAACTCAACTTACTTTTTTACCTATATCAGGTCCAGATTCTTTAACATATATAAGTTGGTCTAATGATGGTAATAAGATTGCTTTCATAGCAGAATTATATAGTAGTACTGCCGAAATATTTGTTATTAATTCTGATGGGTCTAATGCAGCTAATCCTGTAAAAATTACTGAAACTGGTATGGCTGGTGGTCTCACTCCAGCTTTACGTACTACATTGGATTGGGCTCCTGATGATACAAAAATAATATATGCCTATGGAAATCCTTCTGCAAAATTCGCTTTTGAAACAAATAGTAAAGCAAAAATAATATTCAGCTCTGATAGAGATGGAAATGATGAAATATATAAAATGAATTTAGATGGTTCAGACCAGATTAATTTAACTAATAATGCTGGCACGGATTTCTACGCTAAATGGTCACCAGATGGTACTAAAATAGCATTCATGTCTAATAGATATGAGTGTGATACTTGTTCCAGTATATATGTAATGAATGCAGATGGTACAAATCAAACACGAATTACAGAGCTTGCGAATTCGGATTTGGCTCCTGCTTGGCATCCAGATGGTAGTAAATTATTATTTAGTTTATTCGGTTGGGAAACTAATTGGGTTAGGCAAATATATAAAATGAATGCAGATGGTAGCAATCAGCATCGTCTCACTAATGGTTTTTGGAATGATAGCACCCCTGTTTTTTCACCAGATGGAACTAAAATAGCTTTTGATTCTGATAGAGATGGAAATAATGAAATATATACTATGAATGCTGATGGGACTAACCCAATTCGTCTAACTAATACCCCTGACTTGGAATTTTGGCCTTCTTGGTCTCCTGATGGAAGCAAAATAAAATTTACTACTAATAGAGATGGACACTTTGAAATATATACTATGAATCCTGATGGTACCAATCAGACTAATGTATCTAACAATTATTCCGACGATACATGGTCTTCTTGGTCTCCAGATGGGACAGAAATAATATTTAATTCTAAAAGAGATGGTTATAATTGGCAAATATATAAAATGAATGCTGATGGTACTAACCCAATTCGTCTAACTAATAACCCTGTAAATGACACTTATGCTGAAATTTCCCCAATAGATAATAGTGATATATTTGTTATGAATGCTGATGGGACAGGACAGGTTAATCTAACTAATAATGGATTTACTGATAGAAACCCTGATTTTTCTCCAGATAGAACACAAATATCATTTGAATCTATGAGACCTGAGAATATTCAAATAGTTTTTGAATCTAATAAAGATGCTCTCGATCACTTTGAAATATATACTATGAATCAAGATGGCACTAATTTAAATAAATTAACAACATCTACTCAACCTTGGGAGCATAATAGAGCTCCGAGATGGTCACCCGATGGAAATAAAATTGTATTTCGAAGTAGTAGAGATGGTAATAATGAAGTATATGTAATGAACTCAGATGGAACAAATCAGACTAATTTAAGTAATCATGGTGCTGGTGACAATTTACCCTCCTGGTTTCCTGACGGAACGAAAATTCTTTTTAATTCTGAAAGAATAGCTAATAAAGAAATATATGTAATGGATGCAGACGGGAATAATAAAATTAATTTAACTAATCACGCTAATCAAGATAAACAGCCAAGTATTTCACCAGATGGAACTAAAATAGTTTTTTACTCTCACAGAGATGGTAATAGAGAAATATATGTAATGGATGCAGATGGTTCTAATCAAACTAATATAAGTAATCATGGTGCAGATGATATTGAACCTTCTTGGTCTCCATTTGGAAATCGCATAGTGTTTACCTCAAGTAGAGGAGGTGATTTTGGAGGACAATATGATTTGTATATAATGAATATGGATGGTTCAGATATAACTCAAATCACAAATGATGCCGCTGAGGATAGAAATCCTTCTTGGTCTCCAGGTGGGACTGTAATTACCTTTGAATCTAATCCAGAGGGCCAATATGCTGCTTATATTATAAATACAGATGGAACTAATTTACAAAAACTCCCAACAGGACCTGGAACTGAATACTCTCCACATTCTTCTAAAAATAGTTTTGATATATATATAATGAATTCTGATGGAATGGGAGTGACGAACATTAGCCAGTCAATAGGTAATGATACGGATGTGTCTTTTTCACCAGATGGATTGGAACTTATATTTGAATCTGATAGAGATGGTAATTATCAGGTTTATAAAATGGATGTAGATGGTACTAATCAAGTTAATATTAGTAATAATGCTTTTAACGATGAATATCCTTCTTGGTCACCTGATGGTAATAAAATTGTTTTCAATTCAGATAGAGGGGATAGTTTCCACGATATATACATGATGAATCCTGATGGTACAGGACCGGTTAATCTAACTAATTATGATTTTTTTGAAAACTATTATGCATCTTATTCACCAGATGGAACTAAAATAGTATTTGTATCTGATAGGGATGGTAATACAGAAATATATACAATGAATTCAGATGGGACTAATCAAACTAATATAAGTAATAATCCTGGTTCTGGTTATACCTATGGTATAGACGAGAAGCCTGAATGGTCTCCGGATGGAAAACAAATAGGATTTATATCTGGTAGAAATGGAAAATTAAATATATATACAATGAATACAGATGGGACTAATTTAATTCCACTGACTAATACTGTTGCTAGCAATAATCATGCTAATTGGTCTGCAGGACCAATTAGCAGAAATTTATGGGTTGTTGATTTGGCAGCTACATCTACAACAAGTATATTAGGTGGAGTTTTGCCTGATCCAGATAAAGCTTATGAATTTCCAGTTTGGTACTATACAGACTCCTGTAAAGCAGAATTTTGGATTAAAAATATAGGACAGGAGCCTATTTTTAATTTTTCTAATATGAGTATTTTCATTGATTTTAATGATGATAGTCCTATACTTTATCTGAAATATTTTAAAGGTACTTACTCAAATTTAAGTCCTGGCGAATGGACGTATGTGATTCCAGCTAAATTTGATGATTTAACCAGTAATGATATATATTCTCCAGGAGTATTAAATAAAGGTGAATATATGAGAATTTATATAAAGACTTTACCTTCACAAAGTGGAGCAGGTGTTCTTGGAGTGTCTTCAGCTAATGGTATAACCAAAATGCAGCCATTTGGAGCAAATGGAGACCCGAACAATAAAAGCCTACGCTGTGGTATTTAAAGATTAATATATTCGACCAGCTTTAAGTACATTATTATTACTAAATTGATTTAATGTTGTACAATATATAAATTACAAGGGCGATTAGCTCAGCTGGTTAGAGTGTCTGTCTTACACACAGAAGGTCCGAGGTTCGAGCCCTCGATCGCCCACCATTCTATTTGTATTTAAAACCAGTGTTTTTATTAAAGTTCCCAACTTTCAGTGAACAGTCGAAACACCTTTTAATCATTTTTTATGACAACTCTATTCAATTCTATTCATTTATAGACATCTTAAATGTAATTCGCTTTTCTTATTCTAATTTTCCTTCTGTTTTTATTTTTATCTTAACTTTACTCACTATCCTTTAGAAAGAATTACCCCCCACTCCCTCGAATAATATTGCGAAAATAGACTAGGTCAAGTATTAAGAACTTATTAAAAATTAAATGACCACTTCCTGATTGAGAATTTGTTACACTTATTATTACAAATATGTATGAACAATGTTGGATTTCTGTTGATGGCGCGAGGTTTCATGCAGCGGGAATACACCCCAAGCTACCGAGCCTCACGTCGCTGGGTGCTATCGCAGACGCTGAGAAGAGCTGAAGACATATCAATAAAAAAAAACGATATCTTGACTTAAGATTACCTACTCGCGGGTTAGGGCCATTGCCCTTACACCGGCTTTGTAGTGTTCCTCGGATGATACGTCAGGCCCAGGCCGGTAGACATATGTTCCTCTCGGCATCAACTCTTCTGTATAAAGCAACTCCTCATGGTCATCATATTTAACGTTGATAGCGTAGTCATATTTTTCAGGAATATATAGTCTTGCATGCCCTTTCGAATTTGTCTTGGAACGGCCAACCCCAATAAGGGTAACTTCAGCACCAGTCACGGGGGAATCATTTTCATCAAGCACCGTTAATCGGCCTGCACGCCAAAGGGCTAATCTCAGTGTAATGAATTTACTGAGTCTTTGCCGC
>Ga0209501_10005013_pt1 | contig 12408 bp, 8 predicted proteins | sample ArcticOcean_MG_C_4_FD_187434 | JGI IMG/M metagenome (GOLD analysis project Ga0209501, IMG submission 187434) | Marine microbial communities from western Arctic Ocean - ArcticOcean_MG_CB4_134 (SPAdes) (version 2) | ecosystem: Environmental > Aquatic > Marine > Oceanic | place: Arctic Ocean...
TGTCATCCATTATTGGCGTTACGGTGGGAACTTTATGTGCGCAAAATTCGTATACCGCAAAATTCATTTTATTGGTTTGTGATACGTTTCAAACTTTTCCATCCTTTATATATTTGATTCCCGTGATTATGCTTTTTGGCGTAACCGATACCTCCGTATTAATCGCAGTTATTGTCTATGCCACGGTTCCTGCTACCCGTTATACTGTGTTAGGACTGCGCAGTGTGCCACCAGATCTCCATGATGCGGGCTCAATGTCAGGTGTCAATCGACTGCAAAGATGGATAAAAATTGAATTGCCCATGTCTTTTCCACACATGGCGTTGGGCGTTAATCAAACCGTCGTGTTTGCGTTATCCATGATCATCATTGGCGCAATGATTGGTACTGATGATCTTGGACAATTTATTTTGAAAGCTTTATCCGATAAAATTGGCATAGGCAATGGATTAACACTGGGCCTGTGTGTGGCTTTCATTGGTTTGGCCGCTGATCAAGTGATACGAACTTGGGCAAACGAAAGAAAACAAATTTTAGATATTAGCTAAAACTACCCTTCTAATCTTTTCTGTGGCTGGAAGGATTGGACGATTCAATGTAATTCTATCTGGGAGAGAGGAGTAGCAGGAATGCCCTATGGAATTCTCTAGCTTTGGGAGTTGTGATAAAGGTTGCCAATCCGGAGATGTACTTGAAAGACAAAACAATAAAAATAATTGGCAGGGGGCCAGCAGGTTAGTATTAGAGAATTGGTGCACAATTCACAAAAGTGTCACTTCATTCAACTCTGCTCTGCGGTGTGGTAGTAAATTAAATTCATTTAGTTAGAATTGTAAGTATTTCGATCATTAACCTTAACAGAAATTGTTATGAATAAGCGAGTTGCAGTTATTGGTGCGGGACCCAGCGGTTTAGCACAATTAAGGTCTTTTCAATCGGCTGCAGAAAAAGGCGCTGAAGTTCCGGAAATTGTATGTTTTGAACGGCAGGAAGACTGGGGGGGACTGTGGAATTATACCTGGCGTACCGGACTTGATGAATATGCAGAACCGGTTCATTCCAGCATGTACCGCTATCTGTGGTCAAACGGCCCAAAGGAGTGTTTGGAATTTGCGGATTACTCCTTTGAAGAACATTTTGGACGCACTATTGCTTCATATCCTCCACGAGAAGTTCTTTTCGACTATATCATAGGGCGTGTTGAAAAAGCCGATGTCAGGAAGCAAATCCGTTTTCGTACCACAATCCGTGAGGTTTATTATTCAGTAAAGTCAGGCCGCTTTACCTTAACTGCACAAAATCTAGTGGACGACACTGTTTACTCTGAGGAATTTGATAATGTGGTGGTGGCTTCAGGGCATTTTACTACGCCGAATGTGCCAAGTTTTGATGGAATAGAAACTTTCAACGGTCGTGTGCTACACGCACATGACTTTCGGGATGCCCTTGAATTTAAGGGAAAAAATCTCTTGCTCATCGGCACCAGTTATTCTGCAGAAGACATCGGTTCCCAATGTTATAAATATGGTGCAAAGTCCATTACCTGCAGTTATCGAACCGGTCCGATGGGATTTCACTGGCCGGATAACTGGGAAGAAGTCCCTCTGCTGAAGAAGGTTGATAAAAATACATGTACCTTTAAGGATGGCTCAAGTAAGGAGATTGACGCGATCATTATGTGTACGGGCTATCTGCATTACTTCCCTTTTCTTCCGGATAGTCTGCGCTTGAAAACGGATAACCGCCTCTGGCCTTTGAACCTCTATAAAGGTGTATTTTGGGAAGACAATCCAAAACTGATGTACCTAGGAATGCAGGATCAGTTCTACACTTTTAACATGTTTGACGCACAGGCCTGGTACACAAGAGATTACATGCTGGGACGCATCAATTTGCCCTCAAAAGAGGAGATGAGAAGCCACAGTCAGGCCTGGAGAGAGCGGGAAGAAAAACTTGAGAACGATGAACAGATGATCTGGTTCCAGGGAGATTATGTGAAAGAGTTAATCTCCGAAACGGACTATCCGAGTTTTGATGTGGAGGGAGTAAACAAGACCTTCATGGAATGGGAACACCAAAAGCATGAGGACATTATGGGTTTCCGGAACCATGCCTACCGCTCCTTGATTACCGGGAATATGCAGCCAGTCCATCATACTCCCTGGCTGGAAGCTATGGATGATTCCATGGAATCATACCTGGAAAACAAGTAAGAGTGAAAAACAGCCTGTGAAGGGACTCTCTAACGTTCAGTATTCCTCCTGGAGAGTACCGGAAACAGCCAGAGTACACAGGCAAAGGTCCAAACTATACTTCCAATAGTGGAAAGATAATCTCCGCTGCGGATGCCTGCCACAATAAAAAAAATCCCCGAAATGAAGAAACAAATCAGTCCAATTAGTTCAAAATAAAATATTTTCATAGCATTAATTTATGAAGGACTCTGTACGAATAGAGAATTGATTGAAAATATCACCAAACCGGCCCAAATCAGTCCAAACGTGATGCTGTGAGTTGGCGTGAAAGGTTCATGGTAAAGATACACACCAATTAAGAGTTGGATAGATGGAGTCAAATATTGAATAAAACCTATAGTTGAATAACGAAGACGTTTGCCTGCATTGATGAACCACAATAGTGGCAGCGAAGTTACAACACCTCCACCAAATAATAAAAAATCCGTCATCCATGTAGTTCCAAAATGTCCAGTTCCATCAATTTCCCAAAACGCTATTAAAACAACTGCCAAAGGTGTAAGTAGAGCTGTTTCCATTAAGAGTCCTACCAAAGGTTTAACAGGAATCATTTTACGGAATAATCCGTAAAAAGAAAAGGTGAATGCTAAAGAAAGTGCAATCCATGGTAGTGAACCAAAATTCCATATAAAATTCAAGACTCCTAAAGCAGCAAAACCCACCGCAACTACTTGCCAAATATTTAAACGTTCTCTCAAAAAGACAGCACCCAACAGGATTACCAGTAGTGGACTGATGAAATAACCTAAACTTGTTTCAATTACCTGATTTGTGTTCACTCCATAAATGTAAACAAACCAGTTACCTCCTAACAGTGTAGCAGTTCCAAGCAGCATAAAGATATATTTTGGGGTCTTCAGTAAATCCCGAAATTCCCCCAAACGCTTCTGAACTGCCAGCAACCCCATTAGGAAAAGCATGGACCAAACCATTCGGTGTGCTAAAATTTCTAACGAAGGAACGGTGTCAAGAAGTTTCCAGTAAATGGGAAGAAAACCCCATGCGCTAAAAGCCAACAGGGCATATCCGATTCCAATTTGTGCTTCCGTATGCTGAGATTTAATAAAATTACTCAAGTAGTAATTTAGTTTCAGGATTCATGTTTCAGTTTGGTGGATGCCGGAAAGTACAGCGTGAACGTACTCCCCTTACCGTATTTGCTTTTTAATGAAACTGAACCTCCAAGCAATTTCATTAAACTTTGCACGAGCGCAAGTCCAAGACCTGTCCCCTTTAGTGTTCCGGATGAGTTGACTTGATGGAAGACTTCAAATATTTGCTGCTGCTGATCTACGGTAATTCCGCAACCTGTGTCCTGAATTTCAATTGAAACTCCATTTACATCATGAATGCTACTGACTTTGATATGACCCCCGGATTCAGTAAATTTAATGGCATTTCCCAGAAGATTAATCAGTACCTGCCGGACCTTTCCGGAATCAGAATAAAGCTTAATTGGTGTGTCAGAGTGAAAAACGAGTTCATGCTTAAGAGATTTTTCCTGTAGAAGTGGTTCCAGCGATCCCATCACTTCCTGCAGCAAATTTTCCAACTGAAACTCTGAATTAAATATTTGCATCTGGCCTGCTTCTATTTTGGATAGATTGAGCAATGAATTAATCAGTTCCAAAAGATGTTGCCCGCTTTTTAAAATTCTACTAAGTCTGTCAATTTGATAATCCGAAAGTGGCTCCTCTTTTGCTGATTCAAGCAAGACTTCCGCAAAGCCGATTATAGCATTAAGCGGAGTACGCAACTCATGAGACATGTTGGTGAGGTACATACCTTTGGCACGGCTGGCTTGATCAAGCTGACGATTTGAGGATTCCAGTAATTCAGTACGTTCACGGATGACGGACTCCATTTTTTGAAAAACTTCTGTCAACGTTTTAACTTCATCCTTGTTTTCAGTAAACCTATCTGGTTTACCCTCGACTTCAATCGATTTTTCAGCAGGCTTGTGGAACTGATCCTGGATTAACTGATGGGCAGCACCCCGTAATTTTCTAAGTGGAGCAGTGATCCGGTTTGCAAAAAAAACGGCTAATCCCAAAACCAGAAGCAAAACAACAGAAGCAACGACCCAGATCCAGATTCCAAGTCCTGACAAACCTTGCCGCAATTCAGATTCCTGCTGACGCGCAAAATCGGTTTGCCAGCGAATCAAGATTTCTACCTGACTGCTGATGTTTTGTACCAAAGGCGACTCCTTGTCTGTCCAGATAATCTGTGCATCTTCCTGAGTAAGTTTTTGTTCCGGATCGCTTGTATTTTTTTGCAGATTTTCAAGGGATAAAATCATCAACCGCAAATCATAAAAAACGCGTCTCTCAACTGATCGTTCTCCTTCCCAGACACGTACTTTTTTGTAAAGCAGGTTGAGTTGCTTAAAGGCCGGATGAATATCAACTTTCCATGTAAGGTCGCGTTCTTTGAGAAACTTTAAATATCCACTGTCGATCCAGGCCTTTTGTGCCAGTGAGGCTTTATGGACTGCATTATTCAGAGAAAACCACTTAAGGGAAACTGCAGGGAGATCACGGTGTCTGTCCAAAGACTGATGCTGTTCCAATGTAAGCCAGTACAGGGCAACAAAACCTAACAAGGTTATTGATGCACAAACTGCTGCAACCAGAATAATTTTATGGCGTAAACTTTGGAACATTTTTGTCACAGCATGAAGACAGGATTTTAAATTTGGGATAATTTAATAACAATGTTTTACAGGTTTACTAGACAGTCAAGAGTTTTATTGTGTCGTTCCGAACGTATTTGAGAGATATTATAATATATCAGTATTTTATAAGATCTCTCCCTTCACTCGAAATGACATGACGCAGCGAATAATATCAGTATCTTACTAGAATAAAATACTCATTAGTAGGATTGTAGCAAACGATTTAGACTCAACAATTTGATAAAAATGTTCAACAAAGCTCTTAAAAATTAGAACATAAATATTGCTCATTATCGAGTGATTTGTCCTGTACCAGATTAAATTCATCAAGCCTTCAGCTTGCAAGATTTTTACAAACAAGGCACTCTGCAATCAGACTATTTAAAAGAAAATATATTTTTAAATTAATTATTGCGCTTTCTAAATAAATCCAAAAACTATGTCATTTAGAGTGAAGAGAGAAATCTTGTACGAGAGTCCACTATAATAAAGATTTCTCCCTATTGTCGAAATGACAAATATGGATTTCAGACTTTTTGTGAGTAAGTAAATTATGAAAGAAGAATCGATACAAAATCGTTTTCATGCAGTTCAGGTGTTGGTCCGTGACGCAGGTCTTTATGCTCTTCAGTGGTATAGAAAACTTGATAGTCTGAAGACGGAAAAAAAAGGACCTCAGGACTTGGTAAGCAAAGCAGACCGTGAAGTTGAAAAAATGATTCGTGAACGTCTGCAGACTTTATTTCCGGAAGATGGTTTTTTAGGTGAAGAAAGCGGAACCACAAATTTGGATGCAGAAGGTATCTGGGTTGTTGATCCTATTGATGGAACAAGCTGTTTTCTAAATGGTTTGTCATCCTGGTGTGTATCGATTGCTTTTGTAGTTAAGGACCAAATTGAGATAGGTTTGATTTACGCACCGTGTACTGACGAATTGTTTGCATCTCAGCGTGGTACTGGTGCTACCTTAAACGGTAAACCAATGAAACCGAGTAAGGCTACTTCACTTGCCGATGGAATTGTCGGGATGGGATATTCACCAAAAAGTTCTATTGTTGCAACCCAAAAAGCCTTCGATTATTTGTTTAATAATGGTGGTGTATATCACGACGTTGGATCTGCAGCTTTGATGTTAGCATACGTAGCTGCCGGACGTTACATTGGGGTTTATGAATTTCAAATTAATTCATGGGATTGTCTGGCAGGTATCGCTATGGTTCGTGAAACCGGTGGTTGGACAAATGATTTTCTGGCCAATGATGGTTTACTCACAGGCAATCCAGTCTTAGTTGCAGCCCCGGGAGTGAAAGACGCTATGCAGAATTTATTTGCTGCTGCCGGCCATTAATTCCATCCTGTTTTTTAATTCAGCCAATGTTTCAGTCAATTCGACCTTTGCCAAATCCTTCTATGGGAGGGCATTGGCGTGGAAATTCGTTTCAATTCGGATTGATTGCTGAGCATGTTGTCAGCATCCGCTATTTGTTTTACCCACATTCTTTTCCGCAACTTGAAGAAAATCAGGCCTTGCTGTCCGATGTCCAGTTGGACACATCGTATCAGTTTGGTGATGTATGGGGCTGGGAAGCTGAATTTTCGGGCTCTGAAGAAGAACACATGGTTTACCTGATTCAGCTTCAAGAAAAGGATGGCAACACAAAATTTGTTTTTGATCCATTTGCCAGGGAAAGCTTAGGTGGTGAGCATTGGGGGAGACCAATTGGATTTGTTATGGATGAGGAGGATTTTCGGCTCAGTGTTATTTCCCGTCCCAAAAGTAAGGTTTTTCATGGAATGCGCCGGTTGCCAGTTCTACGTCAGGAAACACCGACAGAAGAATTAATTGCTTCCCGTCCACACCACCCTCATCACCCCCTGGAGCAGAGTGTCATTTACGAGTGCCACGTCCGTGGCATGACCAACAGCCCATCAATCTCAGTTTCTGGATCTTCACAATCCGGGACATATCAGGGACTTGTTGAATGTATTCCGTATTTAAAAGCACTTGGTGTGACTGCAATTGAGCTTTTGCCAGTTTTTGATTTTGATGAAAACGAGAAGATTATTTCTGATGCAGAAATTGAGCATACTGTCCTAAACTGTTGGGGTTACTCACCGCTTTTGTTTTTTGCACCAAAACAAAGTTATGCTTCAGATGTGGTAAATCCAGTTCAAGAATTTAAAGCGATGGTTGACAAATTCCATGAAGCTGACCTGGAAATATGGCTGGATGTCGTTTTTAATCATACTGCGGAATTTGGAGATAATGGTTATGCAGATCATTTTAAGTTGCTGGCGCCGGATCAGTGGTATTTGCGGGAAAAGGACGAAAGCTACAAAAATTATTCCGGATGTGGAAATACTTTGAATTGTGCTCATCCAACAACCAGACGAATGATTCGTGACTGTCTCATTTACTGGTCACACGTTATGGGTGTGGACGGTTTTCGGTTTGACCTTGCTTCAATTCTAAATCGGGATTCGGCTGGAAATATTATGGATTTTCCACAGTTACTCTGGGAATTAAGACATGAACCCTCCCTGAAAAATATTAAACTGATTTCTGAACCATGGGATGCTGCAGGTGCTTACGAACTGGGAAAAGCAGCTGAGTTTGCAGATTGGACAGAATGGAACGATCAATTCCGTGACAAAGTTCGTCGTGCTGTACGTGGAGATGAAGGCATGATGGAAGGGCTTAAAGAGTCAATTCTGGGCAGTCCAAATATTTTTGGTTCAGTAGAAAAAGGCAGAAAGCGGAGTCTAAACTTTGTTACTTCTCATGATGGTATGACTTTGATGGATCTAGTTTCATACAGCGAAAAACACAACGAGGTGAACGGAGAAGAAAACCGGGATGGGCACAGTGCTGATTTTTCGGACAACTGCGGAACTGAAGGAGTAACTGATGATCCTAAAATACTTTCATTGCGCTTCAGGAAGTTACGCATGTTTCATTGCCTGCTTCAGCTTTCCAACGGAATTCCCATGCTGTTGGCTGGTGATGAATTCGGGAGGACACAACAGGGCAACAACAACGCTTATTGTCATGACTCAGCTTTAACCTGGATGGACTGGAATTTGACAGAACAAAACTCCGTGCTTTTAGATTTTACTCGGCGTATGATTGCCTTTCGCAAACAGCACGCTCCATTTTTATTTTCAGAAAAAAGTAAATATAAATGGTTTAATACCTCAGGTGAACCGGAGGAGTTTGCACCTTATGTAAGGACACTACACTTTGAAGTAACAAATCCTGGTTGGCCAGACCAGGCAATGCGTATTTTGATAAATTGTTTTGATAAACCGGTTAAATTTAATCAGCCTGAAGAAATAGCCTGGAACGTTCTGATTGATACCGAAAAGGAACCTGCTGAATTCGTCTCGCCGGTTGGAGGAATTGCGTGGCTTGAGGGTTTTTCAGTACAAGTTTTGAGGGGACACTCAATTGATGGTTGAGGTTTTAAAACCAAAAAGTTAAACTTGGCTCAAAGGAGACATATGCCAAAATCAAAAAAACATACTCCCGCATTGGGAGCGGATTACAGCGAAAAAATGAAGAGTCGCTTTGCTGAAAAGGTTAAACCGTCTGGCAAAGTATATTCAAAAGCAGATCGTCGTGATAATCAAGTAAAAGATGATTTGTCAGAAGAACTGCAACAAGAAATTAAAAAAGAGAATTCAATGCATGGCGAATGTTTGTGCGGTGCCGTTAAATTTAAGCTGACGGGTGAATTACGTCCGGTTATCAATTGTCATTGTGGGCAATGTCTCCATACTCATGGAAATTTTGCAGCCTATACGTCTGTGGAAAAAAATAAATTTCAGCTTGTTAATGATGTTGGACTGAAATGGTTTAGCTCCTCAAAAGAAGCAAGACGGGGGTTTTGTCAGGAATGTGGTGCCAGTATTTTTTTTGAACGTTTAGCCGGCAGTAATATCAGCATTGCTGCAGGGATGTTGGATTCTTCAAAAGGTCTAAAAACTGTTGAACATATTTTTGTTGATGACAAATCAGATTATTATGAAATTGAGGATAATTTACCAAAATATTCTCAATACTACAAAAGACAACTTGAAAGCGATACTTAACATTAAATAATATTTTTTATTTTGATGGTTTCATCAAAAGTCTGTAATCCACCCAGCACCTAAATCAGCAATCTGGAAATGTAAAAAATAGAATAATCCAGAGGGTGTTAAGGTCTGTAATCATTTTGACCGGAGGTAGAAATCTTAATGATATTAATGTTGGAGCTTATACAAAATTTCTCGCTTCGCTCAATATGACATTGTTTTACGAATATTTACGAGTTCATCTAATTTGTAGGATAATAATCACAAAATCAACATGCAGTCTCCATAGCTGAAAAAACGGTATTTTTCGGCTACGGCATGCTGATAGGAACTTAATAAAAATTCGCGGCCACAAAATGCTGAAACTAACAGCATCAACGTTGATTTAGGAAGGTGAAAATTTGTGAGAAGCCCATCCGTCATTGTGAATTTGCAAGGCGGATAAATAAAAATGTCTGTCCAACCAGAGCTTTCTTTAAAATTCTGCCGAGCTAAGGTTTCCAGGACCCTCACAGAAGTTGTGCCGACATTGATCATCTTTTTGTTATTGTTTTGGTAGACTTGCAGTTGACGGAGTGTTTGAGAAGAAACTGAAAAAAATTCTGCATGCATTTTGTGTTTTAGAATATCTTCTTGATCAATTGAGGAAAAGGTTCCTAATCCGACATGTAGAGTTACCTCCAAAATTTCGATTCCACGATTTCTAATTTCTGTTAAAATTTCAGGCGTAAAGTGTAAGCCGGCAGTGGGTGCTGCAATTGCGCCTAGTTCGGTAGCAAAACAGGTTTGGTAACGTTCTCGATCTTTTGTATTTTGCAAATCACTCGCTTGCCGACGTTCTATGTAAGGTGGCAGCGGCGGCAGACCAACATCTTCCAATCGCTCTTTCAAACGTTCTGTTTCCTCAAACTCCAAAAGCCATTTTCCCTCTTCCAGCCGTTCTTTTGCTTTTGCCAAAAGTTTTCCATCACAAAATTCAAGACGCTCACCCTGTTTAATTCGTCCAGCTTTTCGGACTATTGCGCTCCAGTCTCCATTGTTATTTTCCTCAATCAGTAGGGCTTCAATTTTTCCGCCGGTTTGACGTTTTCCGGGAAGCCGGGCAGGCAGGACTTTAGTGTTGTTGATAACAAGGCAGGAGGATTCGGGGAGCAGTGAAACAATTTCAGTAAAGTTGCGGTTTGAAATTTTTCCGCTTTTACGTTCTAGAAAAAGCATCCGTGACTGTTCACGTTTTGGTGCAGGATGCTGGGCAATGAGGGATTGAGGAAGCTTATAGTCGTATGAACTGAGCTTCCAATCGTGAGAGGGCATTTGGATTATGAGAATTAAATCACCAGACTGAAGGCAGCACTTGATGGTTGTTTCTTAGAAAAAATAGTCCTGTTGTCGGCTACTAATTTGTTTTATCCATACCATCCATTTGTTTGATCCTCTCTTCAGGAGAAATAATATTCGTTAATTTTGTACCAAACTTTTCATTGACAATTACAACTTCACCTTGAGCAATCAACTTCCCGTTGGCAAATAAATCCAGGCTTTCACCAACTAAACGGTGCAATTCAAGTACGGAGCCCTGTCCTAGTGAAAGGAGGTCGTTAATGGTCATTTTTGCACGTCCCACTTCAAGGGTCATTGTTAAAGGCATTTTCTGTAAAAGTTTTAGGTCAACACCTTCTTCAACCTGTGTATCATCCATGGACGAGGTGGTGTCTATAGCTGAGTCAAGCATTTCGTCGATATTTTCCTCTGTTGAATCTGCTTTTTCCGTTATTAAGGAACTAAGGTCACCGCTGCCTCCTGTACCTTCAGGGCTTGTTTTCTGCTGCTCTAACTCATTCATCAACGAATCCATATCGTCATCAGGACTGTCTCTATTCTCGGTTTCAGTTGCTTCAATATCCACGTTTTCCTGATCTTCCTGAACTTCTTCGTCTACCATTTTTACTCCATTTAATAAATTTTTTAGAAGGAAAGGGGTAACTCCAGTTCCCAGCATTTTCTCAGTTGCGGTTCTTCGAGTGCATCACATCCGGAAGGGCTTTCAAAGTCTTTCAACTTAAAAGAAAATGCTAATTCATCCGGGATATTATTTTGCGATACAGCGGAACGTTTATTAATCTCAAATGCTGCAGTACAACTAAATTTATCTTCACTTAATTTTTCCAGTTTTTTTATTTTCACCTGGCAATCCAATTGCTGAACACTGCAATAATGCTGAACATGAGCTTCAGCAACTTGTTCCAGTTCAGGCAAAAAAATTGAACCCCGATAAGCTGAACCATAAACTTGTCCTTGTTTTCGACTCTCTAAAAACCTTGGAATCTCATCCGGAGTCATACGGCCATATACTCGTCCGCTTGGAAAATCAATCATTGTTGCTGCAAAACGATGCCCTCCAAGGTGACTGCTCTCCCAAACTTCAACAGAAGAATTTTGCTTTTGAACATGATATTGCATCTGATCAGCAAGTTTCTGTCCAAACTTGGCACAGCATTTATCATGCCTCCCATGGGTACAAATAAAAATCTGGCCCCGCTCAATCTTTTTACAGGAAAAATCGGAAGTTTTGTAATGCTGAAAATGTGACTCTAAAACTTCTGGTATTTCTTTGGGCAAAACGTTTGAATAATACCATTTTCCGGGATAGATAAATAATTCTACTTTGTCATTTTTGAGCTTTGCCTGACTTGCTAAACGGATACTAATTTTTCCACTAATTTTACTTTTTTCTTTCATCCATTGTTTTAGTCCAGTTGGAAATCCGCCTTTGGATTCCAGAGCTTCGTATTCCCAGTATTTTTTTGGCCAGGAAATAAAAACAAAATGCTCTGCAAATGGGGCAGTTCCAGCAAGAGGTTCTCCTGATTGTCTACACAAAAAACTGCAAAACTTTGAATCTGACATTTATGGTTATTTGGTTTAAGTGTTAATAGTGTTTCAAACTGTAACAACAGAATCTAAGGGTTTGTAACAGGCAACTTTATGAACAATTTCAGCAGGATTATTGTCAGATTCCAATGCCGAACTATTATTCAGATTTAAAAGTGACGGTGATTTTTCTCTGCATTTTCCCTCTACATGCGGACAACGGGAAGCATAGGCGCATCCTCCTTCAGTTTCGGGAAAAAGTTGGGTTGCCGCTGTTTTTTTTAAACGTCCTGTGCGTTTCCTTGACGGGTCAGGACGTGGAACTGCTTCAAGCAGAGCACTAGTGTATGGATGTTGAGCATGATTAAACACGGTTTCCGTTGGACCTGTTTCTACAATTCTTCCTGCATACATCACAGCCACATTTGTAGTCATGTGACGAACGATACTCAGGTCATGACTAATAAAAAGATAAGCCAGTCCATGCTGTTCCCGCAAGTCCATCATTAAATTCAATACCTGAGCCTG
>Ga0209501_10005014_pt1 | contig 12406 bp, 15 predicted proteins | sample ArcticOcean_MG_C_4_FD_187434 | JGI IMG/M metagenome (GOLD analysis project Ga0209501, IMG submission 187434) | Marine microbial communities from western Arctic Ocean - ArcticOcean_MG_CB4_134 (SPAdes) (version 2) | ecosystem: Environmental > Aquatic > Marine > Oceanic | place: Arctic Ocean...
AAGGCATGTCCACATGATAATGATGTAAAAGAGCAAATTAGTGGAACTGCACTTAGAGAAATGATTCAAAATGGACAAGCACCATCTGAATTTATTTTGAGACCTGAAGTAGCAAAAGTAATTTTAGATCATCCAAAACCTTTTGTTGATTAGATATTTATTCAATCAAACGATGTCAAATCTGTGAAATATTTCTTAATGCTAATTTTATTTGCAGGATTTTTAATTACACCCGCATTTGCTCAAGAAGAAAAAAATCCTTCATTAATTATTGATCAAATTGAAATTACTGCTGAAGAATTTAACACTGTTTTACGAGATTCAAAAATTATTAATCTTGATGAGATTCATGCTATTAGCTGGCAAGTAACTATTGATAATAATCTCCTTTATGCAAATCCTAACGGAAATGCTGTCTTAAGATTTTATAATCAGCAATATGATGATCGATTCATTGAAGTTGGAATGGGACCGCAACCACATAACAAATTCTGGGTAGCAGTAACAACTCCTAAAGAAGGCTACATTATTGTTCACAAAGACTTAGAGAGAGGTTGGTATCCTGAAGCAAAATCAATCATATCTTATACAGACAAGGCAGGATTGACTGTAAATAATGGAGCAAGAATTGTAGTTACCAATTTAGATATTGGAATATTTGCATTTGATTCTTACTCTACTCATGGAATGGAGAGTTCAACTGATCCTCCTGCAATAAATTCTGGAAGTTTAATCCTTGATTTTCTATCTGGTGATCCTGCAAAAAATGTATATGCATTTTTTCCATTTTATGTTGCAGCTGGAGTTGGAGTTATAGTTGCAATTTTATTTTTAACTAAGAAACGTTCTTAGATTTGTAATATTTACAATTTTTTTTAATCTTACATACATTACACATTGGAGAAATAGGTTTGCAAATGTTTTGTCCATACATTACAAATGTATCATTAATTTCAATCCAGTATTTTTTTTTAATCTTCTTCATTAATTCTTGCTCTGTTTCTTCTGGATTTTTTGTTTCTACTAATCCTAACCTATTTGAAATTCTGTGAACATGAATATCAACTGGTATAGCTGGTTTTTCAAATGCATAAACTAAAACACAATTTGCAGTCTTTCTTCCAACCCCTGGTAACTCCACTAATGTTTCTAAATCAGCAGGAACTTTTCCTTTGTATTTTGTATTGATAATTTTTGCAACCTCGATAATTCTTTTTGATTTTACATGAAAAAATCCAATCGATTTTATTATTTTCTCTACATCTTTTACTTTAGCATTTGCAAGTTGTTTAGGATTCTTGTATTTTGAAAATAATATTTTTACTGCCTTAGTTGTAGCCTCATCTTTTGTTCTAGCTGATAGAATTGTTCCAATTAGAATACTAAATGGACCTGTTTGGGCATCATGAAGATCTCTCAGTGCTGTAATCCTAGGAGGCTTTACAGCATTCATTGTATTTCTCATACCCTGAAGAATTTTTTCCATTTTAATCTGAAAAACTACACACAAGTATTATAACTATAATAATGAATATTTTTCATTGGAATTAACTAAACAAGAAGAATTTGCACTAAAAGGAGAACAAGGAGAAATTATGCAGATGGCATATCGTATTTTAGTTGCAACAGGCGAGGCAACAGATGCTGAAAAATTAATTCCTATAGAATGGACCCATCTTTCAGGTGTTAATTATAATACAATTGGAGATGCAGGTGAAGAATTCCTTTCTAGTATTAGTAAAAATGCACGAGTCAAAGTAAAAACAACTCTTAATCCAATGGGATTTGATATTGATAATGTATCAAATTATGGATTAGATGAGAATTTTATCTCAAAACAACTATCAATAAAAAATTCATATGAAATAATGGGAGTTACTCCATCATTTTCGTGTATCCCATATGAGATTTTTGATATTCCAAAAGAAGGAACTCAAGTTGCATTTGCTGAAAGTAATGCTGCAATACATGCAAATTCTTATGATAATTTAAAGACAAACAAAGAAAGTGCATTTAGTGCATTAGCTAGTGCACTAACTGGAAAAAGTCCATATTCTTCACTAAGAAAAGATGACAAACCAAATATTACAATTCAAATGAAAGTAAAAAACCCAAACGAATTATCTTATGGAATGCTTGGATTTTTTGCAGGAAAAGTAGGAGATACATCTGTAAACGTATCTGGTCTTGGAGAAATGGATAAACGACAATGTAAAGCTATGTGTGGGGGAATGGGAACATCTGGAACTTGTGCTAAATTTATTTTTGGAGATGGAGATTCTGACTGTGAAAAAATTGATTTTGATGAAAAAGAGATGTTGAATATACATGATGAGCTTAATACTGCTGAGAAAGGTGATATAATTACACTTGGTAGCCCTCAATTGGGATTAGATGAAATTACTGAACTTTCTGAAAAATTAAAGGGGCGTTCTTTTAAAAAGAGATGTATGGTATTTACTCCAAGAACTGTAAAAGAACAAGCAAGAAAAGTAGGTTACACAAATGAACTAGAACGTGCAGGTTGTGAAATTCTTTCTGATTGCTGTACTTGTCTTACACCATTAATTAACAAAGATAATGTTGATGCAGTTACTACAAACAGCATCAAAGGTGCATTTTATCTAAAAAATTCTAATGGTGTAGATGTAAATTTAAAATCACTATCTCAAATAATTGAAGATGAAACAAGATGAAAAAAATTTTAGTTGCTGGCAAGGTACAAGGAGTTGTTTTAAAATCAACTGACCCAATTAATTTTTTAGGTACTGTTGATAAAAAAACTGGAATTATTAGTGATAAGAATCATCATCTATTTGGAAAATCACTCAAAGGAACAATCTTAGTATTTCCTTCGGGTGTTGGTAGTAGTGTTGGTGCATATACAATTTATTCAATAAAATCCAATGATGTAGCTCCTCTTGCAATGATATGTAAAAAAGCAGATCTTACAGTTGCTACAGGGTGTGCATTGGCAAATATCCCATTAATCATCATTACTGAAGAAGAATTTTCATCTATTGAGAATGGAATAAAAATTTCACTTGATACAGATGATACTAATCTAATTCATCATCAATAAGATCATTCATTTGTGCATCACCTACATCAACTTCCTTAATCTGGCTTTTTCCTGCAGGCATTACACGAACAAAATCATCAATATTGATCTTTTTTGTAATTTCTTCATGAATTTTTGAAAATTCTATTCTAATTTTTTTGGCAGTTTCTACCATTTCTGCGCCATCTGGTTCAATAATTGCATAGCATATGGAATTTTTCTTAATTGTTTCAGATGGTCCACATGTTAATACATGTCCATCATCTTGTGGAATTATTCCTACAGATAGTTTGAGATTTCCTGAATTGATGAAATTTCGTTGCCCTTCAATTGTAAATGATCCTTTTGGAAGAAATTCTCCACTTGGAGCAGATTTTTTTACTTGTTCTGGATTTACCCAATATGCACTCACACCATACAGTCCTTCTCTCCATGCACGACTAAAACAAACTGTTGCATGTGCTACTTCATTCATACTTGTATCTGGAGCATTCTCTGCATTTTTGATAATAAAAAATGGTGAACCAAAAATATCAGCATGAAATATTTTATCATTTTTTACTAGATGTTTTCTAACTACAGCAGAATTTGATGCAGCATCTCTTCCCCCAATTACTAGATATCCGTCAGATGTATAGAACCATCTATACCTTTCATACCAATTTTTTTTCCTAATTTCTGTAACTAACATAATATCTTGTTCTAATTCAGTTTTGTTTTGTAAGTTTTCTAATTTTTTCTCAGTTTTAGATTTAATATCTTCAATCGATTTTATTGCCCCTGATTGTTTTTTTGCTTCATTAAATAACACTGATGCAATTGATTGGAGAGATAATTTTGTATTAATTTTTATTTTTTCATCTTCAACAACTATCAATGAAATTCCTTTTTCACTAGTTAATTTTGCATTATGAATAACTAAAATTTCTTGTGCAGATTTATCCTCAATCGATAATATTCCCTTGGAAACCATCTCAAAAAGAGAATTTGCAACATTTGTGATATTTTTTGATCTCTCTTTAACAGTTTCAATCGCTTTTTGTTGTTCTGAAATTTGAGTTTGCAATTCCTTGATTTTTTTATCAGATCTACTAGATTGAATTGATTTTCCCTTTGCAACTATATTTTCTGTAAAAACAGTATCTAATCCTTCAATGAAACTATTGGTGCTAACCATCTCTCCTTCTATTTTTCCTAGTCTTAGGGGAAGAATTTCTGATTTCTCATTTCTAATAATTACTGCTTTATGATTTCCTGACACTACATCATTTACAATTTTTTTTGTAGTTTCAAAAATTTTCTTTATTTCATCATTAGTTAATAAATTACCAATTTTTTTTGGATCAATATTTACCATATCGAAAATCCCTTCAACATATTTTTTTGGTAATCCTAAAGTACGTCCAAACCATTTTGCGGAAACCAATTCAGTTGTTTTAAGTTCATCAAAATCTGATTCTATTATATTAAAAATATCTAATCCCTTATTTGGAGGTTGAACATATTCTAATCCTACACCGAGTTTTCTGTGTCTAACTTCAATCGAATGTTGTAATGCTAAAATCTTCATTTCTTTGTTACATAGTAAAATATTCCCATCACCGAAAAATTCTCCTATCAAAATGAACTCTTTTCCAAATCCTTCAAAAGTAAAGTATGCTATTCTTTCTGCACCAATTTGTTCTATTTTTTTTAATTTTAATCTGAGAAGATCACTTCGTAATCTTTTAAGTAATCTATTAGGTTCCATTTGATCTATTTTTACTGTAGTTAACCATACGCCAGATGTTGAAATCATCATAAAGAGATCGCTTTTTTCAGTATGATGGAGTTTGAAGAGAATGCTATCTTTTGTGATTCCGTAAATATTACTAATATAGTAATCTTGAACCTGTTCTGAAATTTTATCTACTAAATACCGTAATTCTATACCTGCTAGTCCCATAATTATTACATTTTTCGTCTAAAATTATACCCTTGCTATAATATGCCCAGATACTGACCAAAGATATTAAACATGGTTTGATTGAGTCACGCTAGAAATTTAATTTGGCAAAATTCAAAAAGAAAAAATCTGCACCTACACCTGAATCTGGTGATACTAAAACTAATTCTGTAAAGGATGAAGCACCTAGTGCCCCTGAAATCCCTGAAACAGAAAAATCTACACCTACATCTAACTCTCCACAAATTCCAGATATCAGTGAAGCTGAAAAAAATGCAAAAGATAAAAAATTAAGTAAATTATTTTGGATGAGAATTGCTTTAGCAATAATAGCTGGAATTTCAGCTACTTTCATCTTTGAAGATATTGAAGGTGAAGATAGACGATGGTCATCAATTGGATTAATGATTGTATTATTTTTGGGTACAATAATTATTGCCAAAGGAATGAAATTGCCTTCTTCTGATAGAAAGAAAGTTTTTACACAAGCAATAGGTAGCTATGTATTTTTGTACTTGTTTTCTTGGATTGTAAGTTATACATTAGTTAATGTAGGGATTGGTTCTAGTGGAATTAACATCTAAAACTTCCAATACAACGGATAGATAGTATATGTGGAATTTTAAAACACCTGGTATTCCAGATGAAAATTTTGAACGAATAGATAGGGTTCCAATTACAAAAGAAGAAGTTAGAACTATCCAAATTAGTAAAGCAAGACTAAAGCCTGGACAAATTATTTATGATATTGGTTGTGGAAGTGGGTCAATTTCAGTTGAGGCTGCATTACAAATTGAATCATCTGGTAAAGTTTTGGCAATTGATTTTGATGAAAATGCTATTAAATTAACTAAAAAAAATGCAGAAAAATTCCAAATCTCAAATATTATAACTATTTTTGGAAATGCAAAAGAAAAAATTCTAGATTTAGAAGAAGCTGATGCAATTTTTATTGGAGGTACTGGTGGTGACACAAAAGAAATAGTTGAACTTTCTCAAAATAAACTAAAAACTGGAGGGAGGATTGTTATTGGCACTATACTCATCGAAACACTTTCTTCAGTATTACAAATTCTTGAAAAATTACAATTTGAATCCGTTGACATCACTCAAGTAACCATTGCAAAAAGTAGAAAAACTACTACAGGAACTATGATGCTTGCAAGAAATCCTGTAACCATAATTTCTGCTACTAAAGCATAATCTAGATTTTTAATTGGGTAATTAGGCACATATCTTATGCCTAGATTAATTGGAATTGGAGTAGGCCCTGGGGATGTAGAACTTCTTACAGTTAAAGCAGTAAAGGCTATTCAAAATGCCGATATCATCATGTGTCCAGCATCTAAAGAAGAAAGACCTAGTATTGCATTATCTGTAGTGGAATCAATAATCGATAAATCAAAGAATCAAGAAATCATTAAATTAATTTTTCCAATGACTAAAAATAAAGAAATTCTGGAAGCATCTTGGAAAAGAAATGCAAAAATAATGGCTGAAACTGTTTTGAAAGGAAAAAATGTTGTATATCTTACAGTTGGCGATCCATATCTCTATAGTACTTGGATTTACATGCACAGAGATTTAAAAGAAAAATATCCTGATATGGATATTAGTGTAGTTCCAGGAATCGTTTCAATATTTTCATTTGCATCAAAAGTTGGTATTAGTGTTGCAGAGGGTGCAGAAAAAGTTGCAATTATTCCATCTTGTTATGATCTATCTAGTGTAAAAGAAATTGCAAAGCATTCTGAATCAATGATATTTCTTAAAGATGGTAGATACTTTGATCAAGTAATTAAAGTTCTAAAAGAATCTGGATTCCCTGATAATTCTCTTTTTGCAATTGGACAAGACTTGGGAACAGAAAATGAAATTATACGAACAATGACTTTGGGCGAAGTTAATGATGAATCATTAACAACAAAATACTTTTCAATTTTGGTGGTAAAACGTGTCTAACGTATTTTTTGTAGGTTGTGGTCCTGGTGATCCTGAATTAATTACAGTAAAAGCCAAAAAATTAATTCAAAAAGCTGATGTTGTAGTTTATTCTGGTTCATTAATCCCTGAACCAATATTGAAATTATGTAAAAAAGGAAAAATTCATGATGCAGCTAAATTAGTTAGAGAAGAAATTTTTGATTTATTATATAAAAATGCAAAAAAAGACAAACTTGTTGTTAGATTGCATGATGGTGATCCAGCGATATATGGTGCAATTAGAGAACAAATTGATAATCTAGAAAAAAAAGGAATAGAATCAACAGTTGTGCCTGGTGTAACCTCATTTTTGGCTTCAGCTGCAGCACTTGGTACGCAATTAACACTACCTGGTGTAACACAGACAATGATAATTACACGAGCAGAATCTAGAACTAAAGTTCCTAAAAGAGAACAAATCTCTGAACTTGCAAAGCATCAATCAACATTAATTTTTTATCTCAGTGTTCATCTATTAACCAAAATTACAAAAGAAGCAATTGCTGGAGGATACAAAAAAACTACTCCTACTGCAGTTGTTTATAGAGCAAGTAGAAAGGATCAAAAAATAATTCTTGGAACACTTACAGATATTGCAAAAAAGGTTAAAGCTGAAAAAATCACAATGACTGCTATTGTTATAATTGGTGATGTAATAAAACCAAAATCATATGAGTATTCAAAACTCTATGACAAAACATTTAGTCATGGTTTTAGAAAAGCTAAAGTCAAGTAGATAAAAATTTCACCTTATTTTTAATTCCTAATTTATTCAAGTTTATTTGAAAGTTTTTTACATTACCTGATGTAAAAATTTTTAATGAATTTCTTTTTGATTTATTGTGTTTGATTTTTGAAGAAATTTTTTGAGCAACTATATTTCCTGAATCAATAAATTTAACATCTGGAAATTCTTTTTTTAATAATGGTTTTAAAAATTGTAAATGTGTACTCGAAAGTGTAATCACATCAATTTCTTGCTGAGATAAAATTTGTAAATCTCTCCTAATAATTTTTTTACAATAATTTTTGTCTGATAAAAATTTTCCAGATTCTACCAAGTCAACAAGATTTGTACCATTAATTTTAAAAATTTTAAATGATTTTGGAAATTTTTTTTTTCTAATATATTGTGTTAAACCTTTGCTGTTAATGGCAGACTTTGTTGCTAAAATACCAATTTGTTTAGAATTTGATTTTTTCTCTGCAATTTCTAATGGTGGTTTAACATCAATTATTTTTGGTGTTACTAAATTCAACATTAGACTAGGTGTATTTGATGCAACAACTATGTAATCTGGCGAAAAATATTTCTGTAGTAATCTGATTGATTTTTCAATAATCTCTTGTAGTTGAGCTTGAGATTTTGTCCCATATGGGTAACTTTTTTGATCTGCAAAATAGATAATTTCACTTTTAATCATATTCTGAATTTTTTTAATTACTGATAATGATCCTAAGCCTGAATCAAAAACTACAATTTTTACCACAATCTTGAGAAATAAATCTACAATAATAGTTTGTTAGCTAAATTTATCCTAAAACTGATCTAAATTTACACCTCTCATTAAGAATCAATTCTCAAATCAGCAGACATCATGCCAAACTTCGATAAATCTTGGGCTCGTCAAGAGACCCAAAGCGTAACTGGCAAACTCCGTGAAGCAGTAAAGCCTCAAGGTGCATTGAAACCACGAATTCAAACTGCAGTAACCAAACTACAAGTCCAAATCACAAAAATGGACTCTATGTTAGGTAAATTGCACGAAAGAGATGCACAACTCTTTCAGAGAGTCGTGACTGCAATGCAGCAACATGATACTAGCACAAGTAGAGTTTTGTCAAACGAATTAGCTGAAATTCGTAAAGTTACAAAGATGCTCGGTAATGCAAGAATGTCATTAGAACAAGTCCAGCTAAGACTCACAACTATTCATGATCTTGGCGATGCTATGGTAGCAATTGGACCAGCGATGTCTACAATGAAGGGATTAAAGTCATCACTTGGAAAATTCATGCCAGAAGCAGATTCAGAATTGAATACCATGACTCAAACACTCAATGGACTAATGGTGGATTCACTTGCAGGAGATTCATTTAACATGGAATCTGATGTTTCAAATGAAGAAACAGATAAGATTCTTCAAGAAGCATCTGCAGTAGCTGAGCAACAGATCGGTGATAAATTCCCATCTGTACCAACTTCAACTGGACTTTCATCAGGAACCTCTACTTCTACCTTTGAGTAGCTGGGAAAAGACGTTAGTCAGTTATTTTTATTTTAATTTCTTTAAAGTTAACAGAAAAGCTTAGTTTTATCCTTGGATTAAGTATATTTTATCAGGTTGGGTTAATGGATTTATTGTTTTAATTTTTTCTTATTTTACTAAATTCTGCTCCTAAAATTTTTTTCCTAGTAATTTTAAGTACACCATAAATTAATTTAAAAATATCTTCTGTATTATTCCCTATAATTTTTACAATAATCCCTGACTCATTTGGTAGAATAGATGTTCCAATTGAAACCTCCTCTAACTTTTCTAAATTGGTATTAATCATATTTTCAAGTTCTGTTATATGATCTTTTTTTGTTAGTATGTATACTGTACCCACAATTTTGTTTTTGCCTAAAATCCCATCACTATTTAAATTCTGATTTTTGGGTTCTATCTTCATATTTTCTAGACATCTGAATTTTTCTTCTTGATTTTTACAATATGTCCTAAGATAACAAACATCATAATCAAAATACTCATTCATTGCCATCCTTCCAGGAGTCAAAACTTCTGAATAAATCATAGTTGCTTTATCATGTATATTCAAGTTCACTTTTTGATAGTATCTTGAATTTTGATATGGAATAATTTGGTCTGGAATGTATTCTAAATAACAATTATCGTCTACTGTAATGTTTGTAATTTGCGATGCAAAATTTGAATTCATACTGTAGATTCTTGTTGCACCTTGAGTGGTGATGTGAGATATTGCATTATTTTTTAGTGTTACATCTATCTTGTATCTGTCTCCTTGCAAAATTCCTCCTGATGGTGAAATGATATACAAATATGCCATTTCTGGAATTGATTCTTCAGGATATACTGCACGCTGAATTTGTAATGGTACTTGGGAGAATTGTTTTGTTATTGTTGTTTTGTTATTCCCTTGTTTTAGCTCAATTTCTAAAATTCCTACTTTACCTGATTTTCCGACTTCTAATTGTTTTATCTCTGAATCATATTTTTGTACCTCATTAGGAATATCATCTGAAACAAAATCTAATTTATTCAACTTTGCACCTTTTCTGTATGAATTGATTTTGGTGGTAAATCAAACAACACATCATGTATAATATGATCTACAATTTCTTTTACTCCTTGATCTGTTTTACAATTGATAAATTCAAATGGTTTTTCTTTTCTAATTTTTTCAGCATCTTTTTTCATAGTCTCTAAATTAGCTCCTACCAATTTTGCTAAGTCTATTTTGTTAATCACTAAGAGATCACAATTCACAATCCCCAATCCCCCTTTTCTTGGATATTTGTCTCCACCTGCAACATCAATTATGTATATGAAATAATCTGCAAGAATTGGACTAAATGTTGTTGTGATGTTATCCCCACCACTTTCAATTATGATTAAATCAAGTTCTGGATGATTTTCTTCCATCTCCTCTATTATTGAGAGATTCATTGAAGGATCTTCACGTATTGCAGTATGTGGGCATCCACCTGTAGCGAGACCAATCACCATATTTTCTGGTAACAAACCTCTCTTTGTGGCCAAATTTGTCCTCATTCTATCTGCATCTTCTTTAGAAATGACATCGTTTGAAATGATACTGATACTGTATCCAATTTCAGCTAGTATTGGAACAAGTCGCTCAATTAGCATACTTTTTCCAGAACCTACTGGTCCTCCAATACCTATTCGTGGGATGTGATTCATAAAGCAAAAACCAATTTTTATGTAATAAACATTTTAGAATCCATTTTTTCATGTGACATTTGAATAATATCAAATTGAGGTGCAAACTGCCACATGTCAAAAAGTGATTTATTTGAATTCTCTTTTAGAGTTTGAATAATTAATGGTTTCACATCATGAATAATTTTTTGACCTTCTAAATGTTGAATTAATCCCAACCTTAATGCTGCCCCCACTACACTAACTGTAAAACCATATAGTAACATTGCACTACTTTTCTCTTTTTTTATTTTTAGAGCATTACAACACACTGCAAATGCTACTGGAAATATTCCATGTACTTTTTTTTCTTTAATTGCTTTTTGATATTGATTAAAAATATCATTATCTTTTACAAATTCTGCAACACACTTGATTAACTGCATTCCTGAATTTGTTGACGCATCTCTTATTTCTTTTACTGATTTTATGATGAATGCAATTTCATCTGCTTGAACAACATTTTTGAAGTCATTATTTTTTGCACTTTCAAATGCATTTGCAAGTGCCACATAATCTGATGGTCCTAATTGCTGCTCAATATTTACTTTGATCATATTTTTTATATCTTCTACTCCCTTGATTTTATTTTCTGAAAAAAGAAATTCTAATCCATTTGATGTGGCATATAGTCCTGTGGGGAAAAATGAATCTGAAAGTTGCATAACTGCAAGTTCCTCGTAAATTTCATCAATGTTCATGTACATCAGCACTTGTATGTGGTGAAAATATTTCTTCTTTTATGTTTAATTCTATATCTTCAATAATCTCTTTGAATAGTCTTTCAAATATTTCTAATTCTGAATCTTCTTGAATTGGAAATAAAATCGCTTTATCATTAATTGCAATTGGTCTGTGTCTATTTCCAATTATATGCCCTAATAATGTGGATATATTTTGACTATTTTTTTTTAATTTGACTGAAATCACTTTTTCTGGGATTTGCTCTATTACAATTTTTTTTGTATCATCACCGATTACATCTCCGTGTTGAAGTTTAATCCCTGAATCTAATGTGATCCCTACATCTGTTCCTTTATCTGTCTGCTTTCTTAGAATTCTTTTTTCTAATTCTATACGTGACATTTTTAGTTTCTCTAAATCCTCTTTTAGGAGATTGGTATCTTTGAAAATATTTCCAATAATTGAATTAATACTAATCATGACTAAATTATTAGAATGATAAAGTTATACCTTCCCAATTATTTTTGAATTATTAAATATGGTTACTGAATAGATTCTTTATTGATGTTAACTCCTAGAGAACTAGAAAAATTAAATATTTTTGTGGCTGCAGAATTGGCACGTAAACGAAAAGGCAGGGGTTTAAAATTAAATCATCCTGAAACTATGGCTATACTTGCTGATCATATTTTAGAAGGTGCAAGAGATGGGAAATCAGTTCCAGAATTAATGAGTTCTGGAAAAAAAGTTCTAACTAAAGATGAGGTA
>Ga0209501_10005024_pt1 | contig 12387 bp, 8 predicted proteins | sample ArcticOcean_MG_C_4_FD_187434 | JGI IMG/M metagenome (GOLD analysis project Ga0209501, IMG submission 187434) | Marine microbial communities from western Arctic Ocean - ArcticOcean_MG_CB4_134 (SPAdes) (version 2) | ecosystem: Environmental > Aquatic > Marine > Oceanic | place: Arctic Ocean...
AATGTCGGACGGCACAGACACCCTGACCCTGCGGGAGCCCATCGGATTCCAGCGCCTGGACCGGGTCCGGGTGACGCTCGACGGGGAGCCCGTGGAGCGCCTAAACGAGCTGGAGTGCGTGGACGGCACCATCTGGGCCAACGTCTGGCAGACCGACCGGATCGTGGCGATCGACCCCACCACCGGGCAGGTCGGCGCCGTGGTCGACGCCTCCGGGCTGGTCGCCGACCGGTCGGGCTTCGGGATGGACGACGTGCTGAACGGCATCGCCCACGATCCGGACTCGGGCCGTTTCCTGCTCACCGGCAAGCGGTGGCCGGTGCTCTTCGAGGTGGTGTTCGAGCCCGCGCCGACCGGCTGACCAGGCCGGTCGCGACCACCGGTCAGGCGAACCTGGCCTCGATGTCCTCTTCCGTCCAGAACCCGACCGACGGCCTGTCCGGTGAGGTCCCGGCGTAGTGGCGGAGCCGCACCAGCGCCTCGTCGTCGAACATCTCCAGGGCGTCGAAGAAGCCGCTGCCGCCGGCGGCCCTCAGCGCCCGGTCGCCCTCGGCACCCTTCTTCGGCAGGCGTGGGGTGAGGATCAGCAGTCGGGGCCGATCCCGCAGGTCGTCCCCGGCGTGGCCGTTGGCCAGCACGTGGGCCCTTCCGAGGGTCCGCCAGAGCACGTCGATCCGGCGCATGCCGGGACGGGCGTTGGTGAATGCCCCGGCCACGTCGACGTACCACTGCCGACCCATGGCGGCATCCGTGACCAGGAACGGGAACTGCAGGCCCAGGTCACGTCGGGCCACGCCCGCCTTCACCACCTCGAAGCCGGCTTCCACGAGCAGCGCCTCGGCGATGTCGGCCACCTTCTTGCCGGTCGCCGTGGCACGGGTGAGGAGGTGGTCGGTGGCCCGTTGCCCCTCGCCGGTGGGGCCGTCCACGGCTTCGAACAGGCCGCCCTGGGTGGCGGAGTCACCGGTCAGGTCACGGCGTCGCCACGCCTCCGGTCGGACCTCCTCCAGGCGACGACGTTCGTCCTCGAGGCGCTGCTTGGCCAACGTCACGTACGCGGGGTCCAGGTCGTACCCGACCCCCCTGCGGCCGGCCCGCTGTGCGGCCACGAGCGTCGTGCCGGAACCCAGGAACGGGTCCAGGACCATGTCGTCGCGATAGGTGTAGAGGTCGATCAGCCTCCGGGGCAGCTCCACCGGGAACGGCGCCGGATGACCCACCCTGGAGGCCTGTTCGGCGTCGATGCGCCACACGTCGAGGGTGGCCTCCATGAACTCGTCGGTGGTGATGGTGCTCTCCGAGGGGAGGCCGTCCGACCGTCGCTGCGCTGCCGTGCGGGCACGATCGAAGCGACCCTTGCTGGCGATGACGACCCTCTCGGTCATGTCGCGCAGCACGGGGTTGGCGGCCCGCCGGAAGGATCCCCACGCCACCGATCCGGTGGCCCCCTCGGCCTTCTGCCAGACAACCTCGCCACGCAGCAGCAGGCCCAGCTCGTCCTGGAGGATCCGGATCACGTCGGCGGACAGGCTGCGGTACGGCTTGCGACCCAGGTTCGCCACGTTCACCGCGATCCGTCCCCCCGGCTCGAGGACCCGCACGCATTCGGTGAACACGTCGCGGAGCATCTCGAGGTACTCGAGGTACGACGTGGGCACGCCGTCGCGTTCCATCTCCAGCTCGTAGTCCTTACCCACGAAGTACGGAGGCGAGGTGACGACCAGGGCCACCGAGGAGTCCGGCAGCTGGTGCATGTCCCTGGCGTCGCCGTTCAGGCATCCGTCGCCCAGGTCCGGCGCCTCGACCACGATGTCGTCGTCGGAGAGCTCGGGGGCTGAGAAGCGGGAGTAGAAGGAGGAGGAGTCGTGGTTCTCACGTCGCCCCACGCCGAACGCCGTGGTCGAGGTCGCGCCGCGCCGCTCAGTCATGTGGTCACCCCCGCTCCGCCCAGGCACCCCGAATGAGCGGTGCCGCCCCTCCATGGTACGGGGCCCGCGCGCGCGGGCCAATTACCGCGTGTGCAGGACCCGGCGCAGGCCGTTGGTTCCGGGCGGTAGATGGGCTCCCGGTGCACCGGAGGTCGCGATGTCACCGGGGGCTGGCAGGATCGGGCCGTAACGAGATCGCGACCGGGTCCCGGACGCCGCAGCCACCCACCTCCGGGAGCAGCCGTGCGTCCATCCATCCGGCCATCCACCACCCATCCCCTCCACGAACGACTCGACCAGCTCCTCGACGACACGAACCTCCGGGATCCCGTCCTGGTGGGCCTGGTAATGCGGCATCGGAGGGTCCGTCCCGTACTCAGAGCACTCACCTCGATCGACGACCTCGACCTGTCTCCGGTGCCGTGCTGCTGGCGGGCGGTCGGGCTGCTCGTGGACGTCGGGGTTACCCGCTACGGAAACGCGATCGCCGGCCGGATGCTCCACCTGGTCGGACGCGATGGGCGCCACATCACCCGGCTGTCCCTGGAAGGTGGCCCACCGTTCTCGGCCTTCGACGGCCAGGGGTCGCTGGACGACCTCTGTTGGCGACTCCTCGGGCTCAGCCCTCCTCAGGACCGAACGGAGAACCGGCCATGAGGTCCGCCAGGAGGCTGCGCGACCGGGAGCCCATGGTCGCCCAGTCGTAGATGGAACCGCCCACCGCCCCCTCGGCGACCAGCGCCCGGACGAACGGTGGCAGGTCGTCGATGGTGGCCAGCGGCTCGCCGGGGTCCACGAGCGCGGATCCGTCGGCCGCTCCGATGCCGCCGATGGCGTGCACCATCGCCTCTGGATCACCCAGGTCGGCCCGGAGGCGCCGGATGTTCTGCGCGACGTAGAACCCGGGGTCGGCGTGCTCCTCTGTACGGAAGGACCAGTAGGCCATCGGCAGCCAGACGTCATACCGGGTCGCCAGGTCGGCCCACGGGAAGCCGGGCCAGAAGGCGAGGTTGATCTCGTCGGTGATGACCGGCGGCATCACGATGGCCCCCAGGGGATCCCCACCCACGGTCCTTCGGAGGCGGTCGGAGAGGTTCACGAGGCGGTGTGAGCGTTCGATGGCGCCCAGGTCGTCCCGGTTCCACTCGATGTCCACGGCCAGGCCGTCGAAGCGCCGACCCAGAACCGAGAACCGGTCGATAGCCAGCAGGCGGTCAAGGTCCTCGTCATCGCTGGTCCACTTGGGCAGGTACCAGGCGACCACCGCCATGTCGGTCCTGTCGGCGGCCAGGAGGAACTCGGCCAGCAGCCACGGATCCGACACGAGGCCGGTGGCGCGGCGATCAGACCGGGAGGACTGCAGAAACAGGGTCCGGACGCCGTGTGCGGCCATGTCGGCCAGGTCGCTGGGCGCCACGGTGATGTCGCCGGGGACGTAGGCGGGGTCGAAGTCGTAGGAGTCCACCCAGGTGCCCAGCCCCCGATAGGCATCCAGCGTCCTGGGTGCGGGTGCATCGACCACCAGCCGAACCTCGACGGAGGCCAGGGGGTCGCCGACGACGCGCAGCACGTACCGGTCGGGGGTGCTGGAGGCGAGGACGCCCAGGACTCCCAGCAACAGCACCGATCCGGTGAGGAGCAGGAGGTTGCGGGATCGTCCCAGGGGCACGGACCAACGGTAGCCAGTGGTGGAGATCCGGCCGGGGCGGCCCGGCGCCGGGGCCCGCTGCCCCACCACTAGCGTCCGCCCCGATGGACGAACCGACTATCGGCGAGGACGGCCCGCTCGACAATCCGCCGCCCGACGGTCCCGGGCCCGCCGACCACGACGGATACACGTCAGCCGATACCGGGCTACCGCGCACCCCGGTGCAACGCCTCCCCGACGACCTCCTGCCATCAGCAGTGACGCGGCGACGGTTCGTCCTGGGCGTCGGCTTCGGCGCAGCCACGATCGCCTTCCTACGGCGCCTCCCGACTCCCACGGACACAGCGGGTACGACCGGCCCGACGACGCTGCCGGCCGTTCCGCGTTCCAGCACCGTGCCGCCGACCCCGACGACCGGCGTGCCGGACGTCCAGCCGTCCCTCGACGGCTCCGGAGCGCCACCCGACAACCGTGTCCACGACGTCGTCGTGGCCGGCGGTCGGGTCATCGACCCGGAGACCGGCTTCGACGCAGTAGCCCACGTCGGCATCGACGGCGACACCGTCAGCCGCATCAGCCTGGACCCGCTGATCGGTTCCACGACGCTGAACGCCGCCGGCCTGGTGGTGGCTCCGGGGTTCATCGACATCCTCTCGTATCCCCCGAACGGATACGGCGAGTGGCACAAGATCGCCGACGGTGTGACCACCAACCTGTGCATGCACGGCATCGACAATCCGATGGGTGCCTTCCTCGGTGAGGCCGCTGAACACCGACCGCCGGTCAACTACGGCGGGGCCACGGACCAGTCCACCCACCGCATCGCCCTCGGCATCGGCATCGACTACGCCAGCGACCCGCAGATCACCGAGTTGGTGCGCCTCGCCGACGTCGACCTGCAGGCCGGCGCCCTGGGCATCCACGAGCAGCCCGAGTACAACATCGGCGTCACCCTCGACGAGATGCTCCGCCACGGCGAGCTGGCTGCGACACACGGCGTCCCGCTGTGCCTGCACCTGCGCTACTCGGAGAACCTCGCGCCCGGCACCCAGGAGGAGGCGGTCGCCGAGGCGATCGCCGTCGCCAGCCGTACCGGGTGTGCCGTCCACATCGAACACATCAATTCGACCGGCGGCACAGGCCGAATGGGCGAGGCCATCGCCCAGATCGATGCCGCCCGATCCGAGGGCCTGGCGATCACGGCCTGCACCTATCCCTACAGGTTCTGGGTCACGAAGGCCGGGACCGCCCGGTACAACGACTTCCAGGAGAAGTTCGGCATCTCGTACGGAGACCTCCAGATAGCAGGGACCTCGGAACGTCTGGATGCCGCCGGCTGGCAGCAGGCCAGGGCCGACAACAAGCACGTCGCGGCGTTCGCCATGTCAGACGACGACATCGACACCTCGCTGGCCGCCCCCTGGGTGATGGTCGGCTCCGACGCGATCCTCGAGCGGCCCCACAACAACCATCCCCGGTCGACCGGCTGCTTCAGCCGGGTGCTCGGCACCTACGTAAGGGATAGGGGCGTCATCACGCTCAGCGAGGCGCTGGCCAAGATGACCATCCTCCCGGCCCGACTGCTCGAGTCCCGCAGCCCGGCCATGGCCCGCCGGGGCCGGCTCCAGGCCGGGGCGGCCGCCGACGTGACCGTGTTCGATCCGGCAACCATCTCCGACCGTTCCACCATCGAGCAGACCTGGCTGGAATCGGTCGGCGTACACCACGTGCTGGTGGGCGGCCAGGTGGTCCGCTCAGCCGGCGTGACAGACCGTTCGGTCCGCCCGGGCGTGCCGATCCTGGGTGGGGTGGCATGACGGATCGTCTCCATCCCATGTACCGCTCCGAACGGCGGGTCGCCTGGGTCATCCAGGTCCTGGTGGTTGTCGGAATCCTGGTCGTGCTGGCAGGCGACCTGTTCGGAGGCGGGCCGACTGCCCCGCAGCGCAGCGACGAGGTGGCCGCACCGGCAGACGGACCGGATCCCGCCGGGCCGACGGCGACCACCGCGATCGACGCCGCCACCGCCACCGGCGCAACGACCGGGGTGGCGTCGACGACCGGGATTCCCACCACCACCGTCCCCGTGCGGACCTTCACGCTCGTGGCAACCGGCGACATCATCAGTCACGGGGCCGTTGCCGAACGGGCCGACGCCAACGTGGACGAGGGCTGGGACTACTCGGAGATGTTCCGCCGGGTCCGTCCGATCCTGGCCGGCGCCGACCTGGCCCTCTGCCACCTGGAGAGCCCGCTCTCGATGGACGACGAGGACCTCAGCTTCAGCGGCACCTTCCGGGTCCCCTCCTCGCTGGCCGACGCCATCGCCGCCGCCGGTTACGACGGTTGCTCGCTGGCGTCCAACCACGCCCTGGACTCCGGTCGATCCAGCGTGGACGCCACCCTCCACCACCTCCGGCGGGTCGGCCTGGGCACCGCCGGCATGGCCGACACCGCCGAGGCCGCAGGGCCCGCCTGGTACGAGCCGGGTGGAATCCGGGTCGCCCACCTCTCCTACACGGACCTCATGAACGGCCGCGACCTGCCGACCGATCCCCCATGGCTGGTCGGCCACCTGGATCCGGCGGGCGTCCAGGCCGACGTCGTCGCAGCTGTCGCCGACGGCGCCGAGTTCGTGGTCGTGAGCCTCCACTGGGGCGAGGAATACCGGACCCAGCCGACCGACCGGCAGGCGGTGCTGGTCGACCGCCTGCTCGCCATGCCCGACCTGGACCTGGTGCTGGGCCACCACGCCCACGTGGTCCAGCCGGTGGTACGCCGGGATGGCAAGGCGGCCGTCATCGGCCTGGGCAACTTCCTGACGAACCAACCGGGCGACGAGGAGAACCCGTGCAGCGCCTGTCCACCATCCACCCAGGACGGGTTGATCGCCTGGTTCGCGGTTGCCGACGGCGCCGACGGGCCACGCGTGCTGGACGCCGGCTACGTCCCGACCTGGGTGGACCGGGAGCACGCCTTCGAGATCGTGCCGATCGGGATCGGCGACCCCGGGCAGGTGGACCCGGTGCTGCTGGCCGAGTCGGCTGCGAGGACCGCCACCGTGGTCGAACCCGGGCTGAGGCGCCTGGAGTTCACCGCGGGCTGACCCCGGCCGGCGATCCGCTGTGTCGGCGTCCGGTCAGCGGGGACCGGAGTGATAAGGGGCCCGACCCTCCGATGGGCGCTCCGGTAGGATGTGGTGGTCTACCGACGACCCCGGCGTCCGCTCAGGCCGGCCCGGGCTCGACTGAGGGAGAAACCCCATGACCACGTCCACCCGTGTCCACAACTTCTGCGCGGGCCCGTGCACCCTTCCGGTGCCGGTCCTCGAAGAGGTCCGTGACGAATTCCTCGACTTCGACGGCACCGGCATGTCGATCATCGAGGCCAGCCACCGTGGCGACGCCTACGACGCCGTGCACATGGAGGCCCTCGCCGACTTCCGGTCGCTGGCCGCCATTCCCGACGACTTCACCATCCTCTTCCTGCAGGGCGGCGCCTCGCTGCAGTTCGCCCAGGTACCGATGAACCTGTTGGCCGAGGGCCAGACCGCCGGCTACCTGAACACCGGTACGTGGGGCAGGAAGGCCCTCGGGGACGCCGTGAAGGTCGCCCCGGTCTACGAGGCGTGGTCGGGTGCCGACGGATCCTTCATGCGGATGCCGGCGACCGACGAGATCGAGGTGCGCGGCGACGCCACCTACCTGCACGTCACCACCAATGAGACCATCGGCGGAATCCGGCTACCCGAGGTTCCCGGGGTCGAAGTTCCGCTGGTGTCGGACATGAGTTCCGACTTCCTCAGCCGGGCGATCGACTGGGACGTCCACGACCTGGTCTACGGCGGAGCCCAGAAGAACCTGGGTCCGGCCGGCCTGACCGTCGTGATCATGCGACGGGACCGCCTCTCCACCCACGGTCGCGACCTCGCCTCCTACCTCGACTACGCCACCCACGAGGCCAGCGACTCGATGGCCAACACGCCCCCCATGTTCGCCATCTACGTGATGGGCAAGGTCCTGCGCTGGATGAAGTCCGAGGGTGGCCTGGGAGAGTTCGAGCGCCGGGCCGCCGAGCGGGCCTCGCTGGTGTACGGCGCCATAGACCGAAGCGACGGCTGGTACTCGTGCCCCGTGGACGAGGCCAGCCGGTCGCACATGAACATCGTGTTCCGCCTGCCCGATGAGGACCTGGAGAAGCGCTTCGTGGCAGAGGCCGCCGACGCCGGCATGGTCAACCTGAAGGGCCACCGCAGCGTGGGCGGGATCCGGGCCAGCGTCTACAACGCCATGCCGGTCGCCAGCGTCGAGGTCCTGGTCGACTTCATGGGTTCTTTCAGGGCCGCCAACGGCTGACCCGAGCAGCGGGCCGACGGGCCCCGCCGTCTCTACCCATCCGGGTCGGATACGGCCAGCACGATCACCGTGCCTGCACGCAAGCACAAGCCATCATGGAAGGCCCGTTCCCGGTTCGGCCACCACGGTCACGGTTCCCGCGGCTCCGTCCACCTCGACCAGCGCCCCGTCCGGAATGGACCTCGTGGCCCCGGTGACGGCCACGATGCACGGCAGGCCGAGCTCGCGCGACACGATCACAGCGTGGCTCATCTGACCCCCGACGTCGACCACCACCGCCTCTACGGGCACGAACAGCGGCGTCCAGCTGGGATCGGTGAGCGGTGCCACCAGGACGTCACCGGGCCCCAGGTCTCCCGGATCGGACGGGTCGATGACGATCCGGGCCCGACCCCGTACGACACCCGGGCAGCCGGCCAGTCCCGTCAGGACCGATCCGACCGCCGCTGTCGGACCGGCCGGGGCGTTCCGTCGCCGCCAGGTGTCCGCCGGCGGCAGCGCACCGTCGAACGTGAACGGCGGCTCCAACTCCAATAGCCGGTCGCGGATGGCCCGACGCCGCGCCACCACCCCGGCGAACGACCCGGGATCCCGCCGGTAGTCGGCGAACTCGTCGAGCATCACGTACCAGAGGTCGTCCGGCCGCCCGTCGTGCGTCCGGGCGGCGAGCCGTCTCCCCAGTTCCCGCATCCGGAGGCGGCCCTCGTGGATGGCCCCCACCATGAGCGTCTTGCAACGCTCCCGCCCACGGGTGTTCAGCACGGCGCACCGCAGAGCCCGGTCGAACAGCCACCGGTCTCCGGACCGGATCCGGCGACGCACGTCGGTGGTGGCCACCTCGCGCTCTGCGGCCCGGGCCGCCGAACGGACCCTCGGGTCGTGGTCGTCACCGGCGTGGCGCATGCGCTCGATGATGGCCAGCGGCAGGGACGGGTCGGTACCCCACACCTCGCAGGCCATCTCCCATTCGTTGGGCCCGCGAGCGGCGTGGGTCGCCAGGAAGGCATCGAACGCCGAGTTGAAGGCCTCCGCACCTGCATCGCCCGCCAGACGCTGGTCCATGCCCGGTAGGCCACCGTCGAACAACGCCTCCAGATGGGGGTCGGACCGCACAATGCGGCTGAGGTCCCACAGGGCGAAGGACGGATCGGCGGAGTCCACCCCGCCCAGGCCACCGAGTAGCGCCAACGCCCTGGAAGGGTCACCCAGGCGACGCCGGCAGAGCTGGCGCAGGACGTCCAGCCCCATGCCCGCGCCGCCGGTTATGACCAGGTGGACGGTGAAGAGCCTGGCCAACATGGGAAGCGCATCGATCGTCGCCGCTGCCAGCTCCTCGTCGGTGGCCGTCGCCACGTCGGGCAGGGTGGCCCGCCACCGGTCGACCTCCAGGATCCCGGCCTCCAGGTCCGGAAGGTCCGACGTGGCGAGGATCCTCCACCCGTACCTGAGGCCGCGCAGCGTCGCCAGCAGGTTCCTGTCGCCACGGCTCGCCACGTGGGGCGGGGCCAGGGTCTCGGATCCCAGGAAGGTGGCGTCGGCCTCCAGCGGTGTCGTACCGGGCGTACGGATGGCCAGTACCCGCGGCACGGAGAGGTTCAGGTACATGTACCCGCCGAACACCCCCATGAACACGTCGCCGGTCTCGTCGCACTCGGCGGCGGTGAGCATCCCGGTGACCGAGAGGACGTCCCGAGCCGGATCCCCACCGAAGGCCGTCGCCAGTCCCGCCGACAACGGGAACACGGGCTGCGGGTAGACCTCGCCGGCGTTGCCACGGGTGTAGACGGGGAATCGCCGGCTGGGAACGCCGTGGACGTAAGGCCCCAGCCCGAAGTCGACCAGGACGGGAGCCGGCCTGTCGTCCGGTTCCGGCAAGGCGGGCCTCAGAGCCTGATCATCTGGCCGGCCAGCACGCCCGTGTGCTCCCCCGACTCCATGAACACCTCGCCGTTGACCACGGTGTGCTGGTAGCCGTCGGCGGTCTGGGTCCACCGGGAGGCACCACCCGGGAAGTCGGCGACCATCTCCGGGTATCCGAGGGCCAGCCCATCCATGTCGATCAGGTTCACGTCGGCGAAGGCGCCCACCTCGAGCCTCCCCCGCCCCTTCACGCCGAACAGGTCGGCGGTGTCCGAGGTGAGGCGGCGAACGGCCTCCTCGAGGGTGAAGGCTCCCCGGTCCCTGACCCAGTGGGTGAGGAGGAAGGTGGGCTGGCTGGCATCCATGATCTGGGTGGCGTGGGCGCCGGCATCGGCCAGCCCCAGGGTCACGTAGTCACGGTTCAACATCGCGAGCACCTCGTCCAGGTCCTGGTTCAGGATCGGCCAGTTGAAGACACGCCGTCCGCCCATCTCGCAGGCCAGGTCCACAAACGCCTCGGCGACCGTCACGCCCCGCTTCGCAGCGATGGCGGCCACGCTGTCGCCGGGGCCGAAGTCGTGCGAAACCGGTGAGTCGGGAAGGGGGAAGAGCCCGGACCAGTCGATACGCCCCGACGCCATGGACTGCTCGGCCTCGGCCAGCAGCACGGTGCGCCAGGTCGGATCGGCCAGCCTGGCGACCCGTCCGGCCAGCGGCAGGTCCGACAGGTCCCGCCAGGCGTCCAACTTGTCGAACGGGGTATGCCCGGTCAGGCCCAGGAGGACGCCGACCTGGCGCGACGTGGTCTGGGGGCGGATCCGGGCGCCGTTCCCGTTCTCCGCCTCGACAGCGGTCAGGACCCTGAGGTGCAGGTCGGGAATCGAATCCACCTGGGTCAGGGCGATCGACACGTCGCAGTCGCCGGCCCGGCTGATGTCGCCATACATGGCGACCTCGTCGGTCACCGGATCCCCGGAACCTCCCTCGAACCTTATGTAGGCCGGCGCCGCCTCGAAGATCCCGCCCCTGGCCCGCAGCACGTCGGCGAACGCCAGCAGCTCGTCCGGAGCGGCGAAGGTACCCGGAACGTTGCGACCGTCCGGAACGTGGTGGAGCAGGGTCCGCGAGGTCGAGAATCCCAGTGCGCCGGCGGAGAGTGCCTCGTCGACCATGCGGGCCATCCTGGCGATGTCATCGGCCCCGGTCGGCGTCTCGTCCATCCCGCGCTCACCCATGGCCGCCAGGCGGACCGCGCAGTGTCCGACCAGTCCACCCACGTTCAGGCCCTTGGGGAGGCCGTCCAGCTCATCCAGGTAGTCGCCGTAGGACTCCCAGTTCCAGGACAGGCCCTGCAGGATGCTGGCCGCCGGGATGTCCTCGACGGATTCCATCATCTCGGCCAGGGCTTGGCGGCCCCCCGGTGCGACCGGCGCGAACGTCACGCCGCAGTTGCCGAGTACCACCGAGGTGACACCGTGCCAGCAGGCGGAGCTGCCGATCGGGTCCCAGGCAAGCTGGGCGTCCAGGTGGGTGTGGATGTCGACGAAGCCGGGGGTGACCACCAGCCCATCGGCGTCCACCTCACGGCGTGCCGAGCCGTCGGAGCGTCCGACCTCGACTATGCGGTCACCGTCGATGACCACGTCGGCTGTCCGGGGAGGTGCGCCGGTGCCGTCGACGACGGTCCCACCGCGGATTATCAGATCGTGCGCCATGCCGTGCTCCCCTGGTCGACCCCGGTCGGGACGCGACCGACGGTAGCGGCCGGGCCTATCAGCCGAGGAACCGCGTGTAGTCGTCGAGGACGGACAACACCTCGTCGCGACCAGCCGACGGAAGCCTCAGGACCGCTTCAGCGATGCCCATGTCTGAGTAGTAGGACAGCTTGCCCTCGTCGGGAAGCGTGCCGAACGGAATGATCGACACGTCGTCGGGATCGCGTTGGTGGCGGTCACAGGCGGACCGGAGTTCGTCCAGCGCCCGCCGGATCCCGGCTCCGCCGATGGGCAGCCAACCGTCGGCGAACTCCGCCACGTGGTCCATGAGGCGTGGGCCGCCGGACCCACCCACGAACACCGGCGGACCCGGCTGCTGGACCGGCTTCGGCCATGACCAGCTCGGCGAGAAGTCCACGAAGTCACCGTGGAACTCGGCCTCGTCGTCGGTCCACAGGGCCTTCATGGCCAGGACGTGCTCGCGCAGGCGGGCCCGTCGGGTGGAGTACTCCACGCCGTGGTGGGCCATCTCCTCCCGGTTCCAGCCGTAGCCGACCCCCATGTCCACCCGCCCCGCCGAAAGGGCGTCCACGCTGGCGACGACCTTGGCCAGGACGATCGGGTCGTGCTGCGCCACCAGGGCCACGCCGGCACCCAGGCGGATCCGGTCGGTGACGGCGGCCGCCGCGGCGAGGGAGACCCAGGGATCGGGAGAACGGGGATACTCGTCGTCCAACTCGCTGCCGCCGCCCGGTGGCGGCGTGGCCCGGCTGGTCGGAATGTGGGTGTGTTCCGGGATCCAGATGGACGAGAAGCCCCGCTGCTCGGCCTCGACGGCCAACTCGCGGATGTCGATGGACCTGTCGGTCAGGTGGAGGGTG
>Ga0209501_10005026_pt1 | contig 12386 bp, 11 predicted proteins | sample ArcticOcean_MG_C_4_FD_187434 | JGI IMG/M metagenome (GOLD analysis project Ga0209501, IMG submission 187434) | Marine microbial communities from western Arctic Ocean - ArcticOcean_MG_CB4_134 (SPAdes) (version 2) | ecosystem: Environmental > Aquatic > Marine > Oceanic | place: Arctic Ocean...
TGGGGGTTTCTTCTTCTTTGCAGCAGGTTCTTTTTTCAAATCCCTGCTCTTTTTTGTTTTACTTGGGGGTTTCTTCTTCTTTGCAGCGGGTTCTTTTTTCATATCTTTGCTCTTTTTTGTTTGCCTTTGGGGCTTCGTCTTCTGGGAGGATTTTGGTGTGAAATCAAATAATTTGTCAAAAAGTGAGAGAATCCAACTTGTTTTCTTTCTTGGTTTTTGTTTTGTTTTTACTACATCAATTGACGAATTGCTTTTTTCTGGCAGGGATGGTGCAATAAATCGATCTTGAAGAAAATGATATCTGATTAATAAAGAATCAATTGTATCCCAATCGAGATTAGGAAATAGACTACGTTCCCTTTGAGTTATTTTTTCACTGCCATCTTCTTGTTTTTTCTTCCTATCTCTAAAGGCGTCTCTTGTAATTATATATGCTGAATTTAGTAATGCAAAATCCAACCAAAAAATATCTTCTGAATGGCTATCTATTAGTTCCAATTTCCCCTCCTCTATTAATTGGTCAAAGAATTCAGGGTCGCCCACAACTTTTTCTGCATTCCTCTTATCTTTAGCCACATCATAAGTGCCTTTTTTCAAAAATACAATGATGTTTTCATAGCCCAAATTCTCACAATGATTGATGACTTTCTCGAGTCTTCGTGGTTCAATCTTTGCCCAACCGGTTGCATCTACATTTTTGTTGTCATGGACAATATTTGCACCATCTACAACTACTTCAAATCTTGGAATTATCCCACATCCTAAAGCAAATATTCCAACAAAACGGTAATTTATCAAAAACAAACGAGTCGTGTTGGATTCCCTAGCCAAGGACTTATGTTTTATTGTTCCTGTTTTTTTGTTGAACAAATTCCAACCATTAGAGGAATCGCCATTCAACTACACTAGCATTTGTAATAGGCTGCAAATTTGCTGCTAAATTCCCGTGTTTGCCATCAACCCAGTAGAGCCACCAGCGATCTCCATCTCCACCTTGTGCTGGCCCTATATCTTCAACAAATATCCCTAATGGTTGACTTTGCCATGTGTACTCTAAACCAGCCAACTGCGCCGCTTCTACAGTAGCAGATTGTATTGTTTGATGCCCATCTAAACCACCCACACAAGTTCGTGAATTATTACCTTGGAGACGAGTGATTTCACCTTCATCTGCATCAAGGAAAATTGTCATCCCCACTTCATCCCACCACAAGTCCTCTGGATACTCAAAACACACCACTTGGGAGCCACTCCACTGTTCTGGGAAACCGGCTCTCGAAGTTTCCAAATCCCCACCTTCGTCACTGACTGTAGTAACCCACGCTAGGTTCAAGGTCGGTAGAAGTAGGAGTAAAACCAGTAAGATTCCAAGTGAACCGGCTCGCTTTGCAGCCATATTGCCTCCAGCGAGCCCAGCTGTCGACAGAACCAATGTCATCACAAGCAGTAATTCAATCCCCAATGAGAGCCCAGTCACAGTTGGATGCGTATATTCAACCCCCTGATTTTCTGAGTTTTGTTGACCCTCGTCGGTATCTGAAATTGGTGCATTTGGATTATCATCAAAATATCTCACCTCAAGCCAAGAGGCATCGTTGGCGGCGGCCATTACCTCAGAAGTGCCGCCAACTCCAGCAGTCAACCAACCCTCTTTTTGAGGATGCCAATCCCACTCAAGAGACGATTCTATTCTATTTTCACCCCACCATACAAGGTGCCCTGCCCAATATCCATCAACAGTATTGTGAGGGATCGCGAGTGGTATTCCCCCTAAATTATAATTTCCAACTAATAATACAGGTTCTCCCGAAACCGGACCCGAGTCTATCACTGTGGCATTATCACAATCTGTCAAATCATAGAAACAATGAGCCTTAACTGAATCTAAATCTCCAGTCACCACTACTCCATTTGGTAAATTAACTGGAATCGATGGTGCAATTCCAAGTGAAACCCGATTCTTCACGCTAAGGTTTGATTCATTATTGAGTTGTAAATTTACTAACTCGCCACCTTCACTTCCCTGAACGATAATGCCGGCACCAAATGAGTCATTTTGGTGACTTGGAAACATTATGAAAGGGGGTGTTCTCATTTTCAATTCCGATGCATCAAGAATTGAATTCAAATCCCATGAAGAGAAATTACTACCATTTATCTCCCATGTATGGAATCCACCACTCTCATCACCGATGGCTAATAATATCCCCGAAATCCCTGAAAAGATTGAGAAATTTTCTGATAAAATCACCAATCCCACACCATTTCGGTAGCCTGTAGCATTGTCAGGAAAGGTGTGCTGAAACAGTAGTGTGCCATTCGGACTCAAACCCAGTACTCCAGTTTCAGTAGAAATGTGAATTGTATCCTGTACATTTGGCTCACCAATTACCGGCATTAGTTTTCCAGTAACCCCCCAAGAAATTCGCTCGGTTTCATACATCCATAGTAACTCACCAGTACTCGCATTGTGAGCGGTGATGTTACCACTTGTCCATCCATTGATAAGCATGTCAAATCCATAGACAAAAACCGGTGGTGAAATCTCAAATCCGGAGCGTGATTGATTGTGTTCATAACGCCAAATCTGCTCACCGGTGTAAGTATTGAAAGCGTAAATCCCTGGTCCTTTACCATCATCCCAAGGCCCACCTGGACTGTCACTTCTCCCCCCTACTTTGACGAACAACATTTCTTCAACAACTACTGGAGCAGTAGACACGTACCCCGATTCCAAGTCTTTTGTCCATTGTAATGGTGGCAATTCCCAAGTTACATTTTCAGGGTCTACTGTATGGCCAAGTGAAGTGCTTGCTGGCACTAGCAAGATGCCAAAAAAAAGGAGGAAGATTACAAATTTTGTTGAAGGCATGTTCTCGCCTCATTGTAATTTCATGATAGCGTCTTTCAGGGCGTCACTGACTGCTTTGCCATCAGCACCACCGCCTAATTCTTTGAGCACTATTCCCATGAGTGGGCCCATCGCACCCATACCTCGCTCGGCAACGAAATCGGCTCTTTCAGCAATGATTCTAGCCACCACTTCCTCAACCGCTCCACTATCTGCTGGTACCACGCCTAATTCTTCGGCCCGCCTCTTTAGGGCGGAGCGAATCGCATCTGCATCATCTTGTTGTGAGTGCCAATCACCACTAGTCATCATTTTAGCAGCCAAAGGAATCAAGCCATCCCTCGTGACGCCTCCGGCCTCACGCATCTCTAAACAGAATCCGAGCAAAGCAAGTGATACTTTGTCAACACTTGGTGCCCCAGTTAATTCCGCAATTTCCTCTTGGGCACGGTCAAGCAATAACGAACCCCAAGCCTTGTCTGGAAGACCTGCTAAACCAGCCATCAAGTTAGCATCTATACCGTCATGGAAGTCATCATCGACTTCCCGTCCAAGTAATGCGTCAACTTGGTTATCAGAAAGGTCACACAGAGCCAGTTTAGCCCTCCTTTCTCCTTGAGTAAGGGGTAAATTTGAAGCGATTTCATCCCATTTTTCTTGCGCGATTGGAACAACTTGAATATCAGTTTCGGGATACATTCTAGCACTGCCTGGCAAAGGCCTCATTGCTGAGGTTGTACCATCCTCTGGTGCTCCTTTCTTGATGACTACATTTCGAACCTCTTGCTGAGTCCTGTGGAATGATTTACGAGCCCGATTAATGACAGATTCAAGCGCTAATTCAGCCTGCCATTTTGGCGCAACACATAGAACAAATGCATCTGATTCATTCAGTTCAATAATAGATTTCGCACCATCAACTTCTGCTTGCTCGATGCCATATGCTGGTAACTCATCTGAATGAAAGATTCCACGCACTCCGGCGAGTTTTGCCGCCGCAGCCAACTCTCTACCAAGCCGCGGCATTTGTGCCCCATTTGCATCGAGTTGTTTACTGCCTATTCTGCCACCAAAACTAGCCAATTTTACTGCTAACACTTTTGCACCATTTGCTAATGATTCAACAACCATTTTTGATTGACAATTACTAAACAAATCTGTGATATCTTCAATATCACAGGGCAATAATTCTTCAACTGATTTAGCAACACCTTCCTCTGTTGCTTGATCATCGTCGTCTCGGTTTGGAGGGAGGAGCGGCTGGCCGATTTCAGCCCGCATTTCATTTGCCAGCCGATAGAAGTGAAGTTGTCTAGCCATCTCTAATTCTATGATTTTTGGAATCCAATCTAAATCTTGACAGCCCTTGATTTCAACTCGGTCACCACAGGCTAGTGAAACATTTAGGTCTTGGCGAATAGTACCTAATCCGCGCCGAACTCTCCGAGTATCCCGAAGTAATTGACCTAGTGCTTTACTGGTTTCTTGAGCGTGTTTTGGAGACAAAATTTCCGGCTCCGTAGCTATCTCTATCAGTGGTACACCAAGCCTATCAAGAGTGTAAATAACCACTTCCCCTCCACTTGCGCTCACAGTATCCAACTTGCGTGCAGAATCCTCCTCTATGGTTAGAAGTGAGATTCCGACCGGTGCTGTATTTGTCTGTACTGCACCACCTGTAGCAATCAGGGTGGTGCGTTGAAAACCGCTGGTATTTGAGCCATCAACGACCGTTTTCCTCATTGCTTGCATGACTGCAACAGGATTCATTTTCATCATCGCTGAAACCGTCAATGCAACCTCAACTGCGTCCTTATCATGGCTGAGAGGGGGTGCCTCATCGAGTTCGATTAATCCAGCATTTGGTGATTGAACATAGGTGAAAGAACGATTTCTGCGAGCCTCAAAGCGAGCTGCAACATCGACCACACCGCCTTCACCTTGTGCTGCTCTAAGGCGGCGGTGTGCCCTTGGCCACGATTCTGGAATCGTGTCAATTGTGTAATCGTAAAGGATTCCAGGTTGGCGTGAATGCAACTTCCCAGTTGCAAGTTGTTGGTGGATTTCGATTCCACACATGAAGCCAAGAGATTCAGGGTCTAAGGACCCTGCATCAGCAATATCCCCTACCGGCTCGCCGCTTGGCATCAATAAGCCGGAGAGGCCTATGGCTCATAGCAGAACCGGCTCATCTAGTCTAGGAATCTAGGGTGTTGTTCAACTGGAAAGACGCCAACGACCCACTAGAGGGGTGAAAATTTGGCCCCTGTTGTTGAGGCTAGCAAGGGCATCTTCAACCTCATATTCATCAAAATTCTGCCGCGCCATCTCATTGAGAATGTCACCTTGAGATACTTCAACCTCAAATTTACCACCTGATAATTGCCGGATAACCTGCAATGTTTCATGTTCAGCAGACCTCTTTTTGGCTGGGCGCCCAGTTAAGATTAACCCCTCGTCAAACTCATCGCCCTGCAATTCATATCTCCAATTATTGAACAATGCAATTGCGTATTTTGCATCATCATCAGTAGCCTCTTGTGAGAGGCGTGTCCTAGCCCTCGCCTCCGCTAATCTGACTAATCCTTCTAAAGCACGAGCAGTGATTGGCACGCTGTTATCATCTTCATGAAACTTAGACCTAGTTTCAATATAAAAATTTGTAATTCGGTCCTTCGCATCTGGGGTTAAAGTGGGATGAATTGTACGTTTTGCCCAAGCCACATATTTTCTAAATGTTGGAATTGTCAACTGGTCTTCACCACTGTATCCCTTCTTCATGGTGGCTTCCTCATCTACAACCTTGGGATCCATTTCTCGGCCTTCTTCAATTAGTATTTCACTGATACCTGTACTCCTGTTTGAGAGAATATGTTCGGCAATTTGTGTATCTTGTTCCTTCACAATGTCATCTCGTAATAACCAAATAATGTCGAAACGAGATATCAAGGCAGGAGGTAATTTGACTTCCTCAAACAATGGTGAAATATCATATCCTGCTTGTGACCTATTGCTGAAGCGACCTTGTTCGGGGTTAGCGGCAGCCAATACAGCACAGCGGGTTCTCATTGTTGCATTGATTCCACCTTTTGAAATGTGTATTTTCTGCTGCTCCATTGCTTCGTGCATCCTTGACCTATCATCTTTATTCATTTTATCAAATTCATCGATTGCTGCAAGTCCAGAATCTGCAAGAACAAGCAAACCTGCTTCAAGTGAGAAGCGCCCATCGTTGAAAGCATCTTTAACGGCGGCTGCAGTTAGACCAGCACCTGAAATACCACCACCTGAGGCATATTTGCCACGTGGTGAAATCTGTGACATATATGTCAATAACTGGCTTTTTGCGACTCCTGGGTCACCCATCAATAAAATGTGAATATCCCCTCTTGCTCGAGTACCATCTGGGTATCTCCGTGACACACCGCTGAATAATTGCATCACCAATGAGCGCTTGACCATCTGTAATTTACCAGCACCGAAAATAGAGGGGGCAATACTGTTGGTTAATAGGTCCTGCAAATCGTCGCGTTTGCTTATTTGATTGATTAATTCTATATCTTCTTCTGAAATCTCAATCTCGTTAAATGGCGTGTTTTCATATTCGACAGAGACTAATGAGTAGTACACATTAAACATTGGAGTTTTTGAGCCACGCGTCTTCTCGCTACGAATGAATGGCACCATGTTAACAATCACCCTCATTCCAGGGAGCAAGACATTTGCCAAGTCTGCTTCCGCAAGCACTGTTGCTCGCGCTGGTTGAGCTCCTCCTGTGACATTTTCAGGCAGTTCTTGAATCTCTACCCATTGATTATCTACTAAAATCACATTTTCTTCTATTAACTCGAATTTCGTGGCGTCCTTACCTCCACCAACGCTTCGGCCACAACCACCAAGGTCGATTGCATCACAATTGATTGGCTCAATTAGTTCCAACTCGTTAAGTTGGGGAATCTCGGTAATAGTGTTACAAATAAAGCATCGGAAAAAGGCGTTATAAATTCTAGGTTTCAGTTCCGAAACCTTAGTGACTACTACTTCTGAAGATATTAGTGAACTAATATAATCAGAACCAACCTCACGCAAGGACTTCTTACAATCAAATGGTAACTCGATGATACGTAAAGTCGGGTCAATTTCCCATCCACCTTCAGAGCACAAGGCTCTCAAGGATTCTGTAGCCGCTCGCAATATTGGTTTGGGGTACTCAATCAATGATTGAGCAAAATTAGGATCCCAAGCCTGTATATCACTAAAATTGATAGTTAAAACTTGGTTTGTTGGCCAACTACTGGCTAACACCTGGATTTCTCTAGTGTATTGCTCTTGCAACAAAGTTCGCCAACGAGCATTTGAATCTTGAATGCTGATCATGGGTAAATCTCCTGTGCGGGACTCATCAGCGCTCGCGGACGGTATTTTAACAACGCGATTTCACCCCCCTATTTCCACTGCAAATCAGAACTTAATTCTAGACTCGAAATTGCCTTTCAACAATTTCCACTGGAGAGAATACAATTGAAATGAAGCGAAGACCCCTCTAACCAAAAAACGCCGCCAAGGCCATTATGAGAGCAGGGAATCAACAGTAGCCCGTAACTCAGCCAAGCCAATTGGTTTTTGCAACATTATCCCTGGTGGTGGAACCCCTCCTGCCTCAAGGATATCCGCCTCGTCGTGACCACTCATCAATAGCACAGGCGCCTTAATCCCCAACTCCCTCACTTTGTGAGCAAGGTTCACACCGTTCATCTCAGGAAGTGACATATCGGTGGCTAACAAGACGATATTTGGATTCTGTTTTATCTTTTCCAATGCTGACTCAGCATCTTCATGGGCTGAAACCTCAAAACCCATTCGAGAAAGGATTGTTTCTCCTAATTTACGGAGGGTTTCTTCATCCTCGACAAAGATAACAATACCGCGGCTCAACTGAACACCAATCTTACGGGGTCAGCGAATATCTATCAAACCCTCGCCCCTAGGGTGGGGTATGGAAAAGGGCGTGTGGGACCAAGACATGATTATCAGGCTTGACCCTGGGGAAGAAATTCATGCATCAATACAGGATATAATGAGGGACATTGGTTATCATTCTGGCGCAATTACTAGTGGCATTGGCAGAGTTCGTAATGTCGATATTGGTTACTTGGCTGATGATGGGATTTATCAGCGCAAATTCATTCATGAATCGGTTGAATTATTGTCGTTACAAGGAAATATTGCTGAATTAGATGGGGAGCCTTTCACTCATATCCATGTAGTTGTATCAGATGATGATCATGTTGTCCATGGCGGCCACTTATTTTCTGCTGTTGTTGAAGTGACCGCTGAAATTCATGTCAGATTAATACCGATTAATGGGGAGTTAGGTCACGCACTAACTAGATGCCACCTTGAGGGAAGTGATTTCAAACCGTTAAACATCACATCTATTGGAAGGGAACAAAGTTGAGAGTTCTTTTTGCACATGGATTAGAGGGTACTCCTGAAGGAAGTAAACCATCCTTTATGCGAGATGAATTGGGTTGGGATGTTGTTACCCCATCAATGTCTGAACTTGGTTGGACAATTGAACAAGAGACAGAGGTCCTGCTTAGAATAATTGACGAAAATGGCCCTTTCGACATTATCGCTGGCTCGTCAATGGGTGGTTTGGCCGCGGCAAACGCCTCCAACCTCCGTCCTGACGAAAAATTTTCTCTGCTACTCATCGCTCCGGCCTTTGGGTTAGGAGATTTATGGCGGGATGGAGCAAAACCGGAAGGTTTGGCGCAGTGGGAGAGAGATGGAAGCATACCCTATTTCATGAATGGTTTAGGAATTGAAGTGACATTGGACTGGGAATTTTTCCTCTCAGCAGACCGAATGTCATGGCCAAAACTGAATCATCCAACTGTTATTCTGCATGGAAATCAGGATACGGTTGTACCACTTGATAACTCTCGCAAGGTCGCTGAAGAAGATGATTTCGTTGTATCTCTAATTGAGATTGATGATGGGCACCGGATGCAAGAAGCGCGTTTGCACTTTGCTGAGGCTGCAAAATTATTGGCTCAAAGTGACTCGGCGGTTTGAAAAACCGCCACCATCTCGACGATTCAATGAGTGACGGCGATGGGCTTGATTACGCCTCATCTGGAGTAGACATTGATTTGGAAGCCGCTTCAGTTGCATCTCTCATTGGTGCGCTGTCAAAATCAGTCCGTAAACTAGGAACCCCCGGTGCACCAGTAGATTTGCCTGGTGGCTTTGGCGGCTTGGTTGAGTTTGGTGACAATCTGTTAGCATTGGCAACTGATGGTGTCGGCAGCAAGTTGCAGATTGCCAACGAATTAGGACAACTTGCTGGAGTAGGAATTGATTGCATGGCAATGAACGTAAACGACTTGCTATGTGTTGGTGCAGAACCAATTGCTTTTGTTGATTATGTTGCTATTCCAAAGCCAGACCCTGCCGTCCATGCAGCACTTGGTGCATCTCTCTCGGACGCCGCCGCCCGAGCGCGCGTGACGCTCGCAGGCGGGGAGACTGCATCTCTGCCAGGAATTGTCAAAGAACTCGACCTTTCAGGAACTGCTCTTGGCTGGCTACCAAAAGATGAAGCAATAACTGGAGAAAATATGCAAGCTGGTGACCGATTAATCGGTCTGCCTTCATCAGGTATTCATTCCAACGGTTTTTCCCTTGTACGTGCAGTATTGGAAAAAACTGGGGCTGACATTAGAAATCCAGCACCGTTTCCAGTCGATGAAAATCGTATAGAGAGATTCACAACCGGTGAAGTCACATTGGGAGAAGTGTTACTAAATCCAACCCAAATTTACTGTGACCCTGTTTACGACCTCATCGCTGCTTGCCGCGAAGGTAAGGGGCCGTGTGATAGTGAGCAAATCAAGGGTATTGCCCACATTACGGGGGGCGGACTATCCAATCTTCTACGGCTTCACGATACGCTTGGGTACCACGTTTCCAACCCTATGAACACGCTTCCTGAGTTTGACTGGATTGCCCAAATGGGTGGTGTTAATGAGCGAGAAATGGCTCGTACTTTCAATCTCGGAATGGGCATGGTTGTCATCGTTGATGATGCTGCATCTGAAGCTGTCACCACTTGGTTGGAATCCCGAATGAGTGGTTGCCAAATCGTTGGTGATGTTGTTGACCATGGGCGCAAAGTGACTCATATTAATCCAAATATTTCGTTTGACCACTATTGATTCACATAACGGTGTGGCTCACCATATTCGAACATTATTCTCCAAACTTCAATCATTGCATCATATAACTCCGGTTCATTTTCATCTATGTCTGCCTTGAAATTTGTATAATCAATTTCATAGGTTTGCTCTGCAATTATTCTTGCTACTACAGTATGAGAGATTTGAGCACGCCATGGATAATCTGCAGTCACCATATTGATTAATTTCACATCTGGAAATACTGACTCAAAATGTTCAGGATTTCTTCCCCTAACAAGTAATATTCCAGGCTTGTCTTTATGTTGTACTATACTAAAAAATCCACCATTGATAAAAACCCACATTCAAGCCCACCCCATTGAGTTCATTTCTGAAGACCATGCATCATCTAGTGCCTTTTGACACGATTCAGGATCATTACATTGGATAAAAATAAGTTTTGAACCCCTACAAATATGACAGGCCATAAGCCAATATCTCGTAGCACAATAGTCAGTGTATGGACACATCACAAAGACCTCCCTGGGCAATCGTGTAATTCCCAATATCCTGGTGCTGTTTTATTAGGGAAATCAAAAGCCCTCCAGTATCCATCATTACAATTTAACATATGTATCATATCAGTACAGTATCTGCACCTTCTTTGATAAGAATTTTTCTTCATTCAAGCCACCTCCATGCCATAATTGTAGTCACTCTTGTTTGTAGCCTCCTTGCTTGCAGATGGCGCTTCAGCCGCTCTCTTTTCTTTGGGTGTAGTCGCTTGGCTTTTGGCCGCCATCTCTTCACCTACATCTTCAGGAACAGGTGTTATAACCGTACACAACCCTATCTCTAAATTTGCTTTGGCATTATCAAATAGGCTCTGTAACATGCTTAGTTCATATATAGGTCCTGGGTGGTCAAACACCCTGATACAGCGGGCAGTATCGAACGTTACTTTCTGTAACATCACACCATCTCCCGTATCATGAATATCTCCTGGCCTATAATTGCCAAGTAATCCCCACACCCAAGCTATGCTCTCTTCAGTTGCTGTCAATTCTTGGTGTTTTTCGCTCAATTCTGGCAATTTGAAGGGGCTGAGCCCATCATTTCCATTCGTTTTCCCCAGGGATTTGTTCCCTTCGCTTATTTCATCTCTTTTCCTTTCTTTCATATTTTCACCTTTTATTTTTAGCTTGTTACAAGTCAATGTAAGTTTTATAATGTAATAACCTCTCCCGAGCATATAATGCGAGGGAGAGCCCCCCTATAGCGGTGATTTTTCAATTACGATAATTTCTGTATTTTGGGTAAAGAAATACCATATAAGCAAAGTTGTTAATCATGGCCGCAAAGTGACTCATATCAATCCAAATATTTCGTTTGAGCACTATTAAATTGCATTAACGAAGTGGTTCACAAATTCAAGAAATTAATGTTTATTACTTCCAATTCTCTTTGAAGTGATTGTCAAATCCAACATCTGACTCATTTTCTGAAGACCATGCATCATTCTGTAAAATTGATTCATCAAATTCGATTTCTGGTAACGTGGTTTCAGATACTTCTGGATTGCTGAGGAAGTGTCTTGATGCAAATAAGAGGATTCTACTAATATCTCCCCACTCTGATTTCTGTTGTCTTTTGCTTTCCACCCATAGCATTATTTCATGCAACGTACTTTCAACAATAGGATTTCCTTGTAACCAATCCGCGAGTCTTTCACAGCGTTGGCATGATTTGTGTAATCCAGCGTCATATACAATGGAACTGCCATCTTTAGACCTGCAAGGCCCGCACGCTCGCCCGCGCACCCAATCTGCAAGTGCTTCGTAGTCATATTCACTAGTTTTTTTATTCTTTTTATCTTTCATTATATTCACCCTTTCTTCTGAATTAAATTGATTGATGATCTCAGAGATTGTAGGAAAACAAGGAGGACGGTGGGAAGACCTTTACCGTTCATGGAAACGACCTTGTTATTACTTGGCAAACCCACAAGAATCCAACGATATAAAAAGGATACACGAGTGTAAATTTACTCGGTGATGCTATCTCAATCATACCTCTTTCTGTTGATATTTAAAGAACCCTAACTTCAAGTGCATGCGTGTAATAATCCACCTAACCATGTCACACTTTTCTGTTTTAATCTAAACTCTTTCTGTCGGTTTATATAGAAACGACTTCTCTAAGTGCATACCATGGAGGTTTAGTTTGGGTTTAGTTTGGGGTTTAGTCTAGGCTACGTTGGTTCAAAAATAGTGACTCATTGAAAAAGAGTCAGAAATAATCTGTTTTTATGGAGGAGGATGTCAATGTTTGTCGATGCTGTCGCGGATCTC
>Ga0209501_10005027_pt1 | contig 12386 bp, 11 predicted proteins | sample ArcticOcean_MG_C_4_FD_187434 | JGI IMG/M metagenome (GOLD analysis project Ga0209501, IMG submission 187434) | Marine microbial communities from western Arctic Ocean - ArcticOcean_MG_CB4_134 (SPAdes) (version 2) | ecosystem: Environmental > Aquatic > Marine > Oceanic | place: Arctic Ocean...
GTTAAGCGATGGCCGACAACAGCCCCGTACTACGCCCGCTATGCCTAGCCGGCTCAAAACCTGGAACTTCGGCCAAAACCAAAGGCAGTAGGTTCAAATCGGGGGCACGATCTCTACTATTTCGTACACAAGTATCTGCTTTCCTCACAATACCGCGTTAAGTGGTTGCGGGGGCTCGCAACCAGCGTTACTTGCACTTGGACTTTGCATCCCTGTAGCTACAGATATAGTGGTTGCAGGGTCTCGTCAGATTGGCCATTCCGATTTCTCGTTCCAGGGATCTGGAGAGATTTCTTTATGGCCATCGAAAGGCTGGATTGCCGGGAATCTAATGTCCGCATCAGGCTGAAGTTGTTGAAAGACTCTGATTTATTACGTGGCGTAAGAAAGAAATCGTGGTTCGGTCATTGTTGGATCAATGTTTCAGATGGTCGGGTAATTTTGAATCAATCTTGCGTCGCAAAGGGCCCAAAATAGTTTTTCAACAGCCTCAACAACAAGGAGACATTCTGAATCGAATGGGCCGGTGATCCCACTGCCAGACTCAATTTTCATCCGTCCACTGACTGACTGAGCTTTCAGTTACAGCGGCTAATGTGGCGCTGTAATTTCAATGAAATTTTGTCCGGATCAACGGCGAAATTCAAGCGCAAGATTTCAATCTTAATCAAACAAACGCCCTGGTCACGTGGCGCGAGCTTGCGGCCTGTTATCCGAAACATTGCCATCTTATATTTATTTCGGACAAAACTTTAAAATCGGCAGTGCCCTATTTAAGCGAGAGGATTGAAGTCAGAAGTTCTTTGGTGACCTTATGTTGTGGAGCATCGAAAAGTTCGTTTGTCTGGTCAATTTCAACTATTCGCCCTTCACTCAAGATTGCCAAGCGATCGGCAATGAAGCCCCCGACGTTCAGGTTGTTGGCAACAATCAAGTAAGTCAATTTGAATTTTTCTTGCAAATCCTTCAGAAGATTGAGAATCTGCGCCTGGATAGAGACGTCCAGGGCCGAGACCGGCTCATCGAGAAAAATGAATTTTGGGTTGGTCGCCAACGCCCGGGCGATTCCAAGCCGCTGGCACTGCCCACCGCTGAATTCATGGGGATAATATTCGGCATGGCGGGAGCTCAAACCAACCAATTCCAGTAATTCGTAGGCCCGCTCCTTGCGCTCCGCAGCGTTCCCGATGCCGAAGGACTTTAGCGGCATCTCAATTATCGAACGCGCCGTGCGGCGTGGATTCATCGATGCCACCGGATTCTGAAAGACCATCTGCATTTTACTTCGCAGTGCAATTGATGCTTGTGATTGCGCCCCGGAAACGAGATGACCTTCGAAAAACACCTCACCGGCATCCAGCTTATCGAGGTTCATAATGATGCGACCAATCGTCGATTTACCACTACCCGACATTCCGGCCAGTCCAAAAGCCTCGCCGCTGCAGATGTCAAAACTCACATTGTCGACGGCAATATTGCGACCGCCGCCCGGAGCACCAAATTCCTTACGCAGATTCCGGACCTTGATCGTCACCTTGTCTTCATCCATTGCCTTAATTCCCTTGAAGCAGCCAGCAGCGCGCCATTCTATTTTCGCTCATAACAACTCTCGGAGGCGCCTCTCGGCAGACATCCATGGCCTTGGTGCAGCGCTCGCGAAAACCACATCCCGGCGGCAGTCGCATAACATCAGGAACCTCGCCCGGGATTTGCTCCAATCGCTCGGAATATCGGCTATTGCTTAACATCCGCACCGAATTCAGCAATGCGGCCGAATAAGGATGCTGGGGATGGTGCAAGACCTGGTCTGCGCTACCGGACTCGACTTGCTTGCCGGCATACATGACAACCACCCGGTCGGACATCATCGACACAACGCCGAAATCATGTGTGATGATCAAGACTGACATGTTCATTTCGTCGCGCATATCCTTGACGAGTTGAAGGAATTGGACCTGGCTTATCGCGTCCAGGTTGGTGGTAGGCTCGTCGGCGATCAACAGCGATGGGCGTAATGCCAGCGCTATTGCCAGCATAACCCGTTGCGAAACGCCGGCGCTGACTTCGAACGGATATCGCTCGAAACTCCCCGATGCGTCCTCGACGCCAATTCGTTCAAGCATATCAATGGCTCGCCTCCGCGCCTCATGCATTTCGATATGCTCGTGGTAAATTATCGATTCAACCATCTGGTGACCGATTTTCATTCCCGGATGTAACGATGTGTAGGGATTCTGAAAAACCATGGAAATGCCTTTACCTCGCACCGATTGCATGTCGCGGCGCGACAATTTTAGCAGGTCTCGGCCTAAAAATCGGACTTCGCCTGAAAGAATTCGACCGGGTTTTTCGATCAGCCCGATGATCGACATTGCGGTAACACTCTTCCCCGATCCGGATTCGCCAACGATGGTAACAATTTCCTCGCGAGCGACCGTGATATCAACGTCATCGACGGCTCGCACAACGCCGCCGGGGACGAAAAAATGAGTGGTTAATCCAGAGACCTCGAGAATTTGGTCATTCGGCATCGACCTACGCCCCTTTAAGGTATTCAAGGCCCTGCGCCAAGGCAAGCAGGCGGCTTTCGGAAAAATAGGGGCCGATGAGTTGCAGTCCGACAGGCAGGCCATGTTCGCCACGGCCAATGGGCACGCTCATGGCGGGATGACCAGTGACATTAAGCGGATAGGTGTTCTGGCACATGGCGCCGGCCCGCGAGTTCATCTCCAGTACGCTTGGCCGCTCGGTCAGCAATTTAAACGCCTTCATGGGTGTTGTCGGCGTCACCAGAACATCGACCGTTTCGAACAGTCGGTCGACTTCGGCGCGCGCGGAGAACCGCAAATTAGTTGCCTTCGAGAAATAGAGACTCTTGCCCTCGCGACGAAGATAACGACCGGTGGCCATTAGCGTCTTAAGGACCGGCGGAAAATCGTTTGATCCGGTTCGACGGGCGTTGGCGAATGCTTCCTGCCAGCCGATATCGCAAAAACCCAATCGTCCGTAGCCTTCCTGTTCGGATTCGATCATCGCGGTGATCGCATGGGCGGCAAATCCGTTCCAAATTGCACGGGCGTCGTTCCAGAACGACACTGAAACCTCTTGATGGCTGACGCCGTTCTGCGCGAGCATTTCAAGCGATTCGTGGACGGCGGCGCCCACATCGGGTTCAAGAAAAGAGGGATCCATTGATTCCTTAATCAACCCCACTCGTAATCCCGACAGTTTTCCGTCAAGTGCTTTTTCATAATTTTCTGTCACGATCGGTCCACGTACCCATTGTGGGTCCTTGGGATCGTCCCCGGCGATGGCGTCTAACGTAATGGCAACATCCCGTACAGAGCTCGCCATGGGACAAACAAAATCGGTCGTATGATCCAGATAGGTGATGCCAAATGACGGCACCAGACCATGAGTCGGTTTAATTGTAACAACACCGCACCAGGAAGCCGGAATCCGAGCACTACCGCCTTGGTCCACTGCCAGAGCGATATCGACGGCGCCACTGGCGACTGCCGAACCGCTGCCCCCCGATGAGCCGCCGGCTGAATATTCGGGCGCCGCCGGGTTACGGACACATCCAAAAGCGCTCGTTTCGCCGGTACCCGCAAAGCCAAAATCATCCATGTTGAGTTTGCCGACGATGGTGGCCCCAGCATCCAGAATTCGTTCCGTAACTGTCGCGTCAATATCGGGGACAAAATGTTGCAGCAACCGCGAGCCATTGGTCATGGGCACACCGGCGACCCGGATATTGTCCTTCAGCCCTACCGTTCGACCGGCAAGTTTACCGCTGGACGCCCCTTTGACTTCGCAGCGCCGGATGAAGGCGTTGAAGGGATCTTCATCGGGTGTCGGGCGGCGGCCCTTGTCGCGGTCGCCATATTTGACCGGGATTTCCGGTGCCGACATATCATCCAGACGGTCAAACAGCGTGAGCATGTCATCGACCATGGCGCGCAGGTCTTCGAGTTCATCCGCCGTCGGATGAATATACTCGCTTGCGAGCAGGTCCCGGATTTCATCTGCGGAGGGACGGCGGATAAATCCGGCCAATCGTCTACGATCCATTTTGCCCCCCAATATGATTTGTTAACATGCCATTACCGTCCCGTCCTGAGTCGGGGATCGAGCGCATCTCGAAGGCCATCGCCGGCAAAATTGAGAGCAACCGCAACGACGACAATAGTTACACCAGGTATCATCGACACCCAGGCGGCGGAAAGCAATACATCCCGGCCAGCCGAAGCCATGATGCCCCAATCCGCAGTGGGGGGCTGAACCCCGACGCCCAAAAAGCTCAGGCCTGCGGCGAAAACGACCATTCCGCCAAGCGCCGTGGTTCCATAGACGATAACCGGGCTAATGATGTTAGGCAGGACTTCGCGCAGCAGTATATTTATGGACCCCATGCCGCAAACGCGGGCCGCTTCGATAAAACTCGAATTTCTGATACGAATCGTATCAACATATACAATGCGAGCTACATACGGCAGCACCACAATCGCCATCGACAGGCTCGCGTTAAGCATGCCGGCACCCAAAATCGCGGCAATGGCGACCGCCAGCAGGACCGCCGGAAATGCAAAAATGACGTCGAGGCTGCGCATGATGACGGCGCTTAATATCCCGGTACGCCAGCCCGCCGCCAAACCAACAATGATCCCGAAAACAGAGCTTATCAAAATCGGCGCTGCGGCAATCGGCAGCGACACGCGACCGCCCCAAATCAGTCGACTGAGAATGTCACGGCCCTGACCGTCGGTTCCGAAGAAATGTTCCGGCGAAAAAGGTGGTGCCAGGCGCCCAGCCGTCAAGCTTGAATCGTTGGGATCAAAAGGGCTGATCCATGGCGCCAGAATCGATATTAAAATGGCAAGCCCGGCAATCACCGAGCCCGTCAATGCCAATTTGTCTTTTGACATGGCGAGCAACGCCAAATGAAATCCGGACCGGTGCTTGCGGACCTGCTGGAATCCTTCGTCATGATTGTAATCTACAGATTGATGCGGTTCCGGTGACGTGATCATGGCAAATTATCGCCGCTGGCATCGCGCCGATCCTGAGGATTTAGAGCCGCGGTTGTAATGTCGGTAACCAGGTTGGCAAGGACAAAGACAACCGCGAACACCAGCAGCACCGCTTGTATAACGGGAACATCGCGGGCCAGCGTGGCGCTATACATAAGCAAGCCAACACCGGGCCATTGAAAGATCACCTCGACGAACAGAGAGGCGCCGAAAATGAACCCGACTTGCAAACCGGAGATGTTAACGATTGACGGCACTAGCGTCCGCACAGCGTAGCTCCACACAATGCGGCGCTCAGGAAGCCCGCGCGCCCGAGCGGCACGAATATAATCTTGCCCCAGAATATCGAGCAAATTTGAACGGGTCAGTCGGTAGACAACCGCCAGCGAAACCAGGGACGCGGAAATCGCCGGCAATGGCAAGTGCCACAAGAGGCTGATGACGTCGCCCGACCGACCAGGTGAATACATGCCGGTAGCGGGTAGCCACCGCAGCTTCAATGAAAAAAAGTAGAGCATCAATAAGCTGATCCAGAATGTCGGCGCGCTCGCCGCGACCAGCGCGGTTACCGTGCTGGTCCGATCGAATAAGGAATAGCGCCTGGCGCCGGCCATAACGCCGAAAAAAAATCCGGCGCCAATGGCAAACGGGGCCGCCACCAGTGTCAGAATTGCAGTGTTGTAGATTCGTTGCATCAAAATGGGGCCGATTGGCATCTGATAAGCAACCGAACGACCAAAATCTCCTTGCAGGATATTGCCTAGCCACTTCAAATACTGGACATAAACGGGTTGGTCGAGCCCATAGTATTCGCGCAGGGCGGCGCGGGTCGCATCCGTGGCGAACGGGCCGAGTAGTGTCAGGGTAATATCACCAGGAACCAACAGCATTAGAATGAACGAGGCGAGAGAAACTCCGAACAGGATTGGCATCACGGCGAGCATCCGATAGGCGATTAGCTTAAGCATCGGAATACCTTACTTCACACTCCGGCCCAACCCAACCGGTAGTATAAAGCTGCGGCACCGAAGTGCCGCAGCTTGTCTTCGCCACTAGGCTTATTTATCAACCCACCAGAACTGGGTCAGATGTCCTGGGTCAGTCAAGGGGAGCAGACCCTTAAGCCGTTTCGACGTCAGCACGTTGATCTTTTCCGAACAGACAGGAACCGTATAGGCTTGTTCCAGCACTGTCGTGAAGATCCCTGCGGCGACATCGAGACGTTCTTTCTCAGTCGCGACTTCCTGGTACTTGACATAACCGTCTTTGATCGAAGGATCATCGATATGTCCGCCATTTCCGAAGCTACCCTTAACGAAAAGATCGTTACCCCAAAATTCGTCATAGTCCGAAGCCCATGACATAACATTGAAACCCTCGCCCGATTCCAGGCCTTTCAGCCAGAATCCCAAATAGGTAACCCAATCATTAGTGATGATTTCGAGTTTGATGCCAACCTTTGCCATATCGCGCTGAATCCACTCGGCCATTGCAACAGGCACCAGCATCGATGATCCAGAAGTCGGTACCCGGATCTTGGTGGTAAACCCGTCAGGATAACCAGCTTCGGCTAGTAACTGTTTGGCCTTCTTTTGATCGAATGGATAGCGCCGCTTTTTATTGTATAGCGGCGAAGTAGGGAACACGATGTTATCGGAAGGAATGCAAATTCCTTGCAGTAATTGGTCGGTAATGGCATCACGGTTAATGGCGTAATTGACCGCCTGACGCACCCTCACGTCATTAAAGGGCGGCTCAGATACATTGACCGCCATATACCACATCTGATTTGAAATCGGGCTTTCCACAACGCCAAATCCCGTTTTTTTCAGACGCGTAATATTGTCGGGCGAAATTTGGGTGACGACATCAACCTCGCCGCGTTCAAGAGCGAATACGCGGGTCGACTGCTCGGCCATCACGACGTATGTGATGCTGTCGAGATAAGGTTGCGGTCCATTCCAGTAGTTAGGATTGCGCTTCGTCACGACCTGAATACCGGGCTCGATTTTTGTTACCATGAAGGGGCCGGTGCCGACCGGTTTAGTGTTAACACTTTCGTTGCCGAACTCCATAATGGATTTGGGGCTCACGATAAGAGGAAGACCTGGCGCAAGCCAGCCGCCCAACTGACTGAGGAAAGGACCCCAGGGTTTCGAGAGTATAAAATCAACCGTCTTGTTATCGACGCGCTCGACACTGGTCACAAATTTTAACGGTCCTGATTTCAAAGCGTTTGCGCGTTCGTAATAATATTTAAAATTTTTGTCTATAATGCGCTGAAAATTAAACACCACGGAGTCGGCGTCGAAGTTTGTGCCATCATGGAATTGAATACCTTCGCGCAGGTGAAAACGATAACGTTTTCCGCCGTCCATAACATCCCATGAAGCCGCGAGACCGCCAACGAGCTTCGGGCTCTTAAACGGGGATGCTTTGAAGTCGATGTTCGCCCGATCTCTTTTTATCAAGCCTTCAAAGACGCTAAATACGACACGTTTGTTGCTTCCACCGAAGGTAATGTGGGGGTCCATGTTGGGTATTTCGCTCTCAATCGCGTAAACAATATCGCCACCGAATTTTGGCTGAGCGGAACCAAAATACGCTGGAAATTCTTCAGCCCCGGCGACAGCCGGGAAACCGACTGCCGCGGCGACAATTGCCGCCAAACCAAAGTTCCTGATGTTCATCACGTTCTCCTCTGTTATAGTTGTTATAATTCTCGCCTGCGCATTTGTTTTTTTATTCTCTCATGCGAAAGAACGGCGTTTTCAGTGATTGAGGTCGATGCCACATTTTTCGCTGGTGGCCCCGATCATTGCGACCGGGTGTTGCCTCGCGGGTTCGCCAGTGTCACTAATTTCGTTCCATATCCCGCAGATGTAATCCGTGAAATCTGCTATGGTGACAAAATTGATACGGTACCAATTGTTGATGGCGAGGAGGCGTGAATTGCCTTTTTTCGTACGCCCGCGCCATCGTTCACGATGTGCTATTATGTATTCTCGATTTGGTGTCGATGGTGGCTGATGTGGGCTGTGCACCGTGGCCCACGGTGCCAAGTCGCGATCGGCGCCAGGCAGATAAATTGAAACGGTGTGCACGAAATTCCCCTCCTGTCCCAATCTCATCGTTTGATTTTATTATTTCTAACAGATTACGACATCTGAAACGAATAATCAAATTAGTAAGTTTGATAAATTTGATAAATTTGATAAGATAATTTTATCATTTACCAAAAATCACCGCGACCATTGATCGTCAGGGCGATTTAGCAACGAGAATTTCAAGGAAAGACTCACAGCAATAATCAACGGTCACGACAGTCAAAACGATAAATAATTCCAATCAAAATACGGAATCCAAATTATTATCTTAATACGTCACCATGGTATATTTGAGTTTGTCTCGGGTGAAAATTTGAGAGATTCATCTCGTCGATAACTTTCAAAAGGCGGTAAATTAATTCGCAAGAATGTGTCTCGACGCCGGATGGTGGAAAAAATATCAGGGAATAACCCTTATTGCTGAGGAGATGTTTTGATGGTGTTAAGCGCGTCGGAAGTCAGGCAATTTGAAGTCGATGGATATGTCACACCGATACCCGTGTTGAGCAATGCTAAGGCCAATGAACTGCGGCAACAGTTGCAGGCCGTCGAGGCAACGCAAAATGGCGCGCTTTACCCGGAGCAGCGCAGTAAATCCTTCCTGCTGTTTAAATGGCTGAATGATTTGGCGCGTGACTCCCGTATTTTGGATCCTGTGGCGCAGTTGATCGGCCCGGATATTCTGCTTTGGAATACAATTTTCTGGATCAAAGAGGCCGGCGCCGAGAGTTTCATATCCTGGCATCAGGATACCAAGTATTGGGGTCTTTCCAGCGACAACGTGGTCACGGCTTGGCTTGCCCTTTCGCCGGCCAGTGTCGAGGCAGGGTGCATGCGGGTTATGCCCGGCACCCATCGGGGCGACGTTCTGGCCCACGAAGATCGCTATCACGCGGACAATATGCTGACACGGGGCCAGGAAATTAGTGTCGACCTGGATGAATCCAAAGCGGTGTTCATGCCCCTTGAGGTCGGCGAGATGTCGATCCACAATTATCGATTGGCCCATGCTTCCGGGGCCAATAGCACGGCCGACCGGCGGATCGGTATATCCCTGCACTTCATGCCGCCCGATACACAACAGATCGTCGGTAACTGGGACTGCGCAACGCTGGTGCGCGGGAGTGACAAATTTGGTCACTTTGAACCGGCGCCGGTTCCGACCTGCGATTTCGATCCACCAGCAGTCGCTTTTCACAAAAAAGCCGCCAAGGCCATATCGGATGTTCTCTATTCCGGCGCGGCGATTAACGACGGTAAAGTCTAGAATATCCGATATGAGCATGGCCTAATTTCGACCCACCGAAGGCCCTGTTCATGGGGCAAGAATTTTGGGGAAACCCGCCCAATACCAAATCATGAATTTACCCTGATTTCCGGTATCGATGGCTTTATCACAAAAAGCTGCCCCCGCGGCACGCCATGACGGACGTCGGCAGCGTATACTATGATCGGTGGACTTACCTGCGGGAAAAGCAACGGGCGATGGAGATCTGGTCGAAGTGGTTAGGAACTAAAGTTGCCTCTATTTGAATCCTTCAGGGTTGTTTTTGAATTAGTGTGTATGAGAATAGGGCTATTAAACAAATGCCTAAAATGCCTACCGCAAACCGTAAAATCTTTCTTTGGAGCACCACGGTTTTATGCCGTTTATTTAACCTATTCTTTAGGCGTAGCCATTTGCCCTGCCGATTATCGATTAGATCTATTACCCTAATAAGTTCTGCAGCCGATAATAGCTTTACATTGGCCTTTAAGGGGATTTGATCCTTTGTAATCCAATCGAGACTATAATTTAAAGGACCAACAGCTAGACGATTAAGTCTCTCGTCATCTGACAGGTCTAAATAATCTCTCAGAAATTGATACACTGGTTTTTGCCCATCTTTTATTCTTAAAGGTCTAGGCTTAGGTGGATTAATTTTGAGTTGATCTTGACGCTCCTTGTGCTTGGATAGCCTTTGTACCCTTTGTTCGGTATTCTCCCTCTCCTGCTGTTTACGTTGTTGCCTCGCCCTAGAAATGGCATCCGCATGAATTCGCATGCCATTAAGGTAATCCCCAGCAACCGTTCCCTCTAGTAACTGGTCAATTTTTCTATAACCCCAGCCTAAGTTATCAGAGCTTATCTGAAGATCGATAAAGATAGTCCGTAATCCCTCATCTGGAATGTCATCCAAGGAATCTAGGGAACGTAGGGCTCCTAAAGTACCATTAGAGATTATTTCAAGCTCGAATGGCGAGAGAGTGTCAAATGCTTGCTGTGGAGTTTTAATCTCGTCCCATAATTTACGGAGCTTATCCCAGACGAGATCATCTGGTGGAGAGGATGAATAGGCCGTTAATGACTTAAGAGAGCTATCTAAGTTCTCCTGAACCGAAGGTAGTCTTTGTACTATTTCCCTTGGTAGATTTTCTTCACTCCAATTCGATTGGAACTTGGTCCACACTCCATTAACTGGGACATCACCTAATGAATTTACAAAACCTTGCCAATCTTTAAGCGTTTCCGATTTGAAAGCATTAAAAAATATACTGCTGCGAAACTTCCAAGTACCGCAAGTTGTACACCACGGTCGCATGCACCAATTACTTTGTCTGGATTCTTCAAAAACATCGATCAACCAAGATGTCATTCTCCACCCCGTTCTTGGATATAGGGTATCATCGTGCATCAGTAATCATAAAGGGTTACCTTAGTACCACCAAAAAAAATATGCCAGTTTGGCGGAATGATACGGAAAACAGGAGTTGTTGTAAAAATCATGGGTGAACACTGCACTCCTCGTGACGTCGTTCGTCTCCTGGTCTCTCTCGTGTTCTCTGAGGACACGGAAAACCTGAAGGAAGAGGGTATCGTTCGAAGTATCTTTGATCCCTGTTGTGGAAGTGGAGGCATGTTGACGATCGGAAAGGAATGGATTCACGAAAACGTCAGTGATGAAATCGAACTTCGTCTTACCGGTCAGGAACTGAACCCTCATACCTATTCCGTCTGTAAGTCGGACATGATGATCACCGGTGAAAATCCGGACAACGTTCGTCTCGGTAATTCTCTGTCTGAAGATCGTTTCTCGGGGGATCGGTTCGACTACATGATCACTAATCCAGACAGAGTGAATTATGAGTCCGACAAGGGGTTCGTTAAGAACGAGGGTCAGAACCCCAACGGCCGGTTCTCCGCTGGAACTCCTCGGACTTCGGATGGTCAACTACTCTTCCTTCAACACATGATCTCCAAGATGAAGGATCAGGGGAGCCGGATTGGGATTGTATTGAACGGTTCTTCTCTCTGGACCGGTAATGCAGGGAGTGGGGAGTCCGAGATCCGAAGGTGGATCATCGAGAACGACTGGTTAGAGTGTATCGTCTCTCTTCCTAATGCAATGTTCTTCAACAAGGGCATCCCGACCTTCCTGTGGATCCTAACGAATAAGAAATCCGAGAGACGTCGGGGAAAGGTTCAACTGATCGATGGGTCGTCCCTATTCGTTCAGATGAAGAAGATCCTTCGCAAACGTAAAGAGGTGTCTCCAACCCAAAGAGACGAAATTCTCAACCTCTATCTAAATTTCGAGGAAGGAGAGAATTGTCAGGTTCATTCGAACAAGTTCTTCGGATACACCACGGTTCAGGTTGAACAACCTCTTATCGAAAATGGTTCTGTCGTTACGGACCGAAGGGGTAACCCCAAACCCAATATCTCCAAAAGGGATCACGGGAGAGTTTCGTTGTCAGATGACATCGATGAGTATTTTGATAAAGAGGTGAAGCCACATCTCCCGGACTCATGGTTGGATCGTTCAAAGGACAAGGTTGGGTACGAGATCAACTTCCCCCAGTATTTTTAAAGGATCCGGGCTACTGAGAAAGGACGGGGTAACCGTCAGGGTTGGGCATATAAAGAAGGGGAATCAAGATCACTGGCCCAGGCCAGAAAAAATACGCCCATCTTTTTATTCGACGGGGGGATTGCAAATGCTGTTGAACCCTTCCCTAAACCCATGAGAGGCTTCTCCCCCACCAACTAACTTCAATTCTTCCCCACTTTATGTCATCATCACGGAATGAAACGACTGCTGCCAGTTCTGATGGGTTTTGTATTTCTGTTGATGTCTTCAACGGAGGGGTGGACTGTGGGTAGTATTGGGATTCTAATGCATCGGGAATTTTGAACTAGCAAATTGATTTTGGCCATTTTCTATTGGCAGCCTTTGGAGATGAAATCGTGAATGCAATTCAAACA
>Ga0209501_10005033_pt1 | contig 12374 bp, 21 predicted proteins | sample ArcticOcean_MG_C_4_FD_187434 | JGI IMG/M metagenome (GOLD analysis project Ga0209501, IMG submission 187434) | Marine microbial communities from western Arctic Ocean - ArcticOcean_MG_CB4_134 (SPAdes) (version 2) | ecosystem: Environmental > Aquatic > Marine > Oceanic | place: Arctic Ocean...
CTTGTTATGTTTGCAAAGAAAGTCGGAATTCCATTTCGTGTTTATTCCTTCTCTAACTCTGGAGCAATTCTTGATAAATGTACAGAAAAATTCTATGAGCGAAACGGACAGGAGAATCAAAACCATATGATTCCTGGATGGTTGGGAATGCACGAATATTTCAGCGAAAAAATGTCAACAAGTCAGTTCAATACCCAACTTAAAAATCTCACATTTCTTGGAAAATCTCTTGACTACTCCGGACTAAGTACTCCAGTGGGTCACGGAACTTGTTCTACTCCTCTGAACGAATGTATTATAGCCGCTACAGATATGGTTAGTGATTTTAAAAAGGAAACTGGAGCAGAAAAAATTAATGCTATTTTTCTTACAGATGGAGGAGCAGACAATACAAGTAATTATTGGGATGCTGAATTGATGGAAAAACGACAAACATATTCAATGCGATCCAGCGACAAAGGAAAGTATTTGGTCATCCGAGATGCTAAAACAAAAAGACTTGTACATACCGACCAAAGTCGTGGTGGATTAACTGCTTCTCTTTTGAAACATCTTGGAGCAAAACATCAAATCAATGTGATCGGATTTCATATTACTGACCGCAGAACGATCCATCATCAACTTCACTATGAAGTGGGTTACGGAGAAATGAGTGAACTTAGGAGTTTTTGTAACAAGAACGGATATGTTCCAATGAAACAAAGCGGATATGCAACTTACTTTTTGGTTAATGATAAAGCATTAGACCAGGAAGCACTTTTCGATACTACCGGAACAGTTAATGATGATGGAGTAGTTGCAAAAGGAAAATTACGTACCCAGTTTCGTAAATTCACTTCGGCTCGTAAAGTTAATAAAATGATGTTAAACGAATTTGTAGCACTGGTAGCTTAATATGAAAAAGAAAAATCTCGGCCCAGCCAATGAAGATGATTATGGACCTGCTACAGACAGGCTGAGATTTTTAGAAATGCTTATGGAAGCAGGACATATTCCAAAGTCGGTAGTGGTGGTAAATGAAAAAAAAGGTGAAAAAGGTGAAAAAAAGACTTGACATTTATTGCCGAACCACGTATAATAGTATATGTAAGATGAGAGATAGAGGATCTCTCAGTAGTTGAATGAGTAAATATATTATGAGGAGTTAATATGAGTAATAAAAGAGTAACAGTTGATGAGTTTGGGGCCGCAGTAAAAAAGATGTTCGGTACCCTCGATGTTAGCAAAGCCCAGATGGACACGGCCTCTGCGACCTACAATATTTCCATCCCATCAGCGTGTAAATACGCCGAAAAAATTTCAGAAAGTCCTGTACTTCGCCGAATCGTTGTAACAGAAGAAGTTTCAGCACCAGATAAAGTAGCTGAAATTGTACTGAATCCAATCTCTCCGCTGACCGAAACTGAACTTTCTGAACATCAGAAAGCGGTAGCAGTAACTTCAATCGTTGCCGAAGCCGAAAGAACTTCAGCCGCCTCACTAGATTCTACAATATCTTTTATTCCTAAAGTAGACAATGCTTTTGTTCCTTGGGGAAACATTGGAGATATTAAGAAAATTTTGAAGAGCCGATTATTCTTCCCAGTTTATTTAACTGGAATGTCCGGGAACGGTAAGACATTTGGAATCGAACAAACCTGTGCAATGCTCGGGCGAGAAATGATCCGAGTAAACTTTACCACTGAAACGGATGAAGATGATTTGTTTGGTGGATTCCGACTTGTAAACGGCGAAACTGTATTTCAGTATGGGCCGGTAATCGAAGCGATGAAACGTGGAGCAGTTTTACTGTTAGACGAAATTGATCTCGGTTCTCACAAGATAATGGCTCTTCAGTCCGTACTCGAAGGAAAGGGTTATTTTATTAAGAAACGTGCCGAATGGGTTGAGCCAAATGCTGGATTCACAATCATTGCTACTGCCAATACCAAAGGTAAGGGTTCTGATGACGGACGTTTTATCGGAACCAATGTTCTGAATGAAGCCTTCCTTGATAGATTCTCTGTTACAATGTTTCAGCCATATCCTTCCGAAGCGATTGAGAGAAAAATTCTCATCAAAGCCGCAAAGGGATTTGGAATCGAATCGGAATCTACTGACAGTTTTATTCCTAATCTCACAATGTGGGGAGATATTATCAGGAAAACATTCGATGAGGGTGGAGTTGATGAAATTGTTTCAACCCGTCGCCTTGTGGATATCCTGAAATCATTTTCAATTTTTGCAGATCGCGGCAAAGCAATCAAAATGGCAATCGAGCGTTTCGATGATGAAACCCGCGAATCATTTATGAGTCTCTATGCAAAAATTGATGCTGGAGTCGGAGTGGAAGAACCAGAGGATACATCTTCAATGGAAGATGATGAATCCAAAGATCACTCTTTTGATTCAAACGAATAACTCCGTGGGGTAGTTTGAACCCCTCATTCAACTCTTCGGTCTCTTACTCCTCTTTGGGGCCGAAGATTCCTACACAAATTTAAAGAACGAGGAAAAATGACAATGGATTATATAATTAGTATACCGATAGAAGATGGAGAAGATGAAGAATTGTGTTTCCCAGATACAGAAAATATGTACGGATTTTTGGATTTGCTTATGGAATCTGGTAAAGATATTTCAGATATCATTATCCCAGAAGGAGGATTAATATGATGGAAACTTATGCTGACAGGATGGAATCAGATGAATTCAAAAAAAAGCTAGAAAAAGCAATGGGTCCTACTATCACCACGGTCCGAGAGGAAAGTGACCGAAACGTAGAGAATGTAGTCGAGCAACTCCGGTGGAGAGCAGAAAAAGGATTACTAAAATATGGGGTGACTACTGAACGTAAAGACCTATCAGTTATAGAGTGGCTACAGCATCTTCAGGAAGAGTTAATGGATGCTTCTGTATACATAGAAAAATTGAAAAGCGAAATAAAAAAGGAGGATTAAATGGAAATCTTAGTCGCAACATTCGCAATGTTTTCGTACTTATTTACTGGAGCACCAGCTACAGCTAATAGTGTACCGTATGAACTTATCCAAGAATATCAAACCAAACAAGAATGTCAGATTGCTATAAGCAATACGGATGATATTTGTACAACAGAACCAGAATTATATCTCGGAACTAGACATTATTCTAGAGTTTCTGAGAAGGGAGAAGTGTATAAGAATAATGTATGTAACAGTATCTCAGGATGTCCTGTGATAAAAGATACTTGCCCTACGTGTACTGAATCAAAATGGTATTTAATGAATAATTAAACGCTTGACAATGATGTTGGTATTGTGTATAATAGTCGTATTAACAATTAAATGAGAAAAATATTATGAAATTAAGTGAAACAACTCTTGAGGTTTTGAAGAATTTCGCCTCAATCAATCAGTCGATACTCTTTACAGAGGGTAATCAATTGGATACCGTATCTGTACAAAAGAATGTTTTGGGTTCTGCCACAGTATCCGAGACTTTTAAATCTTCCAACGGTGAAGATTTTGCAATATATGATCTCAACGAATTTCTTTCCACGCTGTCATTATTCGATGATCCAGAAATTGAATTCGGCGAGAAATATGCTGAAATCAAGGATGAAAATTCAGTTACGATGTACTGGTATGCGGATAAAGAAATTATCGTATATCCAACTTCCAAGATTGATATGCCGTCAAGTGAAGTTAAATTTAAATTGAGTGCCGCCACCTTAGACAAACTTCAACGAGCAACTGGTACATTAGCAGTTCCTGATTTGCTTATACGATCTTCAATAACTTCCACACTTGTTGCCGAAGTTCTTGATAAACGTAATGATACTTCAAATACCTTTGGTGTTAATCTCGGCGACTATAAAGGTGAGTCTGACTTCAAGTTTTACTTTTTGACTGAACGTATGAAGTTGCTACCGGGTGATTATGATGTTGAAATTTCAGCCCAGAAGATTTCAAAATTGACTTCTTCGGATGGTAAAATAACTTATTGGATTGCTTTAGAACAGGATTCAACTTATGAGTGAAGATTTTCTATGGGTAGAAAAATATCGCCCCAAGAAAGTTGAGGAATGTATTCTACCAGATTCTTTGATAGATACATTTCGGGAGTTTTTACTTGAAGGTGATATGCCAAATCTTTTGTTGAGTGGAACAGCAGGAACTGGCAAGACAACCGTTGCGAAAGCCCTTTGCGAACAATTAGGTTATACTACGTTAGTGATCAACGGATCACTTGATAGAAATATTGACACGTTGAGAAATGATATCTCCACGTTCGCCTCCACTGTCTCCTTTGATGGTGGTAAGAAGTGTGTTATATTAGATGAGGCAGACTATCTTAATCCACAATCGTTTCAGCCTGCTCTACGTGGCTTCATAGAACACTTTTCCAAAAACGTTAGGTTCATCTTAACTTGTAATTTCAAGGATAAGATTATCGAACCGATTCATTCTAGGACTACATATATAGATTTTAGAGTCAGCAAGAAAGAATTACCGCCTCTGATGGGCGAGTTTATGAATAGGATTATCGGCATTCTTGATAAAGAAGGGGTTAAGATTGAAAGTAAGCCAGCTCTTGCTGAATTGATCAAACGACACTTTCCTGATATGCGTAGGACATTAAACGAACTTCAAAGATACGCATCTGGTGGAGTCGTTGATAATGGAATCCTAGCTAGAATAGGTGAAGCCAATATCGATAGTTTGATGTCGATGTTAAAAAATAAAGATTTTACTGGTATGAGACAATGGGTTGTCGACCATATTGATACAGATCCCATTGCTATATATCGCCAGATTTACGACCAGATGCATCGGTTTTTACAACCGCAAAGCATCCCACCGGTAGTTCTCTTGATTGCGGACTATCAATATAAACAGGCTTTCGTGCAGGATGCAGAAATTAATTTAGTCGCCTTTTTAACTGAGGTGATGGTAGAAGCGGAGTGGAAAAATGAGTGATACATTTAATAAAATACTTTATGATCATAAAATTGATAAATGGATGGATGACAGAGGCATTACCGAAAACGGAACTGCTATGGCCCAAGCCATTAAAACCTTAGAAGAAACTACCGAACTCCTTGATGCTATAAATCATAGTAACGAAGATGATATTATGGATGCTATCGGAGATATATACGTAACTTTACGGGGAGTTTGTAAAGTGAGTAAGATTTCACTTGACAAATGTATTGAAAGTGCGTATAATGAAATTAAAGATCGCAAAGGTCATTTGACATCACAAGGAACATTTGTAAAGGAGTAGTAAATGGGAGAATATTTTCCAGTAGTAACAGAGAAGAAAGCAAGAAAAATTATCGACAAAGGTGGAGATGTTGTGTTTATACACACTAGAGCCTCTTGTCCTATTTGTGACGTTTTCTTACCAGAAGTATTGAAACCAGTCTTTGCACAAGACAGATTTAAAGGAATTGACATTTATCAAATTACGGAGTCTATGACATTTCCAGTTGGTCAACATCCACAAACATATTTTTTTAAGAATGGACGTTGTATGCAACATCCTGCTGGACAGACCACCATCGAAGTTGTCGAAAATTTATTAGATACATTTTATCTTGGTAAACCACAAGCACCTCCACCTGTTGCAAACGTTAACACGAATATAGGACCCCCTAAACTTGGCTGATTTATTTAAAGAAATTATACCCGATATCAATCACGGACATACTAATTTAATCCGTACGGGTGATATAGACGAGGACGAATATGGCGGAAAATGTTTCATCATTAATCGTGCCTTGAGTATGAATATTGATACCATTTTGTATGTCAATGAAATGAATGTCAATTGGCAGTTAGACCCTTTGCTTCAATATGACTATTATATAAATAGTTTGAGAAAAAAGAAACGATGGTCTAAATGGGCTAAAGCGACTGTACCATCATCGGATCTTGGACTCATTAAAGAGTATTATAATTATAATGAACAAAGGGCTAGGGAAGTTTTAGACCTTCTCTCTGAATCTGAAATTCAGAATCTTCGCCTCAAATTATCAAAAGGCGGTACTGATGACATTGCAACCTCGAGGAAATCAGAATGTAGATGATTATATTGTAGAATGGTCTCCTACAGATATGGTAGAAATTAAATTTAAGGAGGATGACGATTTTTTGAAGATTAAAGAAACTCTTACACGAATGGGAGTTGCATCTAACCGAGATAAAATTTTATATCAATCTACTCATATACTTCACAAGCAAGGTCAGTATTATATTGTTCACTTCAAAGAATTATTTGCTTTAGATGGCAAACCTACTAATTTAACTAAAGTAGATATTGAAAGACGAAATGCTATTGTAAATTTACTACAAGAATGGAAATTATTAACAATAGTAAAACCTGATCTTCTAGTCCCGATGGGAAATGTTGGTCAATTTAAGATTATATCATTTAAAGATAAAGTTGATTGGCAACTTGTACCTAAGTATAATATAGGGGTTAAACATTAATACGAGATTTATATAATGAGTTTGGATTTAGGAGATGATTTTGTGATGAAAGCTGAGTTTTTACAGCCTTGGTCAACTTTTGTAATGAAGACTGTACTACCTCCAGTTGTTCTTGAAAAAATGATAAAAATTACAGATGATATTGTTGTAAATGAAAGTAGTGAAGGAAATGTAGACTGGGAAAGGAGTGGCTCAGGACAAATGAATGATGAATTTTCAGTAGACCCATCGATATTAGAACGTGAAAATATAATTGGATTCTTTTTAGAGGCGGTTAGACATTTTGTGATACAACAAACATTACAGGTTAACCCATATGAAGAAGACAGGAAAAATATATTGGATGATGAATGGTATACTCAGATGAAAGATATGTGGATTGTTTCTCAAAAGGATAATGAATATCAGCCTATTCATCTACATCCAAATGCTCCTGTGGCGGCTGTAATGTATCTCAAGATTCCAGATTTCTTACCTAGTAGAAATCCAACTCGTAATGAGGATGGCACAATTACATTCATCAATAATGTTGGAAATGATTCGGTTTGGGGAACACCATTTATGACACTTAATCCAGAGGTGGGAGATTTCTTTATTTTTCCATCATCCCAGCTACATCTTGTATATCCTTTTCGTACAGCAGATGGAATAGGGGAAAGAAGAAGTGTTTCTTTTAATGCACTATTTTCAAGTAAATCGAAACAAGAACAAATAAACACAAAGTAGAGAAATATAATGGCAGATATAGAAACGGAAGATGGTTCGATAGAAGAAGCAGAGTTTGATTGGGGATTTTCCTTTTCTGATACAGACGAAGCCGATAGCGCCACCGTTGTTAAAGAAACGACACAAGCAATATCGTCCGATTTAGGACCTATTTCACAAAAACTAGATGCAATCTTAGCATTAATTCCTGCAGAGGGAGTGACCAACACCACTGAAGCAGATGTTGATTTGAGCGGACTTGAAAATAAACTAGATCAAATTATTGCACTTGAAAAAGTAGATGCTCTCACCGCTGGCGATATGCCAGACTTGTCACCTCTAGAAGATAAACTGGATGTGATTGTGGGAAATCAGGCTAAGATTCTTGCTAAAGAAACCACGGTTAATGCTCCAGAAGTGAATGTAGATTTGAGTAGCATTACTGATAAACTTGACACAATAGAAACTCAAGTAAATGAGGTACGAGAATTAGATTTTGATGGTGACGGTCAAGTAGATTTCGGTGATATCAATAACAATCTAGCTGACCTACTGTCACGGCAAGAGGCAGCGGAAGCAGAACTGGAAGCAAAAAAAGTTGAGTTTGAAGACTACAAAGCTAAGAAACTTAAAGCATTGGAAAAATTAATAATTCCATTGCTGAAAAATTTAAAGAGTAATCCTGACAAAGCGTATATTCACTGGCCTGGAAGAGCACCAGTATTAGATGCTCAAATAAGCAAAATTCTTTCTTTGACTAGATAGGATGGCAGAAGAAAATATAGAGATATATATTAACAAAAAGAAGATGTTATATTCTCACGAGAATATGGTAAGAACCATTAACAGTTTCTTTCCTTATTTAACAAATGAGGATCTGAATGAAATGAGTGAATATATCACTACGTTAAAAGAACATAGAAAAGAAAAAGAGGCAGAATCGGCGATTGAAGTTGCCAAGCATTCCTGGCCTTATCCCGACATAGCACCAATAGAGAAATAATATGGCATATTCTGAGAAAGTAATGGAGCATTATGAAAATCCCAAAAATGTGGGAAGTTTGGATCGTGATGATCTTTCTGTTGGTACTGGTCTTGTGGGGGCACCCGAGTGTGGCGATGTTATGAAACTACAAATAAAGGTAGATGAAAATGAAAATATTATTGATGCCAAATTTAAAACGTTCGGTTGCGGATCTGCGATTGCATCTTCTTCTCTGGCGACTGAATGGATCAAGGGTAAATCTGTTGATGAAGCAAGCACGATTCAGAATACACACATCGTGGAAGAACTTTCTCTTCCCCCTGTCAAAATTCATTGCTCTGTATTGGCGGAAGATGCTATTAAATCAGCAATCGCAGATTATAGAAACAAAAACAGAATTGTCAGTTGAATAAAAATATTGAAGATTATATTTTCCTCAAAGAGAATTTTTTGGAAGATGATTTTTGTGATCATACTATAGATATATTGAGTAAGGTTTCTTGGAAGTTGAAGTCTCTAGAGGTAGCTGGTGTAGCATTAGAAGATTTACAGAAAGAATCAGAATTGCTAGATTTTAATATGCTCAGTAATAAAATTCTTCAACCAGAAATTGATAAAATTGAAGTCGAAATGATGAAAAAAATTCCAGACGTTTTAGTGGAATATTTGTCATATTTAAACTTTGATTGGTTTCGTGGATGGACAGGATATAGTGGAATAAAATTTAATCGATATTCCTTAGGTCAAGGAATGATGAAACATTGGGATAATGTTAACTCTGTATTAGAAGGCGAAGTAACAGGTGTACCTTTTCTTAGTCTTATAGGTTTTCTGAATAATGATTATGAAGGAGCAGATTTAATTATATGTGAAGATAAGAAAATAGACGCAAATAAAGGAAATTTATTGATATTTCCTTCAAGTTTTATGTATCCACATAAAGTTACTCCTCTGATAAAAGGAACTAGATATTCTTTTGTTAGTTGGGTATACTAAGAGATAAGAGTATTTGGGTAAACGACACTAAAGCCAGGGAAAAGAGACGGACTTTTACCTGAGTGCGAGTAAGTGTTTACTTAGATGAAGGTAATAGGCCCCTCCAATAAGACCAACGGTAACGTGCCATCGGGTGAGGGAGTAGAATGGCTAGCTTGCTAATCGGGGCGAGAGTGCCCACGCAAGAGCCGTCTTTCGGGATAGTCTAAGCTCTACCCAATTACTCTTTTTTATTATAACACAAAAGGAAATATAAAAATAATGGCATCATCAACGTGGAATAAAGTTAATAAGAAAAGGCAGACAATACCAAAACGAACTTCTATTGGAAAATCTAAAAATTCTCGTCCCACAAACAAATGCAAAAGAAAGAGTTGGAAAAAATATCGAGGACAAGGAAGCAGATAAAGAAATAGCCGGTAACAGATTAGTATGGAAACACATACAAAATGAAAATCGGAAAATGTTTTTAGATCCGTTGGGATATGATCCCATAATAGACATAGATGAAATTCATCATCGCAATCGGCGCAAGACTGATGATCCATATCTTAAAGCAACCACTGCTAAAATGAAACACCATTTTCCTAAAATAGATAATAAAGAAAGAAGATAATGTACAAATATACAGCAAAAGTGAAAAGAATTGTAGATGGGGATACCATTGATGCTTACATAGATTTAGGATTTAATGTACACGTTGATAAACGAATCAGATTTATGGGTATTGATACTCCAGAATCACGTACTCGGGATCTCACAGAAAAGAGATATGGTCTTGGTGCAAAATACAGACTGACCGAAATGTTGGAGAGTAACGGTAATGTATTTACTCTTCAATCACACGGAACAGGTAAGTATGGACGTGTACTCGGAGAGTTGTTTATAAAACAAGGAGACGGACCTTCAAACGAAACAGAATTCACCGATATAAACGTAAATGAACGATTAATAGAAGAAGGACACGCCGTAGCATATTTCGGTGGGTCAAAACAAGAAGTCAAGGACGCATTACTGGAAGCACGTAAACACTCAAAAGCATATGTAGAAAAATACATAAAAGCACTTGACTAATTGATTTGTTTCTGTTATAATATTATGTGAAAGTGAAAAATTATGAAAGATACGGTGATATTAGATATTGAGACTCTCGGAAGTGTCAATAATTGTGTAATTTTATCAGTTGGTATGGTCGCAGTTGACTCTACCGAAGATTATACATTCAAAGAATTAATCGACAATGGCTATTATGCCAAACTCGATGTCAAGAGTCAAGTCGATGCTGGAAGAAAAATCTACAAAGATACTCTTGAATGGTGGGGCCAGCAAGGTAAAGCCGCACAACATATTCTAAAACCCTCCCCCAAAGATATGCACTGGTCGAAGTTACGAGAAGATATGATTTCTTGGCTGACCAACCACGATGTAGATACTCATACAGTAAAAGTCTATTCACGAGGTTCCCACTTCGATTTTGGCATTCTCCACGACCTCTTTCGTATTACAGAAGGTTGCGAAGCAACCGAACTCCCCTGGCGTTTCTGGAATATCCACGATTCAAAAACAGTTGTATTAACATTACTCGGACGTGATGTCTGGGATATGGGCGTAGAGCCTGAAGGATTTATTCATCACGATTGTCTCCACGATGCCGCACGAGAATATTTAACAATACAAAAAGCTATTTATCAGTTTCAAGATACACTTTCAAAGGAAAATGTATCTCTTGATTATAGGGGCGTGCCAATTAATGAATCTGAAGACATACCTTTCTAATGGATAAATTAACAGATTTCGTCAGAATATATGAGCATAATTTATCAGATAAATTTTGTGGTATAATTATAAATGCCTTTGAAACTGATAAAGAACATCAGCAAATGTCAACAATAGGTATTCCTCGTACGCCAGATCCAGAGTTTCGTAATGCAATTGAAATGAATTGCACGAAACGGGCCGCAGAATCTTCTGAGTGGGCTGCCATAATGGAGGTATTGAATAAACACGCCGCTTCCTCATTTAAACGATATAAAAGCGATTTGATAGCGAGTGGATATCCAGAGGAATTATTTTTCAATATAATTACGCTTGAACAATGGAGAATGCACCGATATGATCCAGGTATACATTTTTATAAAGAACATATTGATGCCATTGACGAACATACATCCAAACGGATGCTTATGATGTTGTATTATCTCAATACTGTAGAAGAAGGAGGAGAAACTTCTTTTAAAACAATTAACTTAAAAGTAAAACCTGTAGCTGGTAGATTAGCAATCACTCCGTCTTGGTTTGGTTTTCCACACTCTGCTATTACACCTATAAGTAATACGAAGTATATGATTAAAACATATTTACATTATCCAGGAGAAATAAATGGCGATAACTGAATTAAAAATATTGAAGTATGAATGTGAATATTGTTTACACGATTGGACGATGATTAATACGGGTAAAGATTCAAGAAGTTTAGACGACAATGGATATTTTTGTCCTTATTGTGGTGAAAAAGAAGGAGAAAAAAGAGCAACTCGAATGCCAATGGCGGCACCAATAAAATTAGAAACTGAAGAATTGCCTAGATTTGCTACTGATGAAGAAGTGGGGTTCAAGACAACTCCAACCATAGTACAGAAGGGAGAAAAGTCGGTCACAAGACTAAAAGCGGAAGATAGAAACACACACGCAAGATGTACTGATGGTGGCTGGTGGAATCCGATTACAAAACAATGTCAAGGCGAAGGAGTTGGTCATAATATTGTGGAAGAACTTGACAATGACCCCGACTTGTAGTATAATATATGTATTATGAGATTTTACACTTATGTAGGTACACTTGGTAATAAGGTTCTTGTTCGAGGCGTGAATGCTGAAACAGGCAACGACTTCATCAGACGGGATGACTTTCAACCTACGATGTTTGTTGAAGGTAAGAAGGGTGATACTCCTTACCGTACGTTGGATGACAGACCTGTATTTAAGATGTCGCCAGGCAATATTAAGCAAACCCGAGAGTTTATCAAGCAATATCAAAATGTTGATGGATTTGGTATTCACGGTAATGATAATTTCACACTTCAATATACCTGTAAAGAATGGAAAGGAGATGTTGATTATGATATCTCTAAAATTCGTATTTGGAATTTAGATATTGAAGTAGAATCCGAAAAGGGATTCCCAGAGCCAGATAAAGCAATGTCGGTAGTCAATGCTATTACCGTATATGATTC